>Ga0315280_10001403_pt1 | contig 41735 bp, 29 predicted proteins | sample YL17G06_40_MG_FD_203697 | JGI IMG/M metagenome (GOLD analysis project Ga0315280, IMG submission 203697) | Sediment microbial communities from Yellowstone Lake, YNP, Wyoming, USA - YL17G06_40 | ecosystem: Environmental > Aquatic > Freshwater > Lake > Sediment | place: USA: Wyoming | collected...
GGGCAAAAGTCAGCTTGGAGGGCGAACCCATGAATTTTTCAGATTCAATGATATCCCGGAGCTTGATGATTTCTCTCTTGTTGTTGGGGATTTCAACCCCAAGTGAAGATTTTCCTGGCATCCTTTGAACCCTGACTGATTCTGCGCCCAAAGCCAAAGAGAGGTCCTCGGTCAAATTGGCTACCTGGCTAACCTTAATCCCGGGGTGAGGATATAATTCATAGGTCGTGATGACAGGACCAGGATGGTATTCTCTGACTTCCCCTTCGACTTTAAATTCCTTGAGTTTTTCTTCAATTCGCTGCTTTTTTTCTAAAAGTTCGCTTTTATCAATTTTTTCAGAAGGCTTGCCTAGGTCAAGGAGGTTGAAGGGAGGGAAAAGGTAGCCTCCTCTTTTTTCCATTTCAGGGAAAAGATATTTTTCGGATAAAGGCTTGGGGGGAAGAGAAGCTGCGACAGGGGGTGGGGGAAAGGCCTTCTTTATTTCCTTTGACCTTTTTTCCTTTTCTTCTTCTATCTTCTCCTCTTTTTCCTCCTTTTTTTCTTCTTTAGTTTTTTCAGCCGCGGCCGCATATTTTTCAACAACTTTTTTCCTCATTTTTTCGCGCTGCTTTGATTTTTGATAGCGGGATATTTTGATTCTTACCTCTTTGAAAGCAAAACTGAAAAACCGGGAGAAGAGACTGATCATCTTTCCGAAAGAAAATTTTGTGGAGAAGATGATAAACAGGAGAAAAACGGCGAGGAGGAAGATGAGGGAGCCGAGATGGTTGAAGTAGCGGATAAGCAGCGAAGAGAGCAAATCGCCCATCAAGCCCCCGGATTGAATCTCAGTTCTGCCCCAGAAGAAATTCTGGAACAGCATTTGTAAAAGAGGGCAGAGGATGAAGACGAGGAAGAGACTCCCTCCGAGTTTTCGCAGGAAACCTTTTTCCTTACGAGGATGAATAGCCTTCAATCCCAGATAGCCTAGGATGAAGGGGAGGAGGAAAGAAACGAGTCCCAGGAATTGAAGGACGCCTTCAGCGAAAGCGGCCCCGACTCTTCCTGCGAAATTATGAATTTTAGAGTTGGAGGATGTCACATTGGCCCAGGAGGGATCCCGGGAATCGTAGCTCACCAAGCTGATGAGAATGAAAATAGCCAGAAAAATCAGGATAACGCCCCCGATGTCTGAGGAAAGGCCGTGTCTCTTTTTCTCCGGTTTTTGGGAGGGCGTCTTTAATTTCTTTTTTTTCTTCATGTTCGTTTCTAAAAATTATAACACATTTATGCCGTTTTGCTGAACCTCAAAGATTTGGAGTGGTTGCGGTGCAGCCTGTTCAATTGACTTTTTTCCTCCTTCATGTATAATGCTGCCTCGAGTTTCGAAAAAAAATCAGGAGATTTCAATGAAGAATAAGCTTTCTTTTATTGCGTTGCTAGCGTTGGTTTCAATCCTGTTGGTAGCAGATTCGCCAGATTCCAAGGTAAATTCAACTCCCCAAAACTCCAAGATTGGAATTCCCGCCGGCTGGACTGAGCCCGTGGATATCGCCCCAGGTTTGAATTACTGGAGTTATGACGCCAGAGTAGCCACCGGCAAAAATGGAGTAAAAGCCTATGCCATTTGGACCGAGGAAGGGGGGGGTGCCAAGAGAGTCTTTTTTAACACCAATGAAAGCGGGAAATGGGGGAATGCTCAGAATATATCTGTCTATGTCTTAGGAGAATATCCTGGCCCTGAAATCAATATCGATAAAAACGGCGATGCTGTTATCGTTTATCAGGCCAAAACCCCCAGTGGGAATTATGAGATTTTATCCAATAAAAGGCATGCTGGAGAATGGGAAGGCTTCGAGAATGTCTCCAAAACGCCAACCGGCGGCTCCCAGTCCCCCTCGATTATGATTGATCCCAGGAATAATGATTATTATGCCACCTGGCAGGATGACGTCGACCGTCCTTCAGAAGAGGCAATCTTCTGGAAGGGGTATATCCAGGTTAAACGGGGGGGGACAGCTCCTTGGGTAGGAGCGGGGGAGATCCTCGATAACACCGCCAGATGCTATTTTCATGATGCGGTCATGGATAATAAGGGTGTCGCCTACTGTGTTTATGATGACCGGTCCGATTTTGGCATCGCTCATGTTTTCTTTACCCAGAATGCAACTCCAGCCCAGCAAACGGGCTGGACTCAGCCCATGGATGTTTCGGGCAACACAGCCATGTGGGACAACTGGGGATTTTCTTATCCCAGGCTGACCTGCGATAACAATGGAAATGTCTATGTTGTCTGGACCGATAACCGAGACGGGAACTGGGAAATTAACTTCCGGAAGAGGATCAATGGGCACTGGTATCCTAGAGAAAACCTCTCCCAGGCTCCCACCCAGTCCTATCACCCCACGGTTGCTGTCAACAAAACCAACGGCGAGATATATGTTGCCTGGGGCGAAAACCTGAATGGCAACTGGGAAATCTATTTCAGAGAATATAAGAAGGTCAACCGCAAATGGGGGTGGCAGCCCATTGAGAATTTCTCCAAAAATGGGGGCACTCAGGATTTTCCGACTCTGTCCACCGATGATGTCGGCGGCATCCACCTGGTTTATACCGATAATAGATCTGGGCTTTCTCATATTTATTACACTAAGAAGCCAGGTTCAGTTGAGGTCTTTCCTCCTTTAAACCTTAAAGTTGTCTCTAAGCTAGTGCAATCTTCTCAATCCACTCCGAGTGTCACCAAAACAAATACCTTGACTTGGGATGAGAATCCCAAGAATGCGGAGGTGGTCATTCAAAAATACCGGATCTTTCGGAAGAAAGCAGGAGACCCGGATACGAACTTCGCGCTTTTGGCTGAAGTGGAAGGCACTCTGAAGACTTATGATAATACCGGCCTGCCGAATGCGCAAAAATATACTTATGCGGTGACAGCGTTGGCTGAAGGAGGCTACGAGAGTCCGCGTTCAAACCCGGTGACAGACAAAGATCTCTATCCGCCCGATCCGCCTTTAAACCTTAAAGCTGCCTCTAAGTTAGTGAAACCTTCTCAATCCAATCCGAGTGTCACCAAAACAAATACCTTGACTTGGGATAGAAATCCCAAGAATGCAAAGGTGGTCATTCAAAAATACCGGATCTTTCGGAAGAAAGCAGGAGACCCGGATACGAACTTCGCGCTTTTGGCTGAAGTGGAAAGCACAGTGAGGACTTATGAAAATGCCGGCTTGGCGAACGCGCAAAAATACACTTATGCAGTGACATCCTTAGATGAAGGAGGAATTGAGAGTTCGCGTTCAGACCCGGTGACAGACAAAGATCTCTATCCGCCTGTGACCTATGCGCCCCGCAACGTTACCTTGAATACGGACCTTGATAGTTCCCAGACTTCAAAATTTAACAAGCTCAATTGGGAACCAAATCCTCAAAATTCCCAGCTCAATATCATCAATTACGAAATTTTTCGTAAAGAGGCTCAACAGCCGAATTCAAGCTACACACTCCTGATCTCAGTCTCTGGGGGAGTTTTCACTTATTATGATCCGGATTTGCTTCTCACAAAAAAATATAAATATCGGCTCAAGGCAGTTTCTGATTGGCTGGTCGAGAGCTCGAATTCAGCGGCTGTTGAGGAAATTAAGGCCTTTTGTCCGCTGAATCCGTCCCTCAGCGTGACGATTAATAGCTATCTCTTTTACAAAGAAAAAATCAACACGATTTCCTGGAAACAAAATCCTCTGAATGAGGCGGTGACGATCTCCAGCTACAAAATCTATCGTAAAAAAAGCAGTGAAAGCGATTCGTCCTATAATTTAGTGACAACTGTCAATGGCTCAACTTTTGAATACAAAGACAGGAAATTGCCCATCAACGATAAATACAGCTACCGGCTGACAGCCGTCGACAGTCAGGGGAATGAGAGCACACCCACAATTTCTATGAATGAGCAATAGAAAATCAGTTTTTTCTGAGATCGACGATTAGCAATTTCTTTGGCGATTGAAGAAAAGCGGAGAAAAAGGAGATTTTCTTAGTCTTTAAAAAGGGACGAGACTTTTATTTCGATGGATTGTGGCCCTCCTGCCAGGTTTGGGAGTTCGTTATCATAATAATAATCATAGCCTACAAAAATCTTAAATCCATCAGAAAGGGATGGCAGGTTTACAGATTTCCTTACGGGAGCCGTCTTTGTAGAGTCCCAAGAGCCGACTTTCCCCTCAAAAAGAACCAATTTTTTTATTTCCTTGCCCTCGGAATCAGTGATTTGGACCAAGGGGTTGAGGACATAATCATCTCCCCAGCGGAGCTCTCCGCCAGAGATGGTTGAGGAGAGCCTAGCAGCTTTCTCTGTTTTTAAAAGGATTACAGTCTGAAAGTAGTCGTCTCCCCGCTTGTTGGGAAAAGCTGTGTAGAAGAACATGTAATTCAACTTTTTTTTCTGAAGCAGACTGGTGGTCAGTTTTTCAACCAATACGGACTCTTTTTTTAGGGTGCCTTTGAATGGGAGATTAAAAGGGTTTGGACGCAAGCCATATTCATACCCAATGACGATTCTGAGTTCGCCAGGCGGCATAGAGAATTTTCGTGAACTGGAGTAAGCAAAACTGCCAGAAGTTTGAACCTCGCCTTCGTGAATATAGAATTTTATGACTTCGTTTCCCCGCAAATCCATGACTTTGACATAGGGATTTTTCACCCTCTCATCTTTTTTGATGAATCCTTCCCCGCTGATGGTGCTTTGGATTACCCATTCCGATCTATGAGATCGGGCAAGACGGACGTTTTGAGAGTATTGAGTGAAGTTCCCCGGAAACAGGTAATTCGGATAACTGCTCAGCCTATAGATCTTAATCGTGGGATTGTGCAGATCGACCAAATATTCATCCCATTTCGGTTCAAACATTTTGACCAGGACGGCTTTCTCATCCAGGGCCTTGTAGAAATTAGCCTGGTTGGGGAATTCTTTGGGATACCTTGTAAACCGGGAGTAAATGATATCGCTGATGATCACGTATTTGATTCTTCTTCCAGAAAGCCATTCAAGGTCCACTTGGCTTAAACTTGGCGGCTTAAAGTACAGCCTATATCTCTGAGGAGAAAGAGGCGGGCAATATTGTTCATAGGCAATTTTTGTTCCTGGGGGAATATTGGCTTCGATCCAATCCTTGGCAACGGTCCGTGTATCGGGCTGCGTGAGGAGATAATCAAACTTGGCGATGCTCAGCCCTGGCGAAAGAAGGAAAAGGAGAACTATGGCTCCTTCAAGAATGCCCTGCCTTTCGGTCAGAAATGAAAGTTTAGGCCTAAGCCGGGATAAGGCGGCTCGTATTTTAGCCAATAAAAAGTCCAAGAAGTAAACACCAATCAGAATGAAGAAGGGTGCTGTGGGGAGCAGGTACCGGGTGGCGTACGTTTTCCACATCCCGATAGTCAAAAAGAGGATGAGCGGGAACGAGAAGAGTATGAACTCTTTTTTCTGGTGCTTGAACAATCCAGAGATAACTCCGCCTAAGACGAGAAATTGTGTAAACTTGCCGACATTTTCTTTAAACCCGTAGACCAAGTAGAAAAGCCAGGCAGGCTGTTCTGCCGAAGTTCCATAGTGTCCTAGAGTGTACAGATGGGCGGACTGCCATCTGAAGTGACCCCAGAAAGTTCGGAAATCCAATAAGGCAAAGGGACAACTCATAAAGAAAGCGAGGACAAAGAACAACACGGACGAACCCAGGGGGATACTGAGAAAGATATTTTTAAGAGACTTCTTGGCCTCCAGGCCGTGAAAAAGATGGGCCAAAAAGAGGGGAATAAAAAGGACATGGCCCCCATATTTGGTGGCGAAAGCCAGGCCAGCGGCAAAACCCGCTAAAATATAGAACTTTGTCTTTCCCGTTTGATAGATTCGCCAAATAAAAAAAAAGGAAAGTACGAGGAAAAACAGCATGGGTCCGTCAGGGTTGAGGTAATGGGATATCTTATTAAATTCAGGAGAAAAAATCAGGAACAAGGCAGCGATCAATCCAACTTTTGGGTTGTATATTTTTTTCCCCAGGAGATAGATCAGAAGAATGGTGCCAACGCTCAAGAGGATGGAAATCATCCGGCCGAGGATCATAAACGTTGTAGGATCACGATAAAAAGAGTCTATAAACTGGGCGGTTGTCTGGAATTTGCCAAAAATTTTGCCAACCAGAAAAGCAGATTTCCAGATTCCAGCGACTAAATAAGTAAAAAGAGAAGGGACATAAAAGAAGTGAGGATTTAGATCTCCCTTGAGAAATTGGAGAGAGATGTCCGCAAATCGTGCTTCGTCGACATGATAGAGATAGGGAAGTCCAAAGCTGATCCCACAGATGCGGGTAGCGAGGGCGAGCACAATGATGAAGATTAAAATCGATTTTTCGAGTGAGCTGTCTTTTAAAAGCATTTCTAAAGATTTTAGAGTACTATACAAGAAAGAAGAGAATTTCGTCAAGGGAAGGGGCTCGGGCTGATGGATGGGACCTGTCACGGCGTGTCTCCGTCCGTCCTCGCTTCACCCATCCCCCAGTGGGTCCCTTTCGCTGCGGGCGTTGCGGGGAGCACGCCGCGCCACCCATCCATCAATGGAGATTTTCTGGAATCATGGAATTGAAGATGATATCTTATTGGCCAGAAACGTTTGTTTTTCTATCGGGATATGCTATATTAAATAGGCGGCGTTTGAAGAGATCTCGAAAGGTTAACCTCTAAAGGTGAGAAGAGGTGAAGGAAAATCATCCTCAGATTCACCAGAAGAGATGATTGACGGGAAAGGAAAAAAAGGCCTAGATATTAAATTGAATAGTTTTTAAGGAAAGATTCAAATGAGGGAAAAAAGGTCCCTTTTTGTTCAAATAATCCTTTCCTGTTCTTTGATTCTTGCCTTAGGCATCCTGCCACTCAAAAGCATCCATTTGGGAAAAAATCAACATCCTTTTAAGCCCATCATTCAAGCGGGACATGCCGTGAACATTTCCAGTTCAGGAGCAAATTCTATAGACCCGGAGATTGTGGCGGGGAATGGCGGCAAGGCCTATGTGGTTTGGGTGGATGAGGGCAATCCCAAACAACTCTGGTTCAACAGCAACGAGAACGGAGGTTGGGGAAACAAGAAGAATGTGTCTGACCGATTTTCGCTGGGAAGCGGTGAAGGCGGCCGACCTTGCTTGGTCATTGACAAAACAGGAAGAATCCACTTTGTTTATCAGGGCAAAGCGGACTCTGGAAACTATGAAATCTTTTACAACAGCTCGAAAAACCTGGTGTGGTCTGGAATCGAGAATGCCTCTAATACAGACGGTGGCGTGGAATGGGGTGGTTCGAACTATCCCACTGTAGACGTCTCTCCGACTAATTTTTACCGTTATGCAGTCTGGATGGATGACTCCAATGCCCCGGATAGCTGGCAGCTCTTCTTCCGTTATAAGTCACCTGATATGACAAGTTGGAGCAGTCTGATTGTCCTGCCAACATATTCCTCTTGCTATGAGCCTGAGATTACTGTAGACGGGAGTGGCACAGCCCATCTAATCTATACCCGGCGGGCTTTCGGAAGCGCAGTTGTCTGGTACACGTCCAACTCCAATCCGATCGATTCCAAAAGCTGGACTCAGCCCATCGCCATCTCCGGCCAGACTCAGATCGATTTTCCTGAAGCCACGGCGATTTCGGACAATTTCGGCAATGTCTTTGTCATCTGGCCGAACATGAGCGGTGGGCATGCTGATATCTATTTCAGGAAAAAGGTTAATGGAAATTGGTCTGAGATAGAAAATGTTTCCAAGACTGCCGGAGAATCTCTCTACCCGGATGTGGCTGTGGATAAGGCGACAGGAAATTTCTGTGTCGTCTGGCAGGAGAGGGTCAACAATGTTTGGCAAATCTATTTCAAATATTTCCAGAATGGACAGTGGTCCAGTTCCCAAAATATTTCTGATAGTTCTGCAGACTCTATCGACCCGACTGTCTATGTCGATGATTTGGGACAGGTTCATGTGGCTTATTCAGCAAGGGTGAATGGCCAGTATGACATTTTCTACTCGGGAACAGGGTCAGCTCCTCCGCCCGTGGTCTATCCACCTATCAATGTCACAGTGGAAAGCAAATTGGGAGATTCACCGCATAAAAAAAATAATACCATCGCCTGGGAGGCAAACCCGTCCAACCAAGGTCTCAAGATTATCAATTATAAGGTTTACCGCAAAAAGGAAGGCCAGAGTGACAGCAAGTTCACACTCCTGGCCACGGTGGGTGCAAGCGTTCGCCATTATCGGGACAATGACCTTCCCAATAACCAGAGGTTTACCTACAATCTCACTACAGTTGCTGAAGGAGGTCAAGAGAGTGCAGGATCTGAGGAGGTGACGGATGAGATTGTCAATCCTCCGATTTATCCTCCACTCAATCCCGCGGTGCAGAGCAAACTGGCTGAATCCTGGAATAAGAAAAATAACACGCTTACCTGGCAGAGAAATCCTGAGAATGAAAATAGCAATGTTAAAAGCTATAAAATTTACCGCAGGAACGCGGAACAATCGAGCAAAGAATTTGCACTTGTGGCTACAGTCTCGCCCAACACTTTTCAACATGAAGATAAAGGCCTGCCCAACGACCAGAGATTCACCTATGTCCTGACCACGCTGGCCGTTTGGGACAGGGAGAGCCTGTATTCAGCCGCCATCACAGACACTGTAATCTATCCCCCCATCTATCCTCCGCTCAGTCTCGCTGTGCAGAGCAAACTGGCTGAATCCTGGAATAAGAAAAATAACACGCTTACCTGGCAGAGAAATCCTGAGAATGAAAATAGCAATGTTAAAAGCTATAAAATTTACCGCAGGAACGCGGAACAATCGAGCAAAGAATTTGCACTTGTGGCTACAGTCTCGCCCAACACTTTTCAACATGAAGATAAAGGCCTGCCCAACGACCAGAGATTCACCTATGTCCTGACCACGCTGGCCGTTTGGGACAGGGAGAGCCTGCATTCAGCCGCCATCACAGACAGTGCAGTCTATGCCCCAACCTATCCTCCGCTGGATGTGAGTCTTCAGAGTATGCTGGACGGCTCCGAGACCAGAAAGATTAATATCATTACTTGGAAGGCGAACTCCAATAATAAGAATCTTCCTTTAAAGTCCTACCGCATTTACCGCAAGGAAAACGGGCAGGGAGATGAAAATTTGGCTCTCCTGGCATCGGTTTCTATGAATACTTATCTGTATGAAGATAATAATTTACCAACCACGAAAAAATTCCTTTACACCCTGACGGTGGTCCCTCAATGGGGTATAGAGAGCGAAAAGGCCGTTCCAGCGTATGAAGAATGGGTTTTTCCTCCGGTGGACGTGACGCTCGAAACCAAGGTCAATGATTCACTCTTTTTTGATGAAAAGATCAATACCGTCAAATGGAAGAGAAATCCCTTGAATGATGCTTCCTCGGTCACTAATTATGTTCTGTATCGCAAAAAAGTAGGACAATCAGATCAGGAATTTGTAGGACAGCTTAAATTCAATTCAGATGTTTTTGAATACAGAGACCGAGGGGTGCCTTTAACGGATAAATTTGTCTACGCCCTGAGCGCGGTCGATCAGGTCGGAAATGAAAGCAAAAAATCCCCCACCGCTGGTGAGAAGTAGTAGAAAATCTTAACGATAAAGGCTAAACGGTAACAGTCAGCTATTTAGAAAAATTAAAGCCAAAGCAGAGGGTGATGCCAAATTCCATGCCGCCGAGGTCCTGTTTAATTTCATGCTTTTCGGCTGTGATCTTCGTGAATTTCATATACAGTTTTGCTTTCAAATGTTCTAGGCCGGGGAATTGATAGTAGAGACCGCCCTGGAAGTGAAAGCCCCAGGCCTTGCCTGAAGTTTTCTGAATTGTATCTCCAACGGTGCTTTCTTCTTGATAATAATAATAATCTGGCCCTGCTCCCAGGTAGGGGACAAAATCGCTAACTTGAAGCAGAAGTCTTGCCGAAAGAGAAAGAGGGTACATCCGGAACTTGGTTTCTTCTTTGGTAACAGTTGAAGCTCCGCTCTTAGAGAGATGTTTTCCTTCTAGCCCGAGACCCAGGTTGATATTTTTCGAGGCGTAGAGAATTCGACAGAGGTCGAGCCCAAAAACAAAGCCTCCACTTCCATAAATTTGGGTAAAATCTTCGGAAGACATATTGTAGCTTCCCGCCGTGAGGCCGATCATGGAGTTGTCGAGCTTGGGAAGAACGACTTCTTCTTTTTCAACCGGTGCTGTGATTTCTTTTTTCTTAACGGCCACTTTCAGCGGTTCTCCCCAAAAGACAACCTCGTACTGCTTCTCTGAGGGCTTGATGGTATAAGCGGGGAGCTTATCTGAAAAAAGAAAAGAAACCCGGGCTGATTGGGGATCCAGTTTTTCAACGGTTACGCTATTTAAGCCAGATTGATTGATGTCGAGACTGGGGAGGGCTGATATTTTTTCAACAGGCGAAAATTCCAAAATCAAGGTTGATTCCTGAGTGAAGACATTGTGGAGTGTCACTTTGCCTTCCAGGTCAATGTTGACTCTAATCTGGTCATTGACTTTTTCAAAGCCAATGCTTTTCAAATGAGCGACCTCTTCGATGGCCGCCTCTTCTTTGGGTTTTTCGGCTTCTTTCAATTCGGCTGTCTTTTCTGCCGCTTCTTCTTTCAACCAGAATGTGGCGGTGATTTGTTTTCCCACTTGTTCTATCTTGTAAAAGGGAAAGGGATCAGAGACATCAAACACAATCCGCGCGACCTGGGGTTGATACTGGGCTGTCCGAATCGTCTCCACGCCAGAAGCATGGACTTCATAGGTGGGATCCGCCACAACTTTGGTGACAGGAGAGAATTCAATAACCAGCCGGGAAGGATTATTCATTTCAAACGTTTGATAGGCGAAATCCCCTTCCAGGTCAATCTGCACTTTCAACTCTGTTGCCGATTTCTGGATGTCGATGCTTGTCAGAGTGCCCGATGTGCCTGTTTGAGATACAACATTTGAGGGAGAAAGCATCCAAAGCAGGAGCACTGCCAGCCCCAAAAATTTAGTAAAGCTCTTCAATTTGTAACCTCCTTTAGTCTTGCTCATTCGCCAACTCAGACTGCGGACCTTCCACTCCATCTCTTCTGAGAAAGGAAATCGCATAGCTGTATTTAACGAGATAATTGATGTTCAGATCAAAATATTCTTGGTTAGAGTCTCCTCTGAATATCCGCTGGAAAGCAATGAGCTTCCAGTCTGGCCCGGCTGGGCTGCTGCCTTCTTTGCGGTAGATTTTGTAGCCGCTGAAATAGAGAGGGTTTGAAATTTTGGGGTTCGACTGCCAGGTTAACAAGTTACCTTCGTGACTTAAAAACAGCCCCCTGTTGTGGGATCTCTTTGCCTGGAGATGGACGGGGGGAAAGGGAAGAATCTTGACTTGTTGGAACCACGTCTCGGTCATGATTTCGTAGCCTTTCTCACTGGGATGCACGCCGTCTGAAATAAGGGATTTCCATCCTCCGTCTTGTTCGGGGAAGGTGTAAAAGGCAGTGAATTGGTCCCCAAACGGAATTTTCAGGTTTGAAGTGAGCGTGAGAATCTTGTCGTTGAGCTCAAAAATTCTGTCCCGATAGAACTTCCTCGACCATCTCCAGTCACTTCGAGGGATAATTGTGGAGAGCACAGGCAAGATTCCGATATTCAGGGATTTCAGGGCCATCTGCTCCAGATTAAAGGCAGTTGTACTCATGGATATTTGGCTGAAGATCACATCGTTGGTGCCTTCCATCAGCAGCAAATACCTGGCTTGATCGGTCTCGAGTATGCTCTGGATCCGGCCTAACCCGTTGATGGTTATTTCTCCAGGCCATCCCTCATTGATGATCTTGGTCGGGCCAAAGGTTTTAGTCAGCAGGGCTTCTAGCCTCGGGATGTATCCTTTCTCTGGAGCATACTCGTAGTTAAGGGTTCCATAGGTAATGCTGTCTCCAAAGCCGATGTATTTATTTTCATCCAGAGAAAAGTTGGAAAGAATATATCCCTCGCAGGAGTCGGACTGGGGCCCCTTTTTTCTTTCTAGTTGATGAAAAAAGAGAGATTGGAATCCAACTTTTCCGTCCGATTCCCAGGCGATAGAGATCTGGTCCCCTTGGATCGTTAGTTTAGGACCTGAACTTAAGGGATTAGCGCTCTGGAAGAGCTCTCTTTCTTGGCTCCATCCATTTTGCGATTTGTAGCTGCAAACGATGCTCGTTTTATGGGGGCCGCCCTGGCTCCAGACGATGAAGGGGAACGCATCCGAGACAAGTCCACAAACGGGGTGAGAATCTGTTTCGCTGTTATCCGTGATTTTTTCTTCTTCTGACCATCGTCTCCCATTCCACTCGGAGCAGAAGATTTCATAATCCTGGCCGTCATAGGCGGTCCAGACAAGCCAGGGAAAACCCTTGGCGTCTAAGCTCGCGTCCGGAAAAATGTGCGGCATCCTGTTGTCTTTATTGATCTTATAGGGCGCAGACCAGGAGTTGTCCTTCAAAACCCTGGCAAATATTTCGTCTCTGCCGCTCGCTTGTCCGACCCAAAAAACCCAGATCGAATTGTCCCCGCCCACAACAATTTTTGACTGAGAAGCGCAGGATAGGGAAGGGGAATTCATGAACCAGGTCTCGTTGGTCGAGAGATTTTTCACACAGACCTTGTAGGTCTTAGCCGTGTAGCTGATCCAGGTGACCCAGGGTTTGTTTCCATAGTCAAAATCTAACTCAGGGGAAAAACTGAAGTCACTCCCCTGACTTACTTTTTGGAGAGAGGCGAATTTATTATTTGTCCAAAGAGCAAAATAGATTTGGTTGGTTAGGGCCTGGCCCTCTTCCCATATGATTCCATAGTCTCCTGTCCTATTTTCTCGGATGGCTAGATTTTGAACCCGCATGCCGGACGGGAGAGTTTGGATAGCAAACTCCTCGTTCATCCTTTTTTTTGTGGCCAGAGTCAATTGGCCTCTAGGATTGATAAAAATGAAAGCCAAATCGCCCTTTTTGTCAAAGATGGGAAAGGGAAGGCGTCCAAGGATCGGGGGCTTATTTTCGCCTCCTTCGGCCAAGAGAGCAGAAAAGAGGAAAAGTCCCACAAGTATAATTTTTTTTTTGAATATTTGCATTTTTTGACAGTGTAATATACCATAAGACTCAATTTTTGTGCAAGCTCAGAAACTAGGTTGTAAGCATCCCAAGGCTCCAGGCAAATCTATTTTATTTTGGGGACAAAAAATCAATTTGTCCCCAAAATCACTTGTGGTAACCCATCCTTGGAGCCTTGGCCCGAAGGAGGCCTGCGGCTACCCTCGTCAGACGGTCTCTCAGGCTGATCTCCGCAATGGTCGCTGCAGCCCTTTTCAAAGCCCCTTTATCACGGAATTTGGAATGCTTACAACCTGGCCCAGAGAGAAGAGAGACAGCTAAAAGAGGGTGTAGATAAAGGGAGCAATGGCACTTTTTTCAGCTAAAACCAACAGAACGCCCAACAGAACTAGGACAACGATGATCGGGACGAGCCAATATTTTTTGTTGTGTTTCAGGAAATCCCATAATTCTTTGAGAATACTAAGTCTGGACATTTTTTGCCCTTTTAAAATTGTTTTTCAATGTCATGTTCATCCGACCCTTCTTCGTAATAGGTCGGCAGGGTTGGGTCGATCTCATAATGTATAAATTCTTTGCCAAATAGCCTCATAACGAGAGCGATGGGAGTCAGGACCAAATAAAAGGTGATGGCGCTGATCACATAGAACATAAAATTTCCGATGTAGCCCGTGACGACCATTATGACTCTGAAAATGGGGAAAAAGAGTTTGGGCTGAAGGAAGAAGAACCCAATAAACAGCGCTTCTGCGGCCAAAAAGATGATCCTTGCTGACGGATGGTTTTTTGTGAACCGAAAAATCACGAGGGCCACCAGAATGAGCAGCAACCCGAGGAAGAATCGAACCTGCTTTGGCTTATAAGCTATTTTTTTCATCAGTCTAGGGGGAACTCCTTCATCCAGCCTTCGTCGGCTTGAATAAAGTCCTTTTCCTTCTTTTCAATCAGAAAATTCTCGAGAACGAGATAGTCCATATTCGTTCTCATGAAACAGCGATAAGCATCCTGAGGGCTGCTGACAATAGGCTCCCCCCGGACATTAAAAGAGGTATTGATGATGACCGGGCAGCCCGTGAGCCTGAAAAATTCTTCAATAACTGAGTAATAATAGGGATTGATTTCTTTGTTTACAGTGTGCAGGCGGGCCGAATAATCCACATGGGTAATGGCCGGGACCGGCGAGCGCTTGATAGAAAGCTTGGCGAGCCCTTTCTTGGCTCGATCGGCTTCTGAGAAAGGAGACTTTTTTTGGTCGTTGAGGTGATAGACCAGGAGCATATAGGGAGAGGGGTGATTGAAGTCAAAATAATCTTTCACCTTTTCCTCGAGGACCGATGGAGCAAAGGGACGGAAAGATTCTCTAAATTTGATTTTGAGGTTCATTTTGGATTGCATTTCTGGAGACCTTGCGTCGCCGAGGATGCTCCGGGAGCCAAGGGCCCTCGGCCCGAATTCCATCCGGCCCTGGAAAAAGCCGACGACTTTTCCCGTGTTGATTAGCTCTGCAACTTTTTTCGCTATCTCTGATTTGGAGAGTTCCGTGTATTGAATCCGGGAGGAATCCAAAAAATTTTTTATGTCCTCCCGGGAATAGTCGGGCCCAAGGAACGAACCGTATTGAGTATCTTTTGCGGCGTTTATGGTTCTCGGATTTTTTAAATATTTATGCCAGACGTACAGAGCGGCTCCTAAAGATCCGCCCGCGTCTCCCGCGGCCGGCTGGATCCAGATGTTCTTAAAAATTTGCTCTTTTAAGATTTTCCCGTTGGCCACGCAGTTGAGCGCTACTCCGCCGGCGAGGCACAGGTTTTCGGAAGGAATATTTTTTTTCGCCGTAACCACAATTTTCTCGATGGCATCTTCCAAAACGGATTGGATGGAGGCGGCCAGGTCCATATCAGCCTGCCGGATTTCAGTTTCAGGTTTTCGGCGGGAAACGCCGAACAGCTTTTCAAATTTCTGATTGGTCATGGTGAGCCCTTTGTGGAAATTGAAATATTTCAGTTTGAGCCGGAAGGAACCGTCCTCTTTGATGTCGATCAATTCTTTGAGAATCAAATCTTTATAGACGGGTTCTCCGTAGGGGGCCAGGCCCATCAACTTGTATTCGCCGGAGTTGACTTTAAAGCCAGTGAAATAGGTAAAAGCGGAATAGAGGAGGCCCAGCGAATGAGGGAAAATAATTCTTTTTATGATCTTAAAGTCATTTCCTTTTGCCTCCGCCATAGTGAATGTGTCCCACTCCCCGACAGCATCAATAGTAATAACGGCGGCGTCCTTGAAGGGAGAGGGGTAAAAGGCCGAGGCAATATGAGAGGCGTGGTGGGGAGTAAAAAGGACTTTGATGTCGGGCTTCTGCAATTTTTCTTTGATGATGTCCTTAATAAAAATCCTCTGTTTGGCCCAGATGGGGACAGCCTTTAAGAAGCTCTTGATGCCCAGCGGCGCAAATTGCATGTAGGTCGAGAACAGCCGGTCAAACTTCAGCAGGGGCTTTTCATAGAAAACGACATAGTCGAGGTCGTCGGGCGAAGTGCGCGTGTATTTCAGGCATTCCTCAAGAGCATTTTCTGGGAATTCAGAATCATGCTTTTTTCGCGAAAAACGCTCTTCCTGAGCGGCAAAACGAATCTGGCCGTCCTCGATCAGAGTCACGGCACTGTCGTGGTAGAAGGCAGAAATGCCCAAAATTTTCATTCCCTATTTATAATATAATATTACTCAAAAAAGCAAGAATGGCCGTAAACCCTGGAAGCATCCGTTTACGATGCCAGGAATGTGGGAAGGGACGATATCCCTTAAATGAAGCACTTCCTCGCGGCAAGCCGCGAGGCATATTTGGCGATCGCCAAATAATTTCTAAGGTCTAGTGACGATCTAGCACTGGCGATTAGGACCGCTGGGGGGAGCCGCTACGCTCGGCCTTTAGATTGTGGTTATTTATTGCCAAACTCCGGAGAAAATTGTAATATTTATTTTCGCTTTGATAAAATAGAAAAGGAGAAGATGGAATGAATGATCACCGAGCCAGAGTTGGTATTATAGGCTGCGGCCATTGGGGTAAAAATTATGTGCGAATTATGTCGAGTATGCCAGGAGTGAGGTTAGCAGCAATATCTGATATTGAAGTTGATAAGCTAGGAAGATACCAAAAAACACAGGCCGATCTGGCTATATATACGAATTATCGAGAGCTATTGGCAAACGGAAAATGCAATGCGGTAGTCGTGGCCACAATAGCTTCAAGCCATTATGCCATTATTAAAGATGCCTTGCTCGCAGGGTTGGATGTATTGGCAGAAAAGCCGCTGACATTGAATCGTGACGAGGCAGAGGAATTGGCCTTATTAGCAGAAAAAACAGGCAGGGTCTTATTGGTTGCCCACACCTTTCTTTTCAATCCCAGTATAAGATTGATTAAGAAATATATATCGGAAGGAACGCTGGGCGAAATTTATTATTTAAATTCACGTCGGACCCATTTAGGCCTCATCCGGGAAGATGTTAACGCCGTGTGGGATTTGGCGCCGCACGATGTTTCTGTATTTATCTATCTGCTTGAGGAAGATCCGTGTGAAATTCAAGCGCTAGGACGACAGATCCTCCGCAGTGGACGTGAGGATGTCGCCTTTATTAACCTGAGGTTCCCAAGCGGTGTTATCGGGCATATCCATGTGAGTTGGGCGGATTCAAACAAAGAACGGTTCATGAACTTTGTGTGCAGCAAATATCGTGTAACATTTGACGATTTGAATTTGCAAGAACCGGTGAGAATATTTGCCAAGGGTGTTTCAGTCGAGCCCGATAGCGCAGCCAATGGGTTTGGTGAGTTCAAGTATCTCTATCGGGACGGCGATATTGTTAGCCCCAAAGTGATTGTCCAGGAGCCGCTTCGGGTTTTGTGTGAAAATTTTATCGAAGCCATGGAAACTCGGGGAGCATATTTATCCGATGGGAGGTTCGGTGCAAGGGTGGTGGGGGTCCTGGAGCGAATAGAAGAGGCAATAAAAAAAGTTTGAGGGCAAGATGGCTATGAAAAATTGTTATATCCATCCAAATGCGTTGGTTGAAACGATAGACATCGGAGAAGGAACGCGGATCTGGGCGTTTGCGCATGTGATGCGAGATGTTTCCATAGGGCAGAACTGCAATATCGGAGATCATGCGTTTCTGGAATCAGGCGTTGTGGTGGGTAATGGCGTAACTATTAAAAACAATGCTATGCTGTGGAAAGGTGTAGAGTTGGCTGACTATGTGTTTGTTGGCCCGGGCGTGATCTTCACAAACGACCTGTATCCCAGGAGCCCTCGCCTGCCCGACGCGCAGGATCGTTATCTGGCCGAGAAACAATGGCTGATGAAAACATTTGTGGAGGAAGGAGTTACTATAGGCGCGAATTCAACGATCATTTGTGGAATACTTCTTGGTCGATATTGTACAGTGGCAGCGGGATCCGTGGTGACCAAGGATGTTCCATCATTCAGTTTAGTGGCCGGCAATCCTGCGCGAATAATCGGAGCGGTCAATAAGGAGGGGCGGGTGCTGAAGCAAAAGGGTGAAGAATGGGTCCATGTCTCCACCGGGAATAGATATCGGCTGGTTCAAGGTGAAATGCGTCCAATCGTCAAAAAAAATAAGAAAGGGAGAGAATGACATGAATGTTCCATTTGTTGATCTGAAAGCACAGTATGCTGCGTTACGCGAGGTCATTCATGCAAATCTAGAGACGGTGCTTCAAAATGCCAATTTCATTCTGGGAAATGACGTTACTGAATTTGAAAAAGCTTTTGCGGCTTATTCCGAGTGCAAATATGCCGTGGGTGTAGCTTCCGGGCTGGATGCCATCAAGCTGAGCTTGCGAGCGCTGGAGATCGGCCCGGGTGACGAAGTCATTACGGCGGCGAATACTTTCATCGCTACATCGTTGGCAATATCCTCTGTTGGGGCAACGCCTGTGCTCGTTGATGCTGATCCTCGGTATTATAATATAGATATTAAGCAAATTGCGGCAGCGATCACCAGTCGTTCCAAGGCCATCATACCGGTGCATCTTTATGGACAGCCAGCAGATATGGACCCTGTCCTAGAAATTGCGGCCCGGAATGGCCTGGCTGTGATTGAAGACGCATCTCAGGCTCATGGCGCCAGATATAAGGGACGGAGAGTGGGCTCCATTGGGGACGTAGCTGCATTCAGTCTATATCCTGGCAAAAATCTTGGCGCCTATGGGGATGCCGGCCTAGTGACCACAAACAACGAGAACATTTCTCGCAAAATAGTCTGTTTGCGAAATTATGGGTCGCAGGTTAAATATTATCATGAGGTTCTGGGGGAGAACAGCCGGCTGGATACAATCCAGGCAGCCATATTAAAGGCTAAATTGCCCTATCTTGATTCTTGGAATGCAGCCAGGCGCAAGGTAGCATCGTTGTACATGGCAAGGTTGCAGGGAGTAGGAGATCTTGTCCTCCCAGATACTATGCCCATTGTCGAGCATGTGTTCCATCTTTTTGTTATCCAGACGAGCCGGCGTGACGCCTTGATGAAACATCTCCAGAGCCTGAATATCGGATGTATCATTCACTACCCAATCCCGATTCATCTCCAGCAAGCTTATGCCCTGCGGGGCTGGAAGCACGGGGATTTCCCGGTAACAGAACGCTTGGCTGAACGTATTTTGTCCTTGCCAATGTTCCCTGAAATTTCTGAGCATCAGATTGATTATATTGCAAATGCCATCGCGGAGTTCTATCAATAAAGAAACGCAAAAGAATGTTATGTACAAGCGCAAAAAAATTATTGCGTTAGTGCCGGCCTATAATGAGGAGGCCAAAATCGGCAACGTCGTAGAGCGTATGCCCAGAGACGTGGTTGATTGCGTTCTTGTCATCAATGATGGCTCAACAGATGGTACTGCGCAGGTGGCAGAGAAAAAGGGGGCCTTGGTTTTGCATTCACCTGTCCATCGTGGCATTGGCGCTGCCTTACGGATGGGAATCGAGCATGCTTTGGGAAATAGGTATGATATCATTGTTTTTGTCGCAGGAAACAACAAAGATGAGCCCAAGCAGATTGTTGATTTAGTCCGCCCCATTGTTGATGAAAACTTTGATATTGTTATGGGGTCACGTTATTTGCCTGGTGGGCACGCCGGAAACATGCCGGCCTATCGGCACCTGGCCACCATGCTGCATCCTTTAATTTTTTCAATATTTGCGGGGAAGCGGTTAACAGAAAGCACAAATGGATTTAGAGCTTTTAAAGCGCAGATGGTGCTGGATAAAAGAATTAATATATCTCAAAAATGGCTTGATGAATATGAGTTAGAGCCGTATCTCTTGTTTAAAGCCATAAAGCTAGGATACAGTCATACCGAAGTGCCAGTGATAAAAAAATATCCAGCCAAGGAGCTCGGATATACAAAAATGAAGCCACTTATTGGATGGTGGAGTATATTGCGCCCTATCTTGCTCCTCGGCCTGGGGATCAAGGAATAAAACCCTAATAGATGTCACAAAAATATGCCTGATTTTATTCTTACATCCCATCCGATGAGTCGCATCAGGTAGTCGCAATCTTATTGGGAGATAAATTTCGGATGCCCAGCAGAGCAGAGTCAACAGGCTTTATGACAAAAAGTGGGGCAAATTGATTCCCAAGGGCTGTTTGGATAGAATTTGAAAAATGGCCGCAGACAGAAAAAATTCTTTCCTTCCCGTCCTTTTTAAAATCCTCACGCCTTTTCTTTCCATCCTGCTCCTGTTTTGTCTTATTGAAGGGGCATTCATTTTGGCCAAGTACGAGCCCTTGAAGTTGTTTCAAGTGGCCGCTCGCACCGGGAAACATTATTTAGAAAAATCTTCTAATAAGTACGTTCGGTATGAGTTGAGTCCCAATTATCAGGGGATCATCAATGGAGTAAAAATAAGAATTAATTCCCATGGTTTTCGCGGCAGAGAATATGAGGTAGATAAGAAAAATCATTTTCGCATTATCTTACTTGGTGATTCCATTACGTTTGGCCGGACAATTCCGGAGAAAGATACGTTTGCCGCTAAATTAGAAAAGTCTCTAAAAAAAGTCAAACCCAAAACTGAGGTTCTAAATATGGGGGTGGATGGATATGACGCGCTACAGGAGGTTTTGCAGTTTAAAAAAAATGGCCTGAAATTTTCTCCGGATTTAGTCATTGTTTGCTATTGCTTGAATGACATAGGAGTCACTCCCCTGGACTTCGGTTTTATGGATATGTATTTAAATCCCAAGAGATCTTTTATGTACCACTTTCGGGTTTGGCGGTGGATCAATGCGAAATTCCGTAAGATCAGTTTAATGAACAGGCTAAAAAGAGAATTGCTCGCTGTGGGCGGTTTTGGTGCTTATTATGGTGAATTGTTTCCACCCGTTGAGAAAGACAAGTTTCTCGAAGACCAAATCATGGCCATTCAACAGATCCAGAGAAAATTCCAAAAATCTGCCCCTGATTCAAAACAGGCCGTGATTGATAAGCCAAGACATCTGTGGCTAAACCAATACACATCCTTGAAGAATATTGGGAAGATTCGGTATGCATTCGAGCAGTTGAAAGAGATGTCTGACAGCTATCGTTTCCAGGTGATAGTCGTCATTGTTCCTTTTTTATACAAAATTAAGGGCAGCTATTTAGACGCTCCGGCCCATGCGATCATTCAGAATGAAGCTCATCTGGCCGGTTTCAAAGTGATTGACCTCTATGAAAAGCTCAATTCCTTTGGTTTTGAAAAGATCAATCTGGATGGGGTTCATTTGAATGCACTCGGTCATCAGTTGCTGGCCGATGTTCTTTTTCAGGAACTCCGTCAATCAAAAGAAATGAGATGTCTGTTTTCGAAATAGCATTTCCCTCTGTTGATATCTCTTGAATCATCCAAGCTAGCCCATTTGAGACGCATTTCCCTCTGCTATTGACTTCAAATAATTCCTGAAATATAAATGACTAGACCATGACAGCTGATAAAGTTCGAACAAAAGAGGAGAGAGGTTCCAACGCCAACGATCAAGCAATCAATCGGCTGCGACACCCGGCCGTATTAATTTTTCTTCTTGGCGGATTCCTAGGATCGGGATTGAACCTAGCTGTCAGCGCTGCCTGTTTCTGGCTTCTGCGGTGGAGCCCGCTGGTCTCGTTTTTTCTGGGAACCTTGGTCAATCAACTCTTTCACCACATTTACTATCGCCTGGTGTATGTCAATCAGGAAATCCGAATGAGGACAGCTCCTGTAATCCAGCTGCTTCTCTATTTACTGGTGGCTGCGCTCAGCACGGTTCCGCTTTGGGTTCTCATGGTTGCTTTGGGAGTCAAGTTCTTGCCTGCGGTGCTCGTTACGATCTTACTCCTTTCATTTTTGAACACCCTATTGAACCGGATTTCTACCTTTAGCTCCGCCCAACTGGCCGAAGTAGAATACCGAGAAATGGACGAAAGCTTTTATGACGATCAGACAGACCCCGCCAAGGTGGGCGGGTTTCGTGCCTGGTATCATCGCTCACGATATGATCGTCTCACCAATTTTGTCGGTGAATACTACAGGCCTGGCATGAGGATCGCCGACCTAGGCTGCGGCAACTGCTGGTGGAATATTCACCGACTGCCTGTCACCGGCGCGGACATTAACGAGAAAATGCTCAAATGGGCCTTGCGGAATAGCCGGCTGACGGATTATCGCCTATGTGCCGACCTCACCGCGACGGGCTTGCCTGAAAAGGCCTTTGACATCGTGATTATGTCCGAGTTGCTCGAACACCTGCTGAATTTGGAGGGAGTTCTGGCTGAAGCTAAGCGAATCCTCAAGGACGACGGGTTGTTGTTGGTTACAGTCCCCTACGATATTTTCTTGGGCCCATTTTTCATTCTCTATAACGTAAACTGTGTCTATCAAGGTTATGTGAAAGGCAGCCAGTATCACCGACTCCGATGTGGACATGTGAATCACTTCACGCGGTCCCGTTTGAGAAGGATTCTCGGCTCGGGCGGCTTTGAGCTGACTTGGATGTCGATCGTCAACGGGCTCTTGATCTATGCCGCAGCCAGGAAAACAAAGGAGAATTGAAGACTGAATGTCGTCACTGATGTCTCGAAAAAAGGCCCTTATTATCTGCCCCGCTTGTGGTCAAAATTTGAATTCAGTTGAAGGCGAATTTCAATGCTCTGTCTGTGCCCGCAAGTATCCCAGCGAGAGCGGGATTCCTCTTTTGTTTCTTCCCAATGAATGGGACGCATCCAAAGAAGATGTGACAAAAGTCATCAAGTCCTTTTATGAGGAAACACCTTTCCCCAATTACGAGGATGCAGATTCGATCTGGAGGCTTAAAGAGAAAGCAGAAAAAGGGGTTTTTGCCCGCCTCCTGGATGAACAGATTCCTCTCCAGGCAACAGTGCTCGAGGTGGGCTGTGGGACGGGACAATTGAGCAATTTTTTGGCCATCAGGGCGGAGCGAGCCGTTTTTGCTACCGATATCTGTTTGAATTCCTTGAAGCTGGGGCAGGAATTCAAAGAGCGGAATCAACTCGGCAACCTGGTCTTCCTGCAGATGAATCTCTTCAGGCCAGTGTTTAAACCCGAGACTTTTGATGTCGTCATTTGCAACGGAGTGCTCCACCACACGAGTGACCCTTTTCTTGGCTTTAAATCCATTGCCAAGCTCGTCAAGCGAGGCGGATTCATCATCGTGGGACTCTACAATAAATATGGGCGATTGACGACAGACATGCGGCGTTTCATCTTTAGAATCTCTGACAACCGTTTTCAATCCCTGGATCCGCGCCTTAAGGAGAGCAGCCTGAGTGACAAGAGGAAGCGCACCTGGTTTATGGACCAATACAAAAATCCGCATGAATCTAAACACACCATTGGAGAAATCCTGCAGTGGTTTGAGCAATGCGGGTTCGAATTCATGAACAGCATCCCCAAAGCTGTGGCTTTTGAATCCTTTTCTAAAGAAGAAAGGTTGTTCGAGAAAAAACCCTCAGGGACGAAGGTCGATCATTTGATTGTCCAGCTCAACCTGCTTTTCACTGGGGGCCGGGAAGGAGGGTTCTTTATTATGATTGGCTGTAAACAATAGTCCTCGACTTGGATTGAGAGAAAAAAGGAAATCGGAATTGAACCAAAAGCTCTTGAAAGCCCTCACTCCTCTTCAGGTGCTCTTTTACATCAGCTTTGTTTTTTTATGGTTCAAGGACAATATCCCTCCCCTCAGAGCAATTCCTGTCCCTGAGTGGATACCTTTGATCCTCTTGGGAGCGGCTCTCTTGATCTGGTTTATATTGAGGTTCAAGCTTCAAAAGAGAAGAATCCAGTTCTCCTTGAGTAAGATCTCCATGGTCTTAATGGGGATTCTCCTGTTAACCGTTGTTTTTCGTATTCCCTATCTCCTGCACAGTTTCGGCCTGAATACGAGTGACGACGCCATTCCAACTCTAATGGGAAAACACATTTCAGAAGGAAAGGTTCCTCCTATCAATTACTATGGACAACTTTACTTGGGCAGCCTTTCCAGTCAAGTTTTCGCGCTGATGTTTCGGGTTTTTGGATATTCGATTTTCGTTCTCAAGGTCTCAACTCTCCTTTTTTATCTGGGCTTTATCACCGTTCACTTTTTCCTGGTCAAAAAAATATTTTCCTTTGACTTTGCCTGGATCAGTTCCTTCTTTTATTCTTTACCCATCGGCCATCTGGTCTCGGTGAGTTTTGACAACACCCCCTATTCTTTAGTCCTTTTGTTGGGGGCTTCCCTGCTTTATATGTCTTATCTTGTTTCTTATGAAAAAAAAGAGCATTGGATCCCGTGGGTTGGCTTCCTCGCGGGACTCTCGTTTTGGACCTATCAGATCACTATTACTTTTATTCTGACATCTCTGGTCTTCCTGATTTTCAAAGCGAGACTTCCTCTAAAAAAATACGCCTCCCTCTTTTTCTACTCCCTTGTCGGGGGAATGCCGCTGTTGATGCAGGAGATTTATGAAAAATTTCAATTGCTGAGATTCCTGTCACCGGGAAAAATGAAGATGAAGGTCGTGAGCGGAGAGAAGCTAGGTCGGGCAGCCAAGTTCACAGCGTCACTCCTATCCAAGGAAAATCATTGGATTAGCTTTCTCTTTCTGTTTCTAATCGTTTTGGGAGTTCTCTTTTTTGCCGCAAGTTCTCTCAAAAAGAAAAGCTTTTTGCCCTTCCATATTTACACCTTCTATTTTGTGGTCTTTTATCTCGTCTACCTGCTTTCGGACTTTGGCAATATTCGGGTCATTCGCTATTTTAATCCGCTCTATTTTTGTCTGCCCGTCCTTTTGCTAGCCCCATTTTGGGCTCTCAGGTCTAGATGGAAATCGGTGTTTTCGTTTGTTTTCATCCTTTTCCTCTTCATCGTTTTTAATCTCAGAGGGAGCTACACCTCGTATCTGGCCATTCGGGACCTTCATCACAATTTGAGCCGAGTGGTTGAATGCATGGAAGGGACAGGGAAAAAATATTGGCAGGGCGACTATTGGACTGCTTATCTCGTCACAGCTATAGCCAAAGAAAAGCTTATTGTGGATTCTTACAATTTTAACCGCTATCCTCCTTATCGACTTGACTACTACAATCAGGATCAAAATGAGAATTTTATATTTCTCAGGGGACCGGATTCCAGGGAGAGACGCAGTGCAGTTTATCTTACGGATTTGCTCCAAGTGTGCGGTGTCCGATACAAGAAGAAGGTCATCGGAGAATGCTGGCTGGTCTATGATATCGAAAATCCCGTCACACCCCGGATATTCTTAGACCCCATGGTCATGGAGACTCCTGTGCCCGCTCGCCTCCCCCAGCTTAAGTTGACTCAAATCAGGAGCTCGAAAGGTTATCTCCAACTCATTTTTACCAACGAGGATATTGGAGAAAGCCCTCCTTTCAGAGTTTATGCCGAAATTCCCGGCTACAGTCAGCGGGCGAGAGTCTTTTCTCTGGGCGATAGAGAGGTGGAATTGAGAATTCCTTTTCCTCCAGAGAATGCTTTTAAAATAAACTATTTTGTGGATTACCTGGGCTTTAAAATTGGTTCTTCAGTTCGCGAAACAATTTACTCTCCTCCCGTTGCGGAGTGGGGAAAAAAGGGGAGGGTTGCTTATTTGTCAGGGTTTGGCCCAGAAACCTCGTTTTTTGGCAAAAAAATGAAAGTCTGCGAAAAAGAAGCTATCTTTGAGATTTTTAATCCGAGAAAGAGAAAAATGAAAGTCTCCTTCTCTCTTTATTCTCCCCTTCAATTTTCTCATACCTACTGGTATGGAAAATACTCTCAGGAGGTTGAGATCAGCCTCAATGGTCATCCGTTGGAAAAGGTTCCGTTGAAGGACGGAGAAAATATGGTTGTGATGGCCATCGAAAGTTCTTTCTGGAAGCCGGGAGCCAATCGGATCGCCTTAGATTTTAAATACCATCTGCCGCTGGGATTTGCCCCCACCTGGAGAACAGCCGCCTTGTTAGAAAATATTATGATTGAAAAAGGAAACACAAAAAAATCTCTACCTCAAAGAGGGGAAAAAGCTAAGCCTTCCAAGATATCCCCTCTCAAAGACCCGATTTAATTATCACCGAAAAAGAGATGCTTACCCTCGAGGTAGGTTGGTTTGATTTTTGTTGGTATCCTTCTTGCTTCCATCAAATTGCGAAAGCATAAAAACTGTTCATTTGTATTTTATTCGGAAATATGAAATAATTATTTGTTTACAGGGAGGAGGGATTCTTTCGGTGTGAAGGACCCGAGGTAATTCCATGAGAAAAGCTTCAGTTATTTTTTTGGCTGTTATTTTGGCAGGGTCATTTGCCGGATGCGAGAAACATAAAAAGGACTCCGCTTCGAGCAAAAATGTCATTCGGCTCGAATCTTTTAAGCCCAAAGTTGCCTTTAAGGGAGAGATCGTCTTTCAGTCGGATGCCGATGGCGATAACGAAATTTACCTTCTCACTCAGCAGGGTGTAAGAAAATTAACGGACAACACTTGGAATGACGAATACCCCCGTTGGTCTCCGGATGGGAAGAAAATAGCTTTCATGGCAAACCCTGAGGAAGGCTATGAGGTCTTCATCATGAACAGAGATGGCACGGAGATAAATCAGCTCACGAAGGATGCCAATAGTCGGATTGGCTTTTCTGGGCTCAGTTGGTATCCAGACGGTCAAAAAATTGCTTTTACTGTGGAGAAAAAGAAAGGATTTTTGAGAAATTATACAACTTGGGTGATTGATGTTGCGACTAAGAAACTTGAGAAGCTTGCCCCGCAGCATCAGGACGAATGGGCGACACCCAATTTTTCACCTACTGGGAACTCGTTGGGATTGACTGCCAAAAAGACGATCGGGTGGGATGTGGGTGTTTATGATTTTGAGACGGAGAAGCTGACCTTTTTGACGGAGGGAGGAAAGGCCTGCCGTCCTCAATTTTCCAAGGATAGTCAAAAAATAGCATATGTTTCTTCGGCAGCGGACGGCAAAGGAGACATCTGGGTTATGAATCCGGATGGAAGCGGTCAAACTCGAATAACCGAGAGAGACGAGACCTTCGATTATTTTCCCTCCTGGTCTCCGGGCGGAAGACGTATCGTTTTTTGTTCAAGTTTGAAGCATTATCCCTATGAAGGGAAGTGGGCTCTTTTCCTGGTGAATGTAGATACGAAGAAAGTGGTTCCCCTGTTGCGGAGCTCGAGAAGGGACCTTTTCCCTGATTGGCGCTAGGGCATCTTCTTAAACAAGAATTTCCAGAGATACTCGGTGGGGATGCCAACGATCTGCTTCCTCCACGGCCGATCACAGGGAGCGCACGTTTCTAAATCGGAAATATTCTTGTGGAGGAGTTTTTCTCTCAAACGAACCATTTTCTGATTGTTCCAGATTTCGGCCAGCGAAGACCCTTTGACATTTCCCAGCGTTAAAGAGCCGTGAAAGTCTTGAGTGCAGGGCAGGACCTGCCCGTCCCAGAAAATTATCAGAGCCGACCAGGGAAAGGTGCAGGCCGAGTATTTTTTCCCTTTTTGACCGGCCTGGATATCGCCCGCCCAATTGTGCAATTCTTTGACTTCAAGTTTTAAGGGTAGACCCTTAAAATGGTGTAAAAATTCTTTTCTCTTCTCGCGGTCTTGGGCTGGATACACCTCCGGCATGTTGATCAGTTCCAAAATCGTCACAGGTTTTTTGGCCTGGAGGCTTTTCTTGATTTCGAGAAAGCGGACGATATTGCCGACTGTTTTTTCAAAACTGGCGTTCACTCGGATGCGCTCGTAGGCAGACTTATCATAGCCATCAAACGAGAACGAAAATTGGTCCAGGCCGGACTCGATCAATTGATACGACTTTTTTTCGTCAAGAAGGGTGCCGTTGGTATGAAACTTGGTAACGATTTTTGCGTCGTGAGCGTACTTAACCATCCTGAAGAAATCAGGATGAAGCAAAGATTCTCCTCTGTGCAGGAGATGGATTTCGTAGACGAACTGGGAAGCCTCATCGATAATTTTTTTGAAGACCCCAAAATCCATGTACCCTTTCTCTTCTTTCTTCAATTCTTTGTTCGGGCACATGACGCATTTCAGGTTGCAGTAGCTGGTAGGTTCAATCCAGAGGCGGATGGGAAGGTAGGGGAGGACGGTCCTTTTCTTTTTGTAGCTGAAAAAGATCTGAAAGAGCTTATGATAATAGTCAGACTTTGTCACGGCATCCTGTCCACAAAAAACTATATATTACCATTTTTTTAAGCAAATAGGGACGGCTCTCTTTGTAAACACCTCCTTTTCCTTGACGATTGAATAGGGGTTTTGAAAAGGGCTTTGCTCCCCGCTCCGATCGGCGGCCTGAGAGGCCCGCCTTTCTCGGCTCTTCCGGCCCAAGGCTCCAGGTACATCTATCTTATTTTGGGGACAAAAAATCAGTCGCTTTTTTATTTTTCAACTAAAATATATGAAAAAGGCAGACGAACTGGGCGATGGAAACCTGCTCGGGCCTTGCGTTCCTTTCGAGGGCGCACTTTTGGTAGGCTTCGTGGAGGAGCGGGAGAGGCAAAAGGAGTTTTTTCAAATTATTCCAGAGGGTTTTTCTTCTGTGCTGAAAAGCGTTTCTCAAAAATTTCTGAAAGAGCTCTTTATTCTCTATGCAAAATAAGGGGGCGCTTCTTTTTTTTAAAGAGATGAGGGCAGATTCGACTTGAGGAGGCGGAGAAAAGGAATTGGGTGAGACATAAAAATGGAGATGGGTTGAAAAATAAATCTGGAAGATGATCGAGAGAGGAGCATACTTTTTGGACCCGGGCAGAGCGCAAATTCTTTCCGCGACTTCTTTCTGGAGGAGAAAGATACATTCTGAAAACAGCTCCTTTGTCTGAAGAACTTTAAACAGCAGAGGCGAAGATATGGAATAGGGCAGGTTTCCAACCAGCTTGACCCTCCCTCCATAGTCAGCCTCTTTTTCAACGAGATTGTAAAAATCGACTTTCAGGACATCGGCCTCGAGAAGCTCTAGCTTGGAGACTTGCCGTTCTTTGAGGAAAGAGAAAAAAGCCTTGTCCTTTTCGATCGCGATCACTTTTCCTGCCTTTTGAGTTAAAGGAAAAGTGAGGGCTCCTTTGCCGGGACCGATTTCAACCAGGAGCTCATTCTCTTGGGGGGAAATGACGCGCAGAATCTTTCTTAAGACAAAGGGATTTTTCAAGAAGTGCTGCCCAAGCGCCTTTCTTTTTGTTCTCTTCATGGATTTTAGGCGACGGGGTGTCCCCGAAATTGCCGATAGGGATGGAAGTCATTGATGCCCCTGTCATTGCGAGCACCCGAAGGGTGCGCAGCAATCTGCTCGGAAATTGTTGAGATCGCCACGCTTCGCTCGCGATGACAGCATTCTATCGGCAATTTTGGGGTGTCCCCGCTATTAGCTTTGCTTCGGATAAAGCTTCTTGAATTTCAAGGCCATAATCAATGTTTCGAGCAAGGTGAGGAGGTTCAATTTTGTTTTTCCTTTTGTCCTGTCCATAAAAATAATCGGGACTTCGCCAATTTTGAAATTCAAAAGATAGGCTTTATACAGAGTTTCAAGAACTACAGAAGGTCCTACCGAGATCAAGTCATCAAGGTCTATCTTCTCCAGGACTTCTCTCTTGAAGCAACGAAATCCCGAGGAGACATCTTTCACAGGAAGATGGAACTGGCGTTTGATGAACAATCTCACCAGAGACGTTATAAATTTTCGAATGAAATTGCGGTTGGGGTCTTTGCCTCCTTTGACGAACCTCGAGCCGAGGACGAGGTCGAACTGTTCTGTCCCCTTAAGGAGGGCAGGGATGAATTGGGGCTGGTGGGAGAAATCGCCATCCATTTCGATGACGAAATCAGGATTGAGCGCAAGCGACGCTTTAAAGCCATCGATGCCTCCTGCCCCCCGTCCCCTTCTCTTTTTTCTTATCAAGACATGAATCCGGGGGTTGTTCTGAGCCATCTCCTCCACAACTTTTCCTGTTCCATCGGGGGAGTTATCGTCTGTCACCAAGACTTGGAGGTCATAGGGGAGGGAGAGTTTCAGAATCTCTTGGATAAGTTCCTGGATGTTTTCTTTCTCATCATAGGTGGGGATCATCACCACCACTCTTTTTTTCCTTTGTTCTTCCATGAGTGCTTAAATGAGTTTTTTAATCTCAGCCAACACGCTTTGGGGCGTGATCGTTTTCATGCATTTCATGTCCGGGCAGGTCTGTTTGTAACAGGGAGCGCAGGAAACGCCTGAAAATAATTTTGCGCCCCGGCCGTAGAGGTCGATTTCCTGAGGGCAGGTGGAGCCGAACAGGGCTACGACTTTTTTCTTCAGGGCGATCGCCAGGTGCATCCCCAGCGTATCCGAGCAGACGACGAGGTCCATCAGCGAAATAAAGCCCGCAAATTCCAGAAGAGAATTATCGTGGCCGGTGTCATAAACCGCAAATTTGGATTTCTTCTCCAGCGCCCGGTTCATCTCTTTCTCCCTAACTCCTCCCAGCAGAAAAACATTGGCCTTCAATTTTGTTTTTAAATCCCGGCTGAGCCGCAGGAAATGCTCTTCAGGCCATTGCTTTGTCTCAAATTTTGTCCCGGCTCCGGTATTCAGGCCGATGGCGAGTTTGCTCTGAGAAATTCTGTGTTTTTTAAAAAAGTCTTGGGCTTTCCTTCGAACTTCCTCCTGGAGCACAAAAACATATTCATCCTTCTTGTAGTCAATTTCTGCGGCTTCAGCGATGATTTCCTGGTAGGTCTTTTTATTCTCAAAAAATTTTAGGTTGTCATCCACTCCCAGGCGATGGGCATACTCTGCAGCTTTATTGAAGATCGCGAGATTCCCGTATTCATTCATCCCAAAACCCATTTTTTGAGCTGCGCTAATTTTTTGGGCGAGAGAGGTGGAGGCGGGTTCTTTATCTAGAGAGATGAGAAGATCGAACTTCTCGACCAGCAGAGGCATGATATCTTCGAGAGTATAGCTATGGATCCTGTCCAGGAAGGGATTATGGGCAAGGAGTTCCACGCTTTCCGGGTCCACCAGCCAACTGATGAAACTCTGGGGATATTTCCTCTTGAGCCCAGGGAGCAGGGCGGTCGTCCGCAGGACATCTCCCTGAGCCCTGCATTTGACCACGAGAATCTTTTTGACAATGGGTTCATAATGAACGCATCCTTTACAGATGAGCTTAAACTTACAGGGTTTATCCCCTTTAAAATAGAGACAGTCTGATTTGATCATTCATCCATTCCTAATAATGATATCTGCGTCTTCATTTATGCCATAACTTCGAAACAAAGACAATTATTTGAAAAACATGGCCAGAGCCTGGTCCAGTAAAAATGTCATGTCTCTAAGGCTGCGAATGCCAATGATTTTTTTGATCAGATAAGACGGCCTGAGGTAGAACTCTCTGACAGCCCTTTGCCTGAATTTCCAGATTTCATCTTTTGAGAGTTCTGTGGAGCTGAAAACAGGAAACGAGGTGCTGTCAAAAATTATTGTCCCCGGGTCCAGCCACCCTTTCTCGATAGCCTCTTGCCTCATTTTGGAACCGATGTCGGGAGTGGGTACGGTGAACGATGCAAAATCACAATCCAGTTCCTTGGAAAAGCGGATTGTTTCGAGCAACGACTCCTTGGTTTCCCCAGGGAGGCCGATGATGAAGTAGGCTAAGGTTTTTATCCTGTATTCTTTGCAGAGGGAAAAAGCTTTTTTGATTTTTGCCTTTGTCGTCCCCTTGGAATATGCCTCGAGAATCCTGTCATCGCCGCTCTCGACCCCGATCATCATGGTATGGCATCCGGCCTGGCTCAGGGCCGAGACCACCCCCTCAGAAAGAGTGGCGACATGGGCGTTCGAGACCCAGGTGAAATCGAGTTCATTTTCCTTCATTTTTTGGCAGAGCTCGAAGATCCTTTTTTTGGAGACAGTAAAAGTGGGGTCATTGAACATGATTTCCTTGATCCCCAGGGATTTGAGGCTCTTGAGCTCTTCGATCACGTTGTCAATGTTTCGGTAACGGTAAGGCAGCGACCCGGCGACGCAGAATTTACAGGTAAAAGGACATCCGAGCGAGGTGATGACCAGAGTAAAAGGCTTTCTCCGGGCCAGAGGACTTCTGTTGCACTCGAACCTGAACAACTCATGCTGGGGAATTGGAATCCGGAAGTCCTGGTCTTTTTTAAGATCTTTCGGGGGACTGAAGACTTTGCCTTTTCGGGTAGCTATCGTCAGATATTCTTTTTCTTCTCCCCGGATAAATTCAGCTATTTCGGGGCTGACGATGTCGAGAATCAGGGCATCGAAAATAGGGGTTGCGTTTAAAAAATATTCAGCTTCAAAGAGGAAGATGGAACTTGAACCAAAAATCCGGGCAGGGATTTTCTGTTTAATTTTTTCAAGAAACCGTACGTCGCTTTCCCAGGTGGCTGTGCCTGTGGTTGAAATAATCACATCAGGCTGGAAGGAGAGAATTCTTTTTTCAGATTCTTCCTCGGAAAGCTTCTCCGCAATGGCATCCAGAACCGCTATTTCAAATTCGCGAAGAACTCCGCTGAGGATTATCAAATCCGTTGGAGGCCAGTAATAATTCGCCTTGGAGGAGTAACTCGTGTAGTAATCGTGGAGATAGACCTTATCGCCAGGGCAGTGGAGGAGAAGGACTTTCTTTTTCATCTGCCGGACGCTCTTCTCATATTTATTCTACCACCGGGACAGCATGAGCTTGGAGAGGATATCTCCCATGATATTTTTTCTTTTAGGCTTTATGGCGTGTTCGGGGCAGACTTCAGCGCAACAGAAACAGCGGATGCAATCTTTGCGGCTGATGACCATTTTTTTGTCTTCTTCAGCAATGACCTTCATCGGGCACGAGTCTGCACAAGTTTTGCAGAGCGTGCATTTTTTATGATCGATTGCAGGCTGCGTTTTGGTCAGAGTCAGAATGATCCGGTACAGGAAGGGATTGATGACGGTGGAGCCTGGAAGCTTAAAGTCTTTGAGAATCACCTTCTGGAGGTCTTCGCCCAAAATCTCAATCTCTTCAATCTTCCCTTTGCCCAAATTGGCTTCCGCGCAAAGCCTGGTGGTCAGCACCCGCAGGGAGGGCACGTTGATCAGTTCTGAGGCGATAGCATCCGCCGCCACCCCATCTGAGCTGGCGATGATAAAGCCGATAGGCCTTTCTTTCCCTGCCGAAGGCCCATTTCCTTCCATCCCGACAACGGCATCGAAAATCGTCAGCCCGGGAAGGACGGCTCCATAAAGGTCTCTGATAATCGTGTAGAATTGCTCAGGTTTAGGCGCTCGCCTGTGGAATTCCGCCTTGATTTGTCCGGGAATTGTGCCGTAGATATTCTTGACAGTGCCCGTGATGATGTTGGCGTAGGTGTGAGTTTTTAATTTGGGCAGGGAGACAACCAAATCCGCTTCTCGGACGGAATTGGCTATGGGGATGGAAGAAATATAGGGGTTGTTGACTTCAGTCTGGACAACCTGGTCCAGGTCAAAGTTGACCAACCGGGATCCGCTGGCGAGGGCAATATCCTCGATTCCACTCATCTTCAGAGCCCTCTTGGTAAAGGTGATTCCCGCCTGGCTGCCTGCTGAGCTTTCCCCAACCCTTATTTCTGCCCCCTTTTCTTTGAATAATTCAATCACTGCCTGGAGGAAAAGCGGATGGGTGTTGGCTGGAAAACCAAACGGTTTAGGCATCATCACATTCGGCTTGAGCAGGACTTTCATCCCCCTCTTTATGAACTTATCAATGCCTCCGATGAGCTCTAAAGAGGCCAATAATGCTTTTTTCAAAACTGCCAGGTCATAGGTTTTACACCGGACCAGGCTAACCTGGCTCAAGTTATTCAAGCTTCCTGTGTTTTTCATTTTTGTCCTTAAATCAGCATTTTATTCGAATTTCCCTGCATCTCGCAATGGTGAATTTTTTAGGAAGCATTTTTTTGTGCCAAATGAGAGCTCTGATCAGGAATATAGTCCCGGCTTAAATTTTTAACGCCGTAAAAAATAATCCCCCTTCATCCCCCTTTATAAAAGGGGGAGATATTTATTTCCCCCCTTAGATAAAGGGCGAATTGAAACCTAATTTTTTAACTTTTCTGACAGACATAAAGGATATGGGGATACCAATATCCTTTGTCTAAGCTAACGGCTTTAACTTGGAATCCCAAGCTAGTCAATAACCTTGAATAATCCTCTCTGCTTCTGAAATAGAATTTTTCTCCCAGCGTAAACCCGACAATTTTTACCGCTAAGGTCTCCTGAAAGATGTTCCAGCCATACTTCCAACGGGGTTTGGTGTCCATCTCTTTAAGGATGAGCCAACCAGCTGTCTTTAGGACTCCAGAGCATTTCTCGAGAATCTCTTGCTGCTTCGCAAAAGGAATGAGATAAAGAACATCGATGAGCGTGAGCACATCGGCTTCGGGATAGCGCATCTCGACAATATTCCCGACCTCAAATTGGATACCCGTGAAAGCTTTTTGGATCGCCCTGGCCACATTGATTTTCTTTTCGTCCAAATCAAACCCGACGATTTCTCTCGAAGGCGACCCCAGCTTAAGAATAAAAGAGAAAAGCCCATTCCCGCATCCCAGGTCAACAATCTTCCCGCTCGTTGGGAAAAATTCTTCCATCAGGAGAAAGGGGCAGATTCGAAGCTTAATTCTCAAATAAAGCTTTGTGAGAGGGCCGCTTCCCTTGTACAATTCATAGATATCTTTTTTCAGGACCATCCGATCTTCTTTTTTCACGACTAATGTTTCAGATACCGGTCATACCAGAACTGAAAAATGATCAATGGCCAGAGCAACTGGCGGTGGTTATGGGTTCCGGCAAAATGTTCATCCAGAATTTTTTGGACATGGCCGTAGTTGAAAAAGTTGTGTTTTCTTAAGTTTGAGGGAGACAGAACATCTCTCACAAAATCTCCCAATTCTTTTTGAATCCAGACGCCCAGGGGAATGTCAAAGCCGATTTTTTTCCTGTTTAGAATTTCTGGAGGAAGATGCTTGGCCATCGCCTTTTTGAGAATATATTTTGTCTTGAGCCCCTTGAGTTTGAGTGAGCTGGGAAGGGATACGGCAAACTCGACAAAGGTGTAATCTAAAAAGGGGACTCTGATCTCCAGGGAGTTGGCCATGCTCATCCGGTCGACTTTAACCAGCAAGTCATCCTGGAGATAGAGTTTCAGGTCTAAATAACAGATTTGATCCAAAGAATCCAGGGGTCGATAGTTTTTTAGATGAAAACGAATGGGCTCGAAAGGATCTCTTAGGAGGGAAAAATTTAATTCGGGTGAGAAAAGTTTTTGTTTTTCAGAAGGGTTGTAGGCTCCCCACCAGATTGTGTTCGAGATTTCAGGAGGATAATCGATGCCGGAAATAAACTTTTTAGCCTTGAATTCAAAACTGAGTCTTTTTTTTGAGGCTGGCAGGAGGTTGACTACCTTTTTTACTAGACCATCGCGGAGGAACCTGGGCACTTTCCGATAATATTGAGCGACTCGGTAAGCTTTATAGGTGTCGTACCCTGCGAACAGTTCGTCCCCTCCGTCTCCGGCGAGAGCGACTGTGACATATTCTCGGGCGAGCTTGGAGATGATGTAGGTGGGGATGATCGAGGCATCGGCCAGGGGCTCATCCAGGTATTTCATCAAAACCGGCACCAACTCCTTAACCAGATTGGATTCGACCACAAATTCTCTGTGGTCTGTGCCGAATAAATTTGCCACCTGTTGGGCATAGCTTAACTCGTCAAAGCTTTTTTCTTTAAACCCGATGGAATAAGTCTTGATTTTTGAGGCGGCGACTTCGCTCATCAAGGCCGTGACAGTGCTGGAATCGATTCCCCCGCTGAGGAAAACTCCGAGCGGAACATCTGAGATCAGGCGTTTCCTGACAGATTCTCTGAGGCGCTCGTAAATTTCTTCGATGTAATCCTCTGCTGGCTTTTTTTCATTGGGAAGGGAGGTGTAGCGCACATCCCAGTAGGAGCGCGTTTCGATTCTGCTATCCTGGAGAATGAGCATGTTCCCAGGCAAAAGCTTCTGAATTCCCTTGAATATGGATTTGGGCGCGGGGATATATTCAAAAGTAAAAAATTGAGACAGGGCTTCCAAGTCGATTTCCCGCTTGTAATTCGACTCGAGGAGCGATTTGATCTCTGAAGCAAACAAGAATTTATCGCCTAGCTGGAGATAGTGGAGAGGTTTGATCCCGATCCGGTCGCGGGCCAAGACCAATTTCTTCCTTTTTTTGTCCCAGAGGGCGATAGCAAACATGCCGTTGAGGCTATGGACAAAGTTTTCTTCCTTTTCTTCATAAAGGTGGACGATGACTTCCGTGTCCGTTTGGGTTGTGAATTGGTGCCCTCTTTTGATGAGATCGGCTCGAAGTTCAGGGAAGTTGTAGATCTCGCCGTTATAGACTGTCCACAACGTCCCGTCTTCGTTGGAAAGGGGTTGATGGCCCGTGACGAGGTCGATGATGCTCAACCGCCGCATTCCCAGGGCGACTTTTTCATCAAAATAATAGCCTTCATCGTCCGGGCCGCGGTGGACCATGACATCGCACATCGATTTGGTCAAATCTTTGTCGGAAGGGAGTATCTCGCGAAAGCTATAAATGCCACAAATTCCGCACATTTTCCCCCATTTTATCCTTTTTTGGGCTCGAACGCTATATGCCTAAAAAGAAAAAGTTTATTGATTTTGGGCGTTTAACCCATATATCATTTACTATCATAACTTTTAAAAGCGCATGAAGAAAGTTATTATCAACGCCGATGACTTCGGTCTGTGCCGGGGAGTCAATGAGGGAATCATCCTGGCCCACCAGCAGGGAATCTTGACCAGCGCGACTCTGATGGCCAATGCCCCAGGATTTGAGCAGGCGGTGGAGCTTGCTCGGCAAAACACGAGATTGGGCGTAGGGATCCATCTTAATATTATCAGAGGCCAGCCGGTTGCACTTCCAGAAAAAGTCAAGAGCCTTCTCAGTTCAAAAGGATATTTTTTGGGCAGTGTCTATGCCTTTTTAAGAAAGTTGATATTCAGGAAAATTGACCTGGGAGAGGTCGAAGAAGAATTCAGAGCACAGATTGAAAAAGTATTTGCGAGTAAGCTTCCGATCAGCCATTTGGACAGTGAAAAGCACATGCATACTATTCCCGCGCTTTTCAAAATCGTTTTGAAACTGGGGAAGGAATATGGAATTCCCAGGACGAGATACATCAATGAATATTGTCTTTCGCTCCGTCTCGTCCAATGCTTCAAGTCTGTGGCCATATCTCTTTCCTGTTTTTTTATGAAGAAGAGAATCAAAGAACATGATATAATAACCCCAGACCGATTTTATGGGATTTGTCAGAGTGGCAGGATGTCCGCTCTTCAACTCAAAAAGATTCTGATGAACCTGGAGACTGGTACATATGAAATTATGGTTCATCCTGGATTCATGACCGAAGAACTGATCGAGTTGGAAAAGAAATTTGGCTCCTATTATATTAATAATCGCAGAGAGGGCGAATTGAGAGCGCTGTTGGAGCCTGAGTTGAAACAAATCATTCAAGACCAGAAAATTCTTCTTATAAATTTTAGTGAGTTATAAGACTATGGAAAGCAAAAGAATAAATCCTCAGATATCGGTTGTTGTTCCTTTTTATAACGAGCAGGAGAATATTCAGGAGCTGTATCAAGGATTGACGCGGGTTCTAGGAAATTTGAATGTGACCTATGAACTCATTTTTGTCGATGATGGAAGCAAAGATCGCACTCCTCAGATCCTGAAGGATTTGTACCAGAAAGATGAAAAAGTCCTTGTGATTCGGTTGAGAAAGAATTTTGGACAGACAGCCGCACTCCAGGCAGGATTTGATTTTGCCCAGGGTGACATCATCATCTCTATGGATGGGGATTTGCAGCATGACCCTGAGGATATCCCCCTCTTCTTGTCTAAGATGGAGGAAGGGTATGATATTGTCAGCGGCTGGCGCAAGAGGAGGGTGGACAACCTTCTTTTCAGAAAGCTTCCCTCGCTGGTAGCCAACCGGATGATGAAAAAGCTTTCTGGGGTTGATATTCATGATTTTGGGACCACGTTTAAGGCCTACAAAAAAGACGTCATCAAAAGTGTTCGTCTCTACGGCGAGCTTCACCGGTTTATTCCAGCGCTCATCAGCCGCGAAGGAGTGAAGATCACCGAAATCCCCATCAAAAATATCGTCCGTCAGAAAGGAAAATCAAAATACGGGCTGTCTCGGGTCCGGCGCGTTTTTTTTGATTTAATGACGGTCAAGTTCATCATTAGCTTTATCGACCGGCCGCTCCAGTTTTTTGGGCTGATCGGCCTCATTTTTGGAAGCATCGGGTTTCTGATCGCGCTCGTTTTGACGCTCGGCTTCTATTTCCTGGGTTGGTCCATCAGGGAGAATTTGGGAAATTTGATTTTCAGCGTGTTCATGATGATCCTGGGCGTTCAATTCATCATGACCGGCCTCTTGGCTGAAATTATTTCCCGCATCTATTTCAGGACCCATGAGACTAAGATTTATTCCGTGGAAGAAATAGAATCTCACCGGGAAGAAGAAAGCCTTCCTCAAAGATAAGGATGACAAGGTTCTTCAAAGCTAAAATCGATCTCCTGATTTGGATCGGCATTACCATTTATGTTCTGTTCCTTTTCTTTTTCCTTCTTCAGTCTCTCGGCACGCTGTCCCTCTGGATGGATGAAGGCTTCCACTATCTGGCAGCTAAGGGAATCTTGGAACATGGATACCCTCTCTTTCCATCAGGTCATGTGTATTATAAGGCTATTTTCTACACTTATGGGCTGGCCTTCTTTTCCCTGATTTATGGGCTCAATGCTTTTTCGCTGAGACTGGTGAGCCTGCTCGCGTTTCTGGCCCTTCTTCCTGTGACTTACCTGATCTCGAAGAAATTCTTCACAAAGGGCATTGCCCTCCTTTCGGTGCTCCTCCTCTCCCTTTCCATCTGGCAGGTGGAGTACGCCCGTGCCGCCCTTTACTTTGCCCCCCTTCAGTTGTTTTGCCTCTTAAGCCTCGGGTTTTTTTATTTGGGCTACTTCGAGGAAAGGAAAAAATACAAGTATCTGGCTCTCGTTTTTTTCCTTCTGACTCCTTTGATCCACCAGTTGGGAGAGGGTATCTGGTTCTGTTTCCCTGCGCTTTTGCTCCTAAGAGGGGCCAAAAGATTTTTCAAAAAAGATGTCTTGATCAGTTTCTCCATCATCAGCGTTTTTTATGTTCTGATTCAACTCCAGGAATTTTTCTTCTGGAAGGTGGGCTATGTCTATGAGAGGACTGATACCAGCGTCCGCGGCCTAATCAACTATTTCTTTTCAGGATTTTCTTTAAGCTATTTCAAAGAGTTTTACCGAAGCTTCCCCAAGATGAGCCTGATCGTGCTGGCCGGGTTTTTCCTCTATTTAGGATCCCGGGTTTTTAAAAATCGAGAGAAGAATTCTTTAGCGGATTCCTTTTCTCAAGGCTGGTTTTTTTTCAACTTGAGCTTGCTTTTCCCTCTCCTTTTCTTGGGTTTTTTCAGGACTCATATCCAACCGCGCTACCTGGCTCAGCTCTATCCTCTCTTTCTTATCCTTTTTCTCATCTGCCTCTATCAGTCGGCTCCGATTTTGATCCAGGTTTTGGTCTCTCCCTTTTATTCGCTAAAAAAGAATTCTGTTCGTTCGATTCTTTCTGTTGGCCTATTTCTGCTGCTTGTGATTTTCTTGACTGAAGGCGTTGGGCCACGGAAAGTGAATAGGATTGTCCATCGTAAGTATGGGGACCCGATTGAGGCGGACATTATTACCCGCTCAGGAAGGTTTGAACACTATGACCATAAAAGTGTTGGCGAGTATGCCCGGCACTTTCTCCAAAAAGATGACCTGGTCGTCGCGATTCATGTTGTCTTTCAGTTCATCTATACGGGCAGGGTGGATTACTGGCTCTGGACAGGCGGCCCGGGGACCTGGGATGCCTGGGAAAAAACGCCTGAGGGCTGGAAGGATTTCTACGTGGGCGCGAAATGGGTCAACAATCTTACGGATTTGAAAAAGGTCATAGACGAGAATCCTGAGCGGAGAATCTGGATCATCACCTGCCCTTCCATCTTGCGGCCTGATCACATCCGACCAGAGATAGCCAATTTTATCAAGAGCGATTCCAGCAAATTGGTTTTCCGCGGGAAAGATGGAATGTCGGAGGTTTATCTGTGGCATGAAAAAGAGCCTAAACTCACCGGAGTGAGCCATACGTTCGAAGCAGAATGGTTTCCCGTGAGTCCGGGCAGGATTGAATTTTCAGCCGATGCTTCTAAAGAGTGCACTCTCCTTTTGAGCCGGAGCAGAAAAGAGGCAAAGCCTTTTACTGTCAATCTCAATCAAGCTTATCCTCCCGGTCGCTACCGGTGCATCCTGCGGCTAAAGACTAAAGATAGCCGGGCCGACGAAAAAATGTTGGGTGTAGCAGTGATGCCCGGCAAAAAACAAAAAGAGATACGCTCTTTTTTCGTCAGGGGAAGTGACTTTAGAGAAAATCAGAAATACCAGGATTTTGATTTTGACTTTTTCTTGAACAGCGAAGACAGTCTTAAATTTAAATTTTTATTCACTGGCCAGGCGAACCTGTGGTTCGATTATCTGGATGTTGTCCCTATAAAATAAAGAGGTTGATTTCATGAAAAAAGAATATTACGGGAGCACCCAGAAAGAACTTCTCGATAAAGAGAGCACTTTGACCACGAAATATTCAAAGCTCTTTTATGGAAAAAAGGGTTTTTGGGGGCTTCTCAAGTATGAGCTGATCAACCTGTTTTTCTCCGGGATCTCTGGAGCTTTGGGCTTTTTCCTCCGCAAGCTTTTTTATCCCCGCTTGTTCCAGAAAGTAGGCAAGGGAGTCGTCTTCGGCCGGAATATCACCTTCCGCCACCCTCATAAAATCAGCATCGGGGACAATTCTGTGATCGATGATAACGTCGTCTTGGATGCCAAGGGTGAAGAGAACGAGGGGATCCGGATCGGTCAGAATGCGTATGTGGGCCGGAACACAATTCTTAGTTGCAAGGAGGGGTCGATCTATCTGGATGACTATTGCAATATCGCGGCCAACTGCAGCCTCCTCTCCGAAACAGAAATCAGGCTGGGAAAATACTGCTTCTTGGCGGGCGAATGCTATCTAGTGGCCGGAGGGAATCATAGCTTTGAGGAAATATCCCGGCCAATCATGTTTCAGCCTTCGGTCTCCAGGGGCGGCATCAAAATCGAGGAGGACGTCTGGCTGGCTGCAGGAGTCATTGTTTTGGATGGGGTTACTATCGGGAAAGGAAGTGTTGTGGGTGCCGGCTCTGTCGTAACCAGGTCACTTCCTGAATATTCCGTGGCTTTTGGCACGCCCGCCCGAAAAATGAAGGACAGGAGAGAGCGGAAAGAACCCGAGAAGACTTCCGTCTAATTTTTCAAAGTGCTTCTCTTCCCTTGAGTTTTTGCTTAGACCACCCCTTTTATTATCGATAATGGTCCTTTAGAGCCCTGCAAGCTGGAATTAGGAACCTGGGATACAAAGTTATGTAATGTGAAGGTTTGATCCCAAGACAACCTACTGACGCAGCTTTAGCGATTCGATTTTTGTCGGCACCTTGTAATCATCGCCGCCCCAGACCCAAATGAATCCTTTGGTGTCGAGGGCCATGGTATAGTTGTTGTTCGCGGCGATGGCCTTGATCGGCGGGAGTCCCGTTATTTTGATGGGCCGAAGGGCCGGGTCTGTTTTCTGCCCGCGGCCCTGCTGATTGAAATAGCCTGACCCCCAGACCGTCCCGTCGTCCTTGAGAACGACGGAATGCCTCTCACCGGCCGCGACTGCGACAACCTTTATTAGATGCTGGATCTTTACCGGCGACAGCCGGGTGTCTTTCGTCCCGTTGCTGACCTGCCCGTCGAAGTTTTTCCCCCACGCCCAGACCGTGCCGTCCGCTTTGAGAGCCAGGGAATGGCCGTATCCTCCGGCTGCGGCGGTCATGTTGGTAAGGTTTGGGACCTGGACGGGGCTG
>Ga0315280_10001404_pt1 | contig 41730 bp, 31 predicted proteins | sample YL17G06_40_MG_FD_203697 | JGI IMG/M metagenome (GOLD analysis project Ga0315280, IMG submission 203697) | Sediment microbial communities from Yellowstone Lake, YNP, Wyoming, USA - YL17G06_40 | ecosystem: Environmental > Aquatic > Freshwater > Lake > Sediment | place: USA: Wyoming | collected...
GGATTCCTTGATCTAAGAGAGTTCAGGATAACGGCGGACAGCGGGGCCCTTTATATGCTGTTCAGGTTTGAGAACATGGGTAGAAGCGACATCGCATTGGAATGGAACTACTGGTGTCACAATACGACATGGGGTTGGGATTCTAACGCAACCGGCTGGGGAAAATTGAAGCTCGAAGTGTACATTGACGAGGACCGAATCCCCGGTTCAGGCAGAACCGACACCAACTCACCAACACCAACCAATCCAACGGATGGTGGAAACTTCCTCATTGACCCCTCAGCAGCTTGGGAGGATTGTGTCGACATTCAAGGTGACAACCGAAGGTTTACTTATGAGAGCTGGCCCGTGCCCCCCGCGTATATTGGAGGTGGATTGCCGCGAGTCATTTCCTCTGACGGCACAGAAACATTGCTAAATCAATCATCTGGGCTGGGAACAAAATGTCTTTACACCCAAGGAAACCCGGACATCTACCCGTCTGCCATAGAAATGAAGGTGCCGTACTGGGCGTTACAGGCTAGTCCACTAGGAAAGACATGGAGATTCACTGTGGTTGTCGGCGGAGCAGACGAAGGAAACTGGCGTCAAGTGTGGAACACCAGCTTAGCTGTAGGCATGGGTTGGCCATACATGTTCAGGTTCATTGGCGGCGAAGGTGGAGATAGCTGGGCTGGTGGTTATGGCAATGACCCCAACGTCATAGACATGGCTTTCACTAAAAGCCAAGCTGCACAAGAAGCCATGCTGAACAGTTTCACCAAACTGCCTGGAACCGGCCTAGCCGTGGTCAAGGCCTACCAAGATGTGTATTTCACTAGCAGTGGAGATGTCGGAGCAACTGGACCCGTTGGAGGCTTCATCAGCCCATTAGATACACTTGCATCGATGGCACCATGGATTGCCTTAGTCGTGGTAACAGTAGCTGCTGCATCAGTGGTCTACAGAAGAAAGCACGTAACAAAAACTATCTAAACTCCCCTTTTTCTTTTTTTTAATCAATTTTCCAATTTCCCGAGTAGGGATGCTTCCGCATTTGTATATATGTATGTCACGAAAGCCTATTAGCAAGTTAGATTCGATAATGAATTCTTGTTTTTCTTTCAACATAATTTTGCGTTAAAAAGCAAAAAAGGAGTAGAACAAGTATAATTTATGTTATGGAAAAGCAAAAATAGAACTTGGCTCCAAATAACTTATATTATGGTTCAGCATTAAAAAGTATACCGTGAATTAATGTGAGGAGATTGATATGAAAATAGGAAAAATCTCTTCAATGGCTTTAATGCTAACTGCTCTGGTGTTTCTAGGGATATTCAGTGTCTTGCAAGCTTCGGCTAAAATTGTGCCAACACCATATGGGTGGAATTCATTTAATCCAGTCACCTTTACAGAAACGGCTGGCTTAACCCGCGTTAACGAGCCAATGGATGTCTTCTTCTATCCGAGCTTCGGCAACTGCAGCTCACCCAACGAGATTCGAGTCATTGCTCCAAACAACGTAACCGAGGTGCCCAGCCAAGTTTACAATGTGACAATGCAAACCGGATATGTTAAGTCATGCAACGTCGTCTTCCCAGTGAACTGCACTGCATCCAGCACAGTTACCTACTACATCGTTTACAACAACCCAGGCGTTTCTGCGCCTTCCTACCCAACCGACCTTAAACTGAAAACAGTTCCGCGAGGAGGCGTAACCGAAATCACCGCAAGGATCAATAACGCCAAGTATAGTACATATGTAGGCAGAGAAGGAAGCATCGGAGGGACAGAAACCGGTAAGGAAGTATACATTAAGGACTGGAAACCATCCCAGAACATATTCGTGTACAGCGGGTGCGCATGGATTCCCTGGGCGAAGTTAGATACAGGCCAACCATATTGGTTCTTTGATTACGTCGGCCACATGTCCCTCGTTAGGAACGGAAGCGTTTTCATTGACCTTAACGCACCAGCAATCTGGATAGGAGCAGCTAGGACTACAGGTGGCCTTGATAACTTCACCTCAAAGCTACGTTTCTATGCCCACAATAGCTGGTTCACAAACACATTAGCTTCCTACACAAGCGGCACCAAAACCTACAAATGGCTGAAGCCGAGCGTCGCCACCGACCAAGTTTATATGGCGCTGGCTGTCTTCCCCAACATGACTGGAGGCAGGCACATTTCCACAAAAAATGTGAACACGGGAAGTCTCAACGATTACATTAACTTTACCGCCTGGGATAACACTTGGGTAGACTACGCGAACAGTTCATTGGCTAGCAACGATCACGGCTTCGCAATATTGAATTTGCCCGGAGGCACACCTTGGACTGGCCTGGGGAAAACCCCTGGATCGGGTGGCCAAAGAAATACTGGAGACTCGTGGACCATGTACTGGACTGGCTCGGGCGCAGTGTTCACCGCCAACCTAGTGCTTGGTTTCCACGCCAACTCTAACTACACCTATGCACAGAATCTCTATGATGAATTGACTAACTCACTACAATCAACGCTTGAGGTCCTCACGGAGAACGGCGCTCCAACCCCAAGTTACTCAGTACCCGGATGGAGCTATTACACTCCGATCAACGTCTCAGAGACCATCGGCAAAGCTCGCACCTTTGAGCCGGTGGACGTCTTCTTCCGCCCGGGCACCGGCAAGTGCGACAACCCCAACGAAATCCGCGTCTATGACTCAGCTGGCAATGAGATTCCTAGCCAAGTCTACAACACAACGTTTGGGGGCACTCCACCCAACCAATATGTTGCTTCATCAAACGTCGTCTTCTTGGCGAACGTCACGGCAAACAAGGAAAACACCTACTACATATGGTATGGCTCAACTACCCACACTATCCCCGGATGGTACAAAACTTGGTCTGACCTCGGCTTTTCAACGCAAACACTATCGTATAAGCCAGGTTACTACACGGTTGACGCCGCTAACACGTACTACAACTCGACGGGCGAGATAATGGGGTCAGGAGCTATGTCACATGTAAAAGTCCTCGGCCACAGCTCAACCCTCGACGTAATGGGCGCCGTCTTCCTACCGGCACTACGATTACCCAGCATGCCCTATGGAGAAGGATACTTCGGATTTTGGTCACTAAAAGGTACCTCAACCATCGTTAGACAGGGCCCAGTTTTCGCCGACGTCTTTACAAATGTGTCAGACTTTGGGCTTGCGCAAGGATTTAGAAAAAGCGGTGCCAACTACACGATAATGCTAAGGTATTACGCCTACACTCCATGGGTGACCGCAACCATCACCTACAAAGCCAACGGTACCGTCGATTACGAGCTTATGGAGATAGGCGTAAAGGTCGCAGCTTCACCAGATGGGAAACTAATAACTACAGGATCGACCGAAGGCATACCTTGGCTTACCCGACCCAACGCCGCTGGCGTACCCGGAACGTTTAACATGACCCTCAAACCCGGCAACGTGACCACAGACTCCAAGCCCAAGCAAACTCTATCATGGTGCGCTGACTGGAACAAGACCTGGGTCGACTTCCAGAACAAAACGGCGAGCAGTAACCCTGTCGGCTGTGCACTGATCAATTTGGACGGCGCAGGCACCACATCCTTTAAGGGCCTAAAGAGTGAAGGCGGAGACGAGGGATCCCCATACTGGAATGGCACCTGCACAACGAAAACGGCTAAATTGGCTGTTGGTTTCCATACAGGCTCCAACTACACCTACGCACAAAACTTGTACACTAGGCTAGCTAAGAACCCGCTAACAGTAACCGTCAAATCAGAGGTCAGTCTTTGGGCAAAATTCAAATTGATTAACCTTTGGACCATTAACATAAACTTGAAGCAAGGGCTTGACACACCAGGCGACAGACTCATAGTCGAGTTTTACAGCTACAGCGGCGTTTCTCAAGGACAATCCCCCACGCCAATATGGACAGGAACAACTCCGACGATTACGACCGTTGTCGCGAATGTGACACATCCAAGCAGCTTGCCTATAGAGAACGTAACAGTAGTCTTGTATAATGGAGCAAACCGATTATCTACAGTAACAAGCTTTAAAATACATCGAACCGACCTGAACACTAGGATTGGACAGCTGGACTACCTTTGGGGTAGGCCCGACGCAAATCGATCCGCTTTAATGAAGGAGTACGTTGCCATCGACGGCCAGTGGCCCTACGCACCACCATAAACTGAAGCCAATCAACCAAACAAACATCCTCTTTTTATTTAACTTCTACAATTATCAAAATGAAAAAGGAAAAATGGAAAAGGAATGAATAAAAACTCATTTTTGAAGCCCTCACTAATATTTCTAATAGCCTTATTATACATGCCTCAAACATCTCTAGGAAGCACCATACAATATTCATCTCCCTCAGCAACAAAGGCAATTAACTTAGAAAAATCTACAGTAGCAATAGGCAACAATATTACATTAACTGTAACCTCTAACAAAGTAACCTACAAACCATTGGAAAACGTCACCATCACAGCAAACGTAACTAATCAAGAGTCGCATGAGATTAGAAACATCACTGTTAAAATGACAGTTGCTGACGCATTCGGGAAAGAAGAACTATACACGGAAAACAAAACACTCGAAAGCATCGCAGCGTATGGTAATGTCAGCGTTCAAACCGTCTGGAAGGCTCCAAACTGCACCATGTCAGGCTTCATGGCTGAGGCTTCAGTTTTTGACAATCAAAGCGCCCTTCTCGCCAGTGGTCATTGGGTTTTCGACGTGGTTAAAGACTGGACCATGGTTCCAAGATACGGATTCTTCTCCACTCCAGCCTTCGCTCCAACCGCAACAGGTTCAGCGGAAAAAGTGGAAGCCCTCAAGCTCTTACACATCAATTCTCTCCAATTTTATGATTGGTTTGAACTTCACGGCAATTACACTCCAACAAAGAGCACTTACTCTCTGTTGGGTCATCTAATGAGTAGAAATAAGGTCATCGAAATAATCAGTCTCGCCCATAATGCAGGAATGAAATGCATGCCCTATACTGCAATTTATGCCGCGGCGCCTGAGGTTTACAGTCAGCATCCAGGTTGGGGGCTTGATGATTATCGAGGTTATCCTCTGAAGTTCGTTAATTGGCTTTACTTTATGAACCCGGACACACCGTGCGGGTGGCACAATTACCTGATCAATCAATTTTTGGCTTCCATCGAGATGTTTAACTGGGATGGAATCCACTTAGATCAGTACGGTGAAGGATGGACCAGTAACGCCTACTGGAACGGTGAACGGGTAGATATGGTTAAAGCCTTCCAGCATTTCCTCAACGACGCTGTTGGAAGCATAACTCAGGCCTATCCTGAAGGAAAACTCATTTTCAATTATGTGACTGATTGGCCGGAATGCTATGAAATGATGGCTAAGAATACAACAGTAAGTTCATTGTATGCTGAGGTTTGGAATCCCTACAACGAGTATTCGGATATCCGCTACTTGATTCGACAAGGAAAGGAATACAATAGTAGCAAGGCAGTGATTCTTGCAGCCTATCCAACGCCTTCACCTCCTCTTCCAACGGTTCTCCTCCTAGACGCGGAGATATTCGCAAGTCAGGGGTTCCACATAGAACTTGGAGAAGGAAACGGTATCCTAACAGACCCTTACTTTCCATCCTATTTCACCATGAGTGACGCTATGATAAAAGCCCTAAGGGCTTATTATGAGTGCATAACCCGCTATGAAAAATACATTTATGACGCGGCTGTTCAAGAGCTCCCCATATCTACTGTGAAAGTAACGGGTTATCCATACGGCATCTTGCCTTCCGCTAACTCGATTCAGGTGATTCCTTATACCCATTTAGTTAACGAATCAGAAGAGACGAGAATCGTCCACCTTATCAACTTTCGAGGCGTCACAAACATGAACTGGAAGGAATCAAAATCAGCGCCAACAGAGTTGTCCGAGATTCCAGTTGAAGTTCAGATACCATCCGAGAAAATGAAAGAACCTAAAAGTGTATACCTGGTCAATCCTGATTCCTTTAACACAGACCCCATCCCCCTTCGTTTCACCGTTAACGCCAGTGCAAATACCATAAAATTCTCCGTACCGTCATTGAAATACTGGAACATAATTGTGATTCGTTATGTTGAATCTGGCATAATAAGTCCTGTTGCTCATGCGGGTTCTAACCAGACAGTTAAGTTAGGTGAAACCGTCATCTTCAACGCTTCAGCTTCAGAACCGGGATGGAACGGCACTGACGACATACCCATCGTCAACTACACTTGGGACTTCGGAAATGGAAACACAACTACAGTTACTGACCCTATTATTTGTCATACTTACAACGCTGCCGGCACCTACACTGTAACCCTGACGGTGAAGGATGCAGCGGGCAACAGCGACAAGGACACCATTACCGTCGTAGTTGTTGGTACAGCCTTTCCATGGTGGATTGTGGGCGCCGCAGCGACAATAGTGATTGTAGCGGCGGTTGCGTTATACTTCACAAAAGTAAGGAAGCGACCATCGACTGGCTGATCGTTCCGAAGTTTAGAAGAGCCTAGTAGGCTTAAATGAAGAGGCAACGCGATCAACCGTGCTTGTACTTGAAGCCACCAATTGCTTTTTGTTTTCCAAAATGCAGAAATGCCGCCTTGGGAATCGGAGTAAATGCGGCTCGCCCCAGTCTCGGATGTGTGACTAGTTAGGCTTGACCAAATTTAATTATAACTGTGCTCCAGTAGCGAAGACTTGGCACCGTGAACTGAATGTAATTGTTTTCAACCTCGTAGTTTAGTTTTATCGGATCTCCATCTCCACCGTCAGGGGAGGCAAGGTAAACAGCAGCCACCTCTTCCCCCTCCGATAAAGTCGCCTTGACATTTACGTTCTTCAATACAGTTGGAGTAAACTGTCGCCGAACATTCCAATTCATGTTATTCACACCTTTAAAGTTAATCAAGTGAGAAATGAGCTCCGTCGTCTCACCATTCTGAACTCGGCGGTAGTTAACCAAATATATCTTGCCCGTCTCTGGCACAGTGCTGTACGGATGGCTTGCACCCTTCACCTCAGCCCCTGAGCTTTCAATGTTGCTTCCGTAAATGTACTCTTCATAGCGCGTGATGTGTCCATAATAGTTTCTTAGTGCTTGCACCATATCTCTGGGCAATCTATCATAACGGGGGAAGTACGCGTCGGCTAATATGCCGTTTCCTTCACCAAGCTCAATGTGAAGACCCTGATTTGCAAATATGACTGCATCAAGTAGCAATATTGTAGATTTTGAGGAACCCGCAGGTGTGTAGGCGGCTAAAACGACCGGTTTACCATTACTTAGAGTGCGGCAGCTTCTAATCAGATCGGCAATGTCACCGTAAGAATGAGAAATCCAAGTTTCAACGTAAACAAAGTCTTCCTTAGAATCTTTTATGAGTTTAGGCGGTTTTTTACTTATGGCGTTAAACGTAACAGCAGCCTTCGCGTTAACCTGCCTTATAGCCTCTCGGGTGTCATCAACGAAGTTGACGAAGGGCGTTACTAAATCTACCTCTTTGCCATTCCAATAGGCGCTATACATAGAGTCATACTGATCTATATGCATGCCGTCCCAGCCAAAAATTTGCATAGACTTCACGAACTGGTCAATAGCGTAGTCGTGCCACCCGCAATCTCTCGAAGGATAAACATAGCATAGTATAAACTCCCCGCTTCCAAAGGTTTGGGGTACGCCTTCTTTGTTCGTTAACGCCCAATCTGGATGTTTGTTGTAAATGACATCTGCAACAGCATAGACAACCACGTAGGCCATGCACTTCATTCCATGTTGGTGTGCCCGACTGATCTTATCCGAAACCTTCTCAGCTTCAATGTAGTTATTCAAGCCTTTTATACCGTATGCACCCTTTCTTTTGGGTATATAGTTTCCGTGTTGTTCAAACCAATCATAGAACTGAACGGAGTTAATATGAAACTTCGCCATGTCTGCCACTTTCTTCTCAATGAATTCTTCGCTAGGTGACGGAGTCACACCTTCATAACCGTAGATAGCGAAGAACCCGTATCTGGGAACCTGCGTCCAGTTCGCAACATCGAATATGACTCTTCCTTGCCCTAGAAGTTCTCCATTAGATTCAACGTACACGTCCGCGGCATATCCCCTAGGCATTGATCCGCTAGCCTTCCATTTTACGGAAACAGATTCTTCAGATTTTCTTTCAATTTTATCTATTTCTTCAGAGGCACTGTAAATCAATGTGCCAAGGGCATCCTTAATGGTAAAGTTGAGGGTGAGGCCATCTATAATTTCATTTTTATTGTTTCTCACGACGGCTGTTATACTGACGTTTTCGCCTGATTCATATGTCACCTTGTCACTTGTTACCTCGACTTGAACTGCCGTCTTAGGTCCCTCCTTTGTGGAGCCTACTATGAAGCGTCAGATTATAAAAAGGCAGCGGACACCATAAATAACAATGACCCAAATACAATGCATGTGGCAACGGCCCTGCATATAGCTCCGTTCCTTCTGAACTATCATATAGCATACCATTTTTTATTGTTTCCCTAGAACTTTTTATCTTTTTCCTAGAACTTTTTATCTATCTGTTAAAAAACTTTTTATACTCATAAGGTTAATCTAACTAAGAAAAGGTTGAGTTGAATGAAGCTGACCCCAAAGTTTTATGCAAAAAGGTCGGTTTTGCTGATTCTGACGCTATTTTTGGCTGTGTCCATGAGCATTACGGGCATGTTCTTAACGGTATACGGCCGTCCGAATCGTCAGGTAGGACAAACATTTAAAGATAAAGGTTGGAAGCAATGGGAGTATATTCCCTTGAAAGAGACTATTGGAATCAACCGGTCGTTGGAACCGGCAGAGTATGTAATGGAGTTTGAGGATGGAAAATGTCGGAATGCTTCAAAGGAGATCAGGGTTGCAGCAAAAATAAATGGCGAGGAAATAGAGGTCCCAAGCCAGGTTTACAATGTAACAACCTATGAATCATCTGGATACGCCAAGTCTTGTATCGTGGCTTTTCTGGTAAACTGCACCGCCCTCTCATCAGCAGAGTACTTCATTTACTACGATAATCCCGACGCGACTAAGCCAACCTATGCCACTGACCTAATAGTGCCTACGCCAACCGACACCAACATTACTGTGGCGAACTCTTACTATGTAGCAAGCTTAGTTAAAGATGACCCCGCGTGGAAGTGTCTTCCATCATGGATAAATTACATTTATTACAAACTCTACAGCCCAACCGAAAATCTCGCGCGGGACGATTGGAAAAAATTTCTCATAACTGTTCTGAATGTCGGTACCACTTGGTATGTCCCATGGGCGCCCATAGAGGGCACAAATATCTCTATTATACAGCAAGGCCCCGTTTTCATTGAGGTAGAGTCTGTTCTCGGAAGGTGGGCGCCAAAACTCATTAAAAAGGCTGTCATAACCTTTCGCTTCTACGCGCGGATACCTTGGTTCATTTACAGCGTCTACTACAACCTAACAGGAGCTGATTTTGCGCACCTACAAATTGAGAGCTATGTCTCGAAGACGGCGCTTTTCGACGGCACCTACAGAAAAACCGACGGGTCGATAACAGCTGTCAAAATAGGAGCTAAGCAGGGGGATCTTTGGGACTGGGACGCCAAGAACGCTGCTTGGATAGACGTAGGGAAAACAAATACAACAGACAATCCCGTTGGCATCGGCTTTATAGGGATGGCGGGAACGGACCCATGGTATACAGCTTGGCACAATGACCTCAACTCAATCGCTCCCTTCGCTAACGGAAGCCTCATAGAAGCCCGCCAAAATTTGGTAATTCTGTTTCATAAGGGCAACTACATCGAAACCGAAAGACTTTACAAGCAAATACAAAAACTACTACTTCCATCCCCGATGTTTCATGCGGTCACCTCAATCACCGTTTTGGCCACGGTTATAGACAAGGTTTCAGGAGGAGCATCACCAGATATATATGTCGAAATGTTTTTCAGAGAAAATGGAACCCGATACAACGCAACCATGACAAACGAGATGGGAACAGCCATTTTTAAAGATGTTCCGGCTGGAAACTACACTGTAAGGGCGCTTGGAGAATCCGTAAATATTACAGTTACATTTGAGAGAGCGTATTGGGGATGTAAGCTTAGAGTTATGGTGTCTCGTTTCACTAGCCTGATTTACATGGGCATAGGCATAGGTGTTTGCATCGCCATAATTGCAGTTATAAGTGTAGTCAAGAGGAGGAAGTAAAAGATGGCTGAAAAGAAAAAAGTTAAAGAAGAGATTCAACGGGTCCTGAAGGCTAAAACTATCACCATGGGCGTCATCGCTTCCATAGTTTCAACCATAATAGTAATATTTGTTCTGAATTACAAACCGATCGCAATTAAAGACAACACCTTTGAGTGGTCGTGGGTCACCGGACCATTCTTCATCATATTTATACTTATGATCATCCATCGACTCTGGTCCTTTGCCTTACCCAAACTCAGGCTAAGCAAACAGCAAAGCGTGGCCATTTACTCCATGATTATGATAAGCTCAGCCTTTGCAGTAATTCCGTATATTATGATGCCGTGGTTCTCATTCCTTGTCCATTCGGATACCTACAAAGCAGCGGTTCTCGGCGGCGAAGGAGCGCCATACATGCCGCGTATTTGGATGCTCAATGACAAGGGGCTCCTTGATGGAGCATTCTACGGTGGATCCTCGATTATTTGGAGCGACTGGTTTGGCCAATTGCTTTACTGGGTTGTCCTCTTCGTCTGCCTCGGCCTCTGCCAAATGTTCATAAACATTGTTTGGAGAAAACAGTTCGTCGAAATTGAGAGGCTACCCTTCCCTTACGCCAATGCCGCCACCGAAATTGTGAAAGGGGGAAATGTGAGTGGTGTGGAAAAAGCTGGCAGAATCTGGAAGGTAGGACCGTTTTGGTGGGGTGCCCTAGCGGGCTTCCTCTTTATGCTTTATCCAGTGCTCACTTCATTACATAGCTTATTCCCTTTGTTCCCAGCCATGGGAAGTTTTCCAGATTGGTACAACTGGTGGATATTCGGATACGACGCTAGTGCTACAATTCGCAACAATGTGGTCCTACGCATAAACCTTAACCCCATATGGATCGCCTTAGCTTTTCTTATCCCCCTTGACACCCTGCTCTCAGCCTGGCTTTGGTTCTTCATCTGCTACATCATTCTTCCACCGATTCAAGTTGCTATAGGAACATACCCCTCATTTCCTGAACAGAATGACGGAAGTAACTATATTTGGGCAAACCATTGGGCAGGTAAGGGCTTCATGCCTGGATGGGTTATGTGGGGAGTGATGCTGGGCCTACCCATCTGGATGCTGTTTTTCAACAGAGGGTACATAGTTGGAACAATAAGGCAGGCTTTCGGGAAGGCCGAAGGAAATCCTGATGGGGAGAAAGGACTTTACAAAATGGCTTACATCGGGGCAATAATTACTTTCGCCATTGTTGCAGTTCTTCTTATATATGCTGGGCTGTCGGTTGTGGCAGGTATTTTAATACCCGCTTGGGCCCTGCTCATATACTGGGCTTGGACAAGAGTTCGTTCTATAGGTGGCGGTTATACGGACTACTGGTGGTATGGGCCTTGGTATCAGGATCCCGCAGCTGCGATTGTTTGGATTCCCTTCAGCGTGTCTGGCACATATAACTCGGCTGCAAGCTTCAGGGCGACAGCTATAAGTATGATGCTCATGGAAGACCGAAACTTAGGAGCCATTCCCCAACCTGCTTCAATGGAATCCTTTAAGCTGGCTGACGGAGCAGGAATTAAACCCAGGGAACTCGTACTACCACAGGCAATAGCGATCATCATAGGCGTCCTCATAGCATTTCCATTAACAATTTGGGGCGCCTACACCTGGGGCTGGGATAACCAATGGATAGGTCACCCAAACAGAAGCGATTGGTCCACATGGTTCGCAGCGTTTATGGGGGGGTCCAACGTCCTCGTGCCATATAACTGGGGCGCATGGCTGGGACAATTCATATTCGGAACAGTCTTCGCAGGTCTGCTGATCTTCTTGCGGATGCGATTCGTTTGGTGGCCCATCGAGCCAGTCGGCGTAATACTTGGGAGTTCCGCGTTAACCGGGTGGTTTATGTTCACTGCCCTAGTCGTAGCGTGGGTTGGAAAAACGCTGGTGCTGAGAATTGGCGGTACAAAGCTTTACGAAGAAACCGTTTTGCCGTTTTGCAGCGGTTTGTTCGTCTCGGGTCTCCTAATGCTCTGGATACAGAAATTGACTGTTCCATAAGTTCTAAAATAACTTAATAATACCCGTAGGTTGATACAGTACCATGCATAAACCCAACAAAAACGTTTTCCTAATTATAACGTTATTTTTCGTTCCAATATTGGTTTCTATACCTTTAATAGCTCAATCAAAGGTTCCTTCAGCCGACATCCACGATTACATTAACTTCAATGTTCAGGCAACAATTAACCTGTCATCGGTTGAAAGCCACATCCGCAACTTAACGTCTTGGTCTCGTTTCACAACCTACACGGGCTGTGAAGCAGCATCCGCATACATCTACGACTTTTTTAATAAATGTGGGCTCACTAACGTGCATTATGAACCTTACAATCTAACTGTCCCTGTAGATCGTGGTGCCAACCTAACGATACTTTCTCCAACGACAGGCAACATCACTGCTTTTCCACTTCTGCCTAACGAGGCCCAAACGAGCCCGACTCCGCCTCAAGGAATCGAAGGCTCTCTAATCTATGCTGGCAACGGTGAGCTTTCAGACTTTAATGGACTAGACGTTACTGGTAACGTCGTCCTCTTGGAGTTTAACAGTGGCAGAAACTGGATGAATGCAATGAACTTAGGAGCAAAAGCGGTGGTATTCATTATGCCAAACAGCACAGACACCTATCAAGCCGAGTTCAAAAGCATTGACATTCCAATTTACATGCCTAGGGTCTTGGTTTCTAGGGAAAATGGAACATACTTGAGGTCGCTAATCAAGACTTACGGGAATGTAAAGATACGCCTACATTCATCCCTGACTTATGAAGAGAAGACGGCGAGAAATGTTGTCGGATTTATCGAAGGCTCCGACCCAAATCTCGAAAATGAAATAGTTGTCCTCGCTGCGCATTTTGATTCAATGTCAGTGGCGCCATCTCTGGCTCCGGGCGCGCAAGATGCATGTAGTGTAGCTTCGCTCCTTGAACTTTCTAATTACTTCTCTAATAATAAACCTAGAAGGACCTTAATGTTTGTGGCGCTTTCAGGTCACTATCAGTCATTAGCTGGCGCAAGATATTTCACTGAAAGATACTTCTTTAACAACACGGAATACGAAAAAACTGGGAATAGGATAAAGCTCTTTATAGATTTAGACATGGCAACCGATAGCCAGAACGTCGGAATTTATTACAGTGGATTCTTCTATTTTTTGGCCGCACCCTGGATTGCCGGCTACTCCCCCAGTGACAGATTCAGAAATCTCTATGATATATTCGGTGACATTATTGAAAATATGTTAACCAATGAAGTTATGGGCAGTCCCTATCTCGAAACAGAGAGGGCACTTATACGAGATTGCGCAGGTTCGTCTGGCTGGGAGCAAACACAACCAGGGCCCTTTTGGCTCGGGAGCGAACCAATAGCAGAAGCCGGGATCACCGCCGTAAGCTTTAGAACAGCCTATTCTCCAAGAGTATACCAGAAAACACCTTTCGATACGTATGACACCCTAACACTTAACAATCTTAAGCCACAGTTGGAATTCTCTTTCAATGTCCTAGGCGCATTAGTAAATAGGGAAACAATAGCACCAATCATAAAGAACATACCCAGCAGAAGCGGCGGAGAAAACCGGGCCAGTTTTGGCAAGCTTGTTGGGCAAATAATGATCTGGAACACTAGCAAGGGCTGGTATAGCAATGTGACCGAAGCAGGCATACCACCTCTTATTGTTTATATTAAGAACCCGGGTTACTTTGATCACCAAATTATCTTATCTGATCACGTTTTTATTGCTAAAACCGACGAGCATGGATGTTTCTCCCTCTACGGCCTTGTAACACCTGCATCTGGGGTTAGCGCGGTTTACAATCTTGAAGCATACGTCATTAACGGTTCAGGTTCCATCCTTTACGCAACTGATTTCGGAAAATATGGCTCAGCAGCTTATTCAAGGAGTTTTTCTGTGAGCGGAGAACTAGGGTCCGAAAAAAATCCAAGATGGTTCATAGTTTTCCAAAGTGGTACAATGGCAGTTCATGACCTCCTCGTGCCCAACACACTTAATCCCGAAGCTCTATTACCCGCGGAAGGGACTTCCCTGTCCTATGATATCCTTAAGGTTTCCGACAAGAGCTCACCAGACTCATGGAGCATTGTAAGCTCCGATATCGGTGAGGCCTTGTTGTTTGTTCCAGAAATCCAAGTCATGTTTACAATGAAAGTCGGAGGAGGTTACCCTATAGCTTTCCTCACAAACGCGAGTTTGCACTACCCCGATGGTGTAGGATACCGAGTTGAGTTAGGGGATTTTCTAAACCTCAACGGAACAGCCCAAAGATTTGCGAACGACATGTACTGGTATAATGAAGCTAAGATCAAAAAATTGCATGAATACACAATTTATAACTATCAAGCAGAAGGATATCACAACCTGACCTGGATCCACATGCAGAAAGCCCTAAACGCCTCAAAAGAAAAACGCTATGACAACTTCACAACGGAATCCCTGAAGGCGTTCGGATTTGAGCAATCGGCCTATAACACTGTTCGTAAAGTGATGATGGGTGTTATCCAGACCACAGTGTTCTTCTTTGTAACCCTTATACCTTTTTCGCTACTAGTCGAGCGGCTTGTCTTCAAATTTAAATCGGGCCTCCGACAGGCATTGGCGACTGTTTTTGTGTTTTCACTCTTTACATTAATTCTTTTCTTTCTGCACCCCGGCTTCCGCCTGGCCGCAAATGTTTATATGATCCTCTTAGGCTTCGTGATCGTCATTCTCACGACACCTGTTTTACTGCTAGTTGTAGGCGACGCTTTTGGATACATTAGCAGGTTTCGAGTAAAGGTTGTGGGCAAGCATTATGCTGAGATAAGCCGTTTAGGAGCGGCTATGATGGCGTTCAGTACGGGCATCGAAAACATGCGTAAGCGCCGCCTCCGAACAACGTTAACCTTCATATCGGTCGTAATAATTACCATTGCCCTCGTGTCCTTCACCTCCACATCGGCTTTCACAGTCCTACGAATTCCATCACATAAGGGAACGACGCCTTACAATGGTATTCTAATTGAACGAATCACGGGTATGGGCAACATGCCCCTCAGTGAACAACTATTAGATTCCATAAACAACGAGTACGGAAGTGAAGCATATATCTCACCGAGAGCCTGGATCTTTCCATCCCTAATCCACAGTCCCGGAACCAGTCTGTATCTTTACAACGGACCTTATATGACAGAAGTCGTTTCCATCATGGGAATGGCGCCTGAAGAAGCCAATGTCTCAGACATAGCCAATCGTATTCTTATTGCTGGTAGTAGATGGTTCGATCAAACAGATTATGGATCCTGCATCCTCAGCAACTTCACAGCTGTACTTTTAAATGCCAAATTAGGTGATGTGGTGGTTGCTAGAGGCTTCAATCTAAAGGTTATAGGCATTTTTGATGAGAATAAACTTAGCCAATTAACTGAGTTAGACGGGGAATCGATAACCCCTGTTCTCGCCCAGAGAATACACATGCCCACAAAACTTACAATGATTGTTCCATTCCGACTTGCAGGGTGGGAAGGTGGAATGGGCGTGTCACTTATCAGCGCCGCAAGTGGTGTATATCAGATCGCTATGAACTTCAAAAATTCAAGTAGAGCTCTTGATGCCGCTATGAATCTCGCTTATCAGTTTACTGGCTTAGATGTTCTTGCTGGTCGGGATGGAACTATATGGGAGCTCAGACGGGCGGGTGCATTTATGGTTCAGGGATGGACGCTTTTGTTAGTGCCTATGGTGACAGCCTTTTTCACTCTTTTCAATACTATGCTTGGCGCAGTTTACGAACGTAAAAGAGAGATTTCAGCTTATAGCGCCCTAGGGCTATCACCGCTTCATGTGGCTTTTATGTTTCTGGCTGAATCTGTCACGTATGCTATTCTTGCTGCCGTGATAGGTTACACCCTTGGCATAGTTGTCTGTTCGCTTCAAGTTGCTTTTCATGCACTCGCCCCTGGATTCTACCCCAACTATTCCGCTTCCTATGTGCTACTTACGATCGGATTCTCAATACTCGCCGTGGTAGCGTCAACTCTCTTCCCTTCACGACAGGCAGCACGCCTTGTGACGCCGAGCCTTGAGAGGAAGTGGGAGCTAAAGACAAAGCCTAAAGGAGACGAGTGGACTATTCCCATGCCCTTTACGGCCGCAGAAGCCGAAACTAAGGCCGTCCTTATCTTTGTAAGGGAGTACCTGGGGGCCCATCGAGTTGAGCGGGCTGGAATCTTTGCAGCAGGCGACGTAGGCTACAGGGAATGGGAAACAGAGGAAAGAAGGGTTAAAGGCTTATCCACGGTGGTGTCTCTGGCCCCATGGGAAGCGGCTATCCAACAAGAGGTTAGCTTAAACGCAGTTAGTCCACCAAAAGAGGAAAAATGGACGTTTGAGCTCTACTTGAAGAGACTCGCGGGTCATCCAAAAATTTGGGAGACAGCAAACAGAAGGTTCGTCGACCTGATAAGAAAACAATTGCTGCTTTGGGGGGGATTAAGCCCCTCAGAGAAGAAGTCCTACATGGAACGAGCATCCGAGCTAGGGAATCGTTAAGATGGAGGAAATGCGTTTGGAAGCTGAAACCGAGAAACCTTCTGAAAAAGGGTTAACATGGAGAGTTGTTTTAACTATTATCTACGCCGCTATCGTTTTTCAACCAGTTGCAATATGGCTCGAATGGGTCTCAGGGGTCGTAATAGCCTTAGCTATTGAATACACTGTCCTTCTTTTCGCTTCCACGCTTGCCGATTTTTCAGGTAAACCCCTCAGTAGACAAGAAGCTTTCCTAATCTACGCAACAACCGGAACGGTGGTTCTTGAAAGCCTTTTCGCAAAGATATTCATTTACAATTACTACAAAAGCAGATATAGTCCCGCCGCGCATGCCTTTGGCTTGACAGAAGTAATCCCAAATTGGTTTGCCCCGCCTGCAGGTGTAACCACGCTATTAGATCCCAGCTGGATAACCCCGATTTTGCTATGGGTTTTCTTTTTCGGTGTCCTCAGCAAGTTGGCAGATGTCTCCTTGGGGTACATGTTTCATCGAGTATATTTAGTTGAAGAAAAGTTGCCGTTTCCATCGCAACGTGTTTGGGCCGCAGCCTGCATAACCGTGACCGAAAAGGCCAAAATGCCTAAACAATTAAAAGTCTTCACTATAAGCGCGATCTTGGGTATAGTTTACGGAGCAATCCTTTATGGCTTCCCGTATGTGCTCGGAAAGTCTGTGCTTCCTATTCCTTGGATTGACTGGACAGGCACCATTCAAAACTTCTTACCCGGAGCAACCGTAGGCATCGCAACGGATCTTTCCTTTTTTACATTAGGCTTTATAATTCCATGGGCGGTCACCGTTTCCATGTTGGTAGGTGGAATAGCAGTATATATTATTGGCAACTATCTTGCTGTCAGCCACCAAGCCTTTCCGTGGACCTCCGGCATGAGTTTGGAAACTGTTAGGTGGCAATCCCAACAAAATGTTTGGGCAAGCCCAATGATAGGGCTATCAATCGCTGCAGGTGTTGTACCCTTAATCCTAGGACGCAAATACATTTTAAGGGCATTTAAACGCAGTAGCAGTCCAAAAGGAGTTTTAGAAGGGAAAGGTGCAATGCCCACTTGGCTTCCCTTCGCTTTGTTCGTTGCAGCAACTGGCGGCTCTGTTATTATATCCCATATTCTCGCCCCAGACTTTCCTGTATGGGCTTTCATTGCCCTCGCCCTAGGCTGGACCCTACTAGCCAACATCATATCTGGAAGAGCCCTTGGAGAAGCAGGTCTAGAATTTAACGTTCCATACGTGAGGGAAGGAACCTACTTAGCCCTGGGATATCAGGGTGTTAACGCTTGGTTCGCCCCCATTTACGTTGGTGCAACTGGAGTAGGCTGGATTGGAGGTTTCGCCGGTGCAACATTTACGGGCACAAGCAAGCGGGACTATATTATGGCATATATTTTAGCCGTCCCGCTGGCCTACATAGTAAGTTTTATAGCTGTTCAGGCTTTTTGGAGCATAGCACCGATCCCATCTGAAGCTTATCCTTGGACAGCGGCAGACTGGCCTGTACGATCCTTGTTTGATCTTCTTTGGATAAAAAATCCTTTCTCAATATTAAAAACAAATTGGATTTTAATTTCCTTCATAATCGGTATCATGGTAGCCTTATCCTGTAGTATCTTTAAGGTTCCGTTTGTGCTTATCGCCTTCAGCCTCGGTATGGGCGGGTTCATACCACTTACTTTCTCAATATTTATAGGGGGCATTGTTGGACAGCTATTGATGCGAAGATGGGGAAAAGAATGGTGGGACGAATATAAGGCTGTTATTGTGGCTGGAATTGGGCTCGGAGAAGGGGTGGTTGTTGCAATTTCGGCTGCTATTATGCTTATCATGAAAGCCATGTGGATATCGCCTATCTAAATGGATTTGTACTTTAAAATCTATGTTATATTTTTTATCTTTTTCTGAATAATTTTATACTAGGTTTGTTCTATTTTATAATAAAACATAATAAATGGGTGATTAGGTTGCTAGAGGAATCTAAAGAATTGAGAATAGAGACATTGAAGCGGGTTCTAATTCCCGTTTCCTTACCATGCTTCGACTTTACTGATGGGGATGGCAACCGGGAGAGAAGGACGGTGATTATTGCGCCTATCACTATCGAGGAGAAAAGCAGAGTTCTAAGGATTAGTTATGCATGCAGCCGAAGCTTAGATTGTCACGATGATCAGTGCAGGTATTCTCGCGAATCGCTAAGAAAAAGGCATAGTTCTCTCATCACCACTGAGACAAGTTATAAATAGGAACCGAGCACGTGATGCAGGCTTCAAGAGCTTGCATTGCGCTTATAGTTTGATCTCATTCCTGCTATCGTCTTCATTGATAGATTAGGCTGTAAACGATTATGTACATTGCGTGAGACCAGAGTAGAGGCTTGGCTATAGGTCCCCACTTCTCAACCCATCTTCTATGGAAGTTTGGTTTGTTTAAGTTGTGGGGAACTTGCTCCGGTAGTTCACCATTGACATCCGCGGTGGATTCAACCCATTTAAGCAAGTTGTAGGCTTCTTCACGTCGTCCTATCTCATGGTAATGTATCGCTAACCAAAGGGTTAGGATGATCCATTCGCCTCCTCCATAATAGGAATCCTGCGGGTACCTATGCACTCCCTCATTCACTAGTTTCCTTTCAATTGCCTTAACGGTCTCCCTAAACACTTTGTCATTTGCGTTAATACTTCGGAATGGGTATTCTAAGAAAAGTAAGTTGCTGTCAACTCCTGAAGCCCTTTTAGTTCCAGGGTTGTAGAATTTAGCTAATCTTCCTCCAGACACGCAATTTCTATTGATAAAGGCATTTACTTCATTAACGCAAGAGGCGATATCATTGCGTTTAAGATGCTGGTTGATCAGTTTGAGGGAACCCTCTATGCAGCCGAGTGTGTTTGTGTGGATTTTATCTGGGAGCTCCTCCCAGCAATCGAAGCAAGGTTCCTTCCAAAAGTTCATGAGGTAGGCAACAGTTGTTTCAATGCTGCTACTAAAATCATCTATCAAATGCTCGTCGCCAGTAAACTTAATATGTTCTCCTAGACCCCAAAGCCATGTGGCATAGCTGTCGAACTGTTTGTTCACCCACTCCTCTGAACCCTCTAGGCCGTCTAAACGATAACGAGTATGAAGGTAATCGTTTTGTTCGGCTAAATCGCCACTTTTCTTCTTTTCTAACAAAGCCCTAACTTTCCACGCATACTGCCCAATAACCCTATCAACCCATCGGTAAAAGCGAAGGGCTGAATCAAACTCGCTGGCCACATCCATGGCGTAAGCGGTATACGTTCCGTCTCGGAGCCAGCAAAACCCGTAAGTTGGAAAGTTGGGGCAAGCAGCAAAACTTCCATATTTAGATTGATTTTTCTTAATTATTTCAATGCTTTTACTAAGAAGATTCATGTTTAACTTCACACCAATATATTCAGAACTTTGTAGTCATTGATGATTTGATCTTAATCTTTTTTTACAAAAAATAAAGGGGGATGTTATTGGTGCTCTACGAATTGGCCTAGCTTTTTCTTCCTAGCGTATAGTATGGCCATCAGCAGAATTGGTAGCAGAACTAGTAGCGAATAAATTGGTATCCAGGGTACAATAACGTCACCGTTTTCGTCGAAATATATGTTTAGATATGAATCGACGACCACCAGTTGTCCAGTAGTGCTGAATGAGTTCAGTAAGGCCTCTTGGCTAGCGTATGCGCTCTTATTAGTGAAGGCCATGTCTACAATGTTGGGGTCGAGTCCCATATCCGGTGGGTCTGAGCCTTCACCGCCGTGAAATCTGAACAATGCCATGAATCCAATGTCTTCCGTTGCCCATACTTGACGCCAGCGCCCCTCGTCATAGCCGCCTGCAAGCATGAAGAATTTCCATCCCTTCCCTCTCGGATCTCCGATTACGGAATAGGGCACTTGGAGTTCTATGCAAGAGGGGTAGATGTCGCAGTCCGCTTGGATGTAGACTGCTTTTCGGGGTTGCAGCGGGTTCGCGGAGGCAACTGTATCATTTAGAACGTGGATTGTTCCGTCAGCAAACTCCACCCTTGGGAATCCGTATCCGCCTGCGTATGTGTGTGCACAGGGATCACCAGCAATGTCGATAACGGCATCCCAAGCTGCTTCCGAAGGGAATAGAAAGTTCCCCCACATTGTTGAATTCGTGCGACCTGAGCCTGAAATTCCGTCTTGATCGATATACACCTGAATCAGTATTTTTCCGAAGCCGGTTGCGTTCGCCGCACTACCAGACGTATGTGCGTCCTTGTTCCATTCTACTGCGACCGCCTGATTACACATGTTCTCAAACCTGAACATCAAGAAGAGCGTGGTATCATTTCCCGTCACCCTGAACTCCATTAGATCAACCATTCCACCATGAGGATAACCCGTGTATGCATATGCGTATCCCTCCCATCCCTTCGAGTCAGGAATAGCTGGAGAAGTATGCGTGCAGTTTGGATATATGTAGGAGCCGTTTCCAGTGTCGTCAAAGGCTGCGTCCCTCCATATTCCTTCTCCAGTGTCTATATAGTAAGTGTTAGCGGGACCCGCAGTTCCAAACCAGTCACTTGGATCTCCATCGATAGTGATTGGATCATGAGTAGTGCTGACCCTTGGGGGCCTCATTGATGGTGGTGCTGCTACGCCTAAGCCTGTAGTTAAGCCCATTAAGAGAAACGCTGTTAACAATAAGCACCATTTCTTTTTTCCCACTTTCATTAAAGTCACCAGATTTTAGTAGATATAACTTAATTTAAATTTTTTGTTACACTACGAAAGAAATTTGCAAAAAATAACAATTTCTTATAAAAAGACTGGAAGGATTAGCAGGCATATCATAACAAAGGTCTCTTAAATTCGCTGACCCATTGCAGTGGATTCCAATCGAAATTTGCATTCGCTTATACTTTCTATTTATATGCCTTACTGAGAATCGGAGCGTAGAAGTAGCGGTAGACATCTAGGCCTTTAATTATACTTTCAACTTTTGGTCTTCGTTTACTTCGCCATTGTCTGCATGTATTGATCTCTAACTTTATTCCAACCCTCTCTGTGTAAAACTATGGTAAAGGACAACTCCTTGGAAGCCTTCGGCTGAAGAGTGACCGTCTCAAATACAAGTTCAACAGAGTAAGAGTCATAAATGAAATAGCGTTTGATGCACTTAACTTCCTTAGGGTTCCATACTAAACCGAGGGAAACGTTAGTGTCACGGTCTGTGTATAATCCCCAACCTTCTGATATTTTCTCTTCAGGCCACTGCAAGGTCTTTTCGCTCTCCCACCGCTCTTTAACAAGCGGCGTCCACTCATGCCCCTCCTGAAGGAATATTTTCCCTGAAAAACTTCTTTCAAACTCCTCACTATACATACCCGATTTTAAGGGTGCAGTAAAGATATGTCTTGGTCCAACGCTTTCTCCGATTCGCATATAGTTACGAATCCAAAGAGTTGCCGTCTTCTCTTCCTTCGATTCGTTAACCAGTCTATATGTAACTCTGAGTGCCTCAGAATCTGCAGACAAAGCGATTTTCTTCTCTAACATTAATCCAGGAATCCGCGGCTTCTCCATTCTTGCCCAAAGCCTTACTGAGGCTTCGTCAACTGAATGCCTTACAATTTCATATTCAAAGGGAACTCGGGTTAGATCCCAGCCCGGTTCCCAGACCTTCCAAGCCTCAAGAAATGCGTCGGATAAGAGCCCATCGCTCGCAACATTGTTGCTCCATGTTTCTTTTAAAATATACTCCTTGATCCTACCCCCCTCCGCAGGATCCACAACAACCCTTATGTGAGGGTTATTAAGAACAAGTTCGGGCAATTCATCTCCGTCAACGTCTTCCTCAGTTATCGTGGCTCCTGAAACAATTTTTATGCCAGGCTCCTCCTTTATTTTTTGAAGAACAAGGAAGACATCGACGTTACCAACATCTTTGTTCTGCAATAATCTATGGAGAAACTCCTCGATTTCAGCACCGCTACCGCACCGAATTTTGGCGAGGATGTTGTACTCTCCCGTACCCGTGTAGACTTCAGTCACTTCATCGAGACGGGCGAGGCGAGAGGCTATGTCCATTTTTTTAGAGGGGTCGGCGCTGATCCTCGCAAGGGCTATTGACTCCATAGAAAACTTAGAGGAGTCAACCACTGTCGTGAACCTCTTTATTACTCCCTTTTCAACTAGATTATCAATTCTTCGTTTAACCGTGGATTGTGTTGTGCCAAGCACCTTAGCTATTTCTGCTAACGAGGTTTTACAATCCACTTGGATCATCGACAAGATTTTTTTGTCGCTTTCGTCGATTTTCTCCATTAACGTTCACCTGAATACTAAATGCACACTAATTTTATATTCTTTTCCATATTTATTACGGTTTCTTGAAATAAATTGTTATCCTCAGATGCACATGCAAACCGCGCTATTCTACTGTTGCAAATGCCCATACACGATGTTAACGGTGGGTGCTCATCAGATGTCCATGCATAGCCCGCGCAGCCCTTTTCCCAGCTCCCATAGCCGATATTACAGTGGCGTCTCCTGTGGTTATGTCTCCGCCAGCATATACTCCTCGCATAGAAGTTCCTTGGGTCTCTGGGTTAACCACGATGGTGCCCCATTTTGTCACATTTACTGCATCTGTTGCGCGGACCGCTAGGGGGTTGGGTTTTTGTCCAATTGCCACTATGACGGTTTCAGCATCCACCATAAACTCGGAGCCCTTTATTGGAATCGCGCTTCTTCTACCTGAGGCGTCTGGCTTACCTAGTCTCATGCGTAGACATTCGACTTTGTTTACCCAGCCTCGGTTGTCTCCTAAAAATCGAACAGGAGTTGCCAAAAAAAGAAATTTTATTTCTTCTTCCTTTGCGTTTTTCACCTCTTCAAGTCTGGCGGGCATTTCCTTCTCTGTTCTACGGTAAATCACCAAAACCTCCTTGGCTCCTAATCTTAGGGCCGATCTAGCTGCGTCCATGGCCACGTTTCCGCCACCAATAACTGCAGCCCTCCCCTTAACCTTGATGGGTGTGTCGTGTTCTGGAAACTCGTAGGCTTTCATCAAATTGGCCCTAATCAAAAATTCGTTAGCTGAGTATATCCCACAAAGATTCTCTCCAGAAACTCCGAGAAAGCCAGGGAGCCCAGCGCCTGTTCCAACAAAAACTGCGTCAAAGCCCTCTCCATGAAGCACCTCATCCAACGTTACCATTTTTCCAACAATTACGTTTGTTTTAATTTTGACGCCAAGGCGCATAACATAATCTACTTCGGCTCTAACAATTTCCTTCGGCAGCCTAAACTCCGGTATTCCATAAATTAAAACTCCGCCGGGCAGGTGGAGCGCCTCGAAAAGGGTTACCTCGTGCCCCAGCTTTGCGAGCTCCGCTGCAGCCGTTAGCCCAGCTGGACCTGAACCCACCACGGCGACTCTTTTTCCCGTAGGAGCCGCAAACTTCGGATTTTTCACGCCTTTCTCCAGTTCATAGTCGGCTGCAAACCTCTCAAGTGCGCCTATGTTTATTTGGTCGCCTTTCTTGCCTAAGACGCATTGTCCCATGCATTGGTCTTCTTGTGGGCAAACTCTTCCGCAGATGGCTGGCAGACTGTTTTTCTCTTTAATTTTTAGAATGGCTTCATCAAACTTGCCTTCGCCTATAAGCCTAATGAAGCAGGGAATGTCTATTTCAACTGGGCATCCTTTAACGCATTTTGGCTCTTTACACTGTAGGCACCTTTTCGCCTCAGCTATGGCTTGCTCTCTCCCATAGCCTAGGGCTACTTCCCTAAAGCTTCGAATGCGCTCCTCAACGCTTAGCTTAGGCATCGGCTGCTGAACAAACCTTTCCTTCATGGACACGTACAGCCCTCAGCTCCTCTTCTAAATACGTTTGTTGGCGAGCAATCAGCTCAGCAAAGTCTACTGAGTGGGCGTCAAACTCTGGGCCGTCGACGCACGTGAATTTGGTTTCTCCTTTAACTGTTATTCGGCATGTTCCGCACATTCCTGTTCCGTCAACCATAATGGGATTCAGACTTGCAACTGTCTCAATTCCATAGGGGCGAGTGACTTCGGCGACAGTCCTCATCATAACGGCAGGTCCAACAGTAAAGACAAAATCAAATTTTCTACCTTGATTTAGCAAGCCCTTAAGAACTTCTGAAGTGAAACCCTTGAATCCTTTGGATCCGTCATCCGTTGAAACGTAGAGCTCGTCGCTTATCGCCTCAATTTCCTTTTCCAATATGAGCAGTTTCGAAGTTTTAGCCCCAATAATGGAGATAACCCTGTTGCCAACTTTTTTCAAAGCCTTAATCCTCGGATAAGCGGGAGCAACTCCAACGCCTCCGCCTACAACCACTGCTTCACCATACTTCTTTATCTCAGCGGGATTACCGAGGGGGCCGACGATGTCCAAAATGCGGTCGCCTACTTCAAGCTTCCCAAGCTTTTTAGTGGAAACTCCAACCTCCTGAAAAACAAGGGTAATGGTTCCCTTGTCTGGATTCCAATCAATCAATGTTAAGGGGAACCTTTCACCTTTTTCATCTACCCTCAAAATTATGAACTGCCCTACATTGGCTTTCTGGGCTATTAACGGGGCTGAAACTGTGAAGCGCTTAATTTGTGGAGCCAACTCTTCCTTTTTCAGGATTTCAACCCCATTCATGGAGGGCGCCTTCAGACTACCGTTCCTAGTCATGACTTATATTTTAACTGAGCTATCGCGCTTGCTCTTCTAAGTATTTTTTCACATCCATGGCTGCCTTACATCCAGCGCCAGCAGCTACAACTGATTGCCGATACCGGCGGTCTTGAGCATCTCCAGCTACGAAGACTCCTTCCACACTGGTTTTTGTTTCGTCTCGCGCTATAACGTATCCTTCTTGGTCTAGTTCAATTTGACCCTTAAATAGGTCGGTGTTGGGCTTACGTCCAATGGCGACGAAAACCGCGTCAGCGGCAAGCTCAGATTCTTCGCCTGTTTTAACGTTCTTTAGGCAGACTCCCTCAACCCTATCCTTGCCGAGAATTTCCTGTACGACGCTGTCCCAAATAAAACTAATCTTGTCGTTGCTGAACGCCCTCTCTTGAAGTATCTTAGTCGCCCTCAGCTGATCGCGCCTATGGACAATCGTCACTTCCCTAGCGAACTTGGTTAATGCTAATGCCTCTTCTATGGCGGTGTCGCCTCCACCAACAACCACCGCCTTCTTCCCCTTAAAAAGCGGAGCGTCGCAGGTCGCGCATACTGATACCCCTCTGCCTCGAAGCCTAATCTCAGATTCTAGTCCTAACCATTTTGGCGATGCCCCAGTCGCGATTATCACTGATATCGCCTCAAAAACCTGGTTTCCCGCGCTGATTTTGAAGGGCTTTGAGGAAAAGTCTACGGAGGTGGCGTCTTCAAACACGAGCTTGGCGCCGAAGCGTTCCGCTTGCTTTCGCATATTATCCATTAAGTCTGGACCCATTATTCCGTCCGCAAAGCCGGGGAAGTTCTCCACCTCCGTCGTAAGCATTAGTTGACCACCCCAAAAGGCGCCCGCCACCACAAGAGTGTCTAGCTTAGCCCTACTCGCGTATATGGCAGTAGTTAAACCAGCAGGACCCGACCCAATAATGATCACGTCATACAAAGCTTTAACCCTCCTTCCTTAATCCATCGTTTTATATGAATTTCTCTAATTAAAACTGACGCAGCGTTGATTTGAACAAGCCAACCCCTACAGGACTGAAGGGTGAGTGACGAACCTTTACCATGTTTCGACTACGAGGCTTGGAACCTTTTCGAAATGCTTCTTATCTGAGGTTAATATGGGCTCATTGTAGGTTAAGGCGAGGCTAGCTATCATAGCGTCTAAGTCGCCGATCGGAGTGCCTATGAGTTGAAGGTCGTTCACAAGTTTGCCATATCTTTCGCAGGCGTCGATTGAAAAATTTAAGATTTCTAGATGGCTGAGCATGCTCCTGATTTTTCTGACCTCTATATCCCTTCTTTTCGATCTGTAAGCGCCCTTAAACAGTTCGCAGGCCGTGATCGGTGTTATAGATAATCTCGCTTCGCTTGCCACATAATCCTCCAGTTTTTTCTCAGCCTTCGGGTCACGCCTTATGAGGGCAACCATAAAGCTGGTGTCCAAGCAAACCATGGAATACACCTAAAGCCTAGGAGCCCTTAAGGTTACCTTCTTTCTCTCCCTAACAACCTCGTCCATTGTCTCAGCGAACTCCTCATCAGGCTCCAGAGATTTAACATAATCTAAGAGAGTGCCCTTCTCCCTTTTCCTCGCCAACCTTAAGATCGCCTCCGTGAAGGATTCACGTCTCTGCTTTAGGCCAGCCAAGGCTTCGTAAGCTTCCTCGGAAATCGTAATCGTCTTGTGACCCATGTTCATGCACATGAAGTAAAATACACATATGTGTATTTAAATTTTCCTATGGATGAGCCGCTATGAAGCTGCTTAAACCAGTCTTATGTGATGCGGGGGTTAGGTTTAAAACTCGGTTTTTCGCCATGAGCAACAAGCTTGTAATGGATGAAACAAGTTAAACTGATGATTTTTGATAAATTTAGAATTCAGTTCACTTTTCTTTCCAGCACTTATGGGAAAGAGTTAGAGCGCTCGTAGAAGTATGCAACTGTGGCCCAATGTGCCCATAAAATAAAACTCTGGGTCGAAAACTCAAAAGACACGGCGAGACTACCATGCGTGGCGATGCTAATATGCCGTGCCGCCTTCAGCTAACATGCGATTCTATAACCGACATGCTTAACGTTTAAAGGTTTTAGAATCTTCTGTACTAAATTGGTGGAAAAATGGGCGGGCGAAAGAGGAGAAAACGTTACGAGTATTTGGAGCATACCGCTGACGCCTATATTGCGGCTTATGGCGAAACCCTAGAGGAAGCCTTTGAAAATGCGGCGTTAGCCACCTTTAACGTTATGACCGAAGTTGAGAAGGTTGAGCCCCGCGTGGAAGACAGCGTGGAAGTGGAGGCACACGACGAATACGCCCTCCTATATAATTGGTTGGAGGAGCTTTTAATCAAGTTTGAAACAATGGGCAAAGTATACTCCCGCTTCAAGGTTTACGGAATAGAGAAGATGCCCCTCGGCTTAAGATTAAAGGCGAAAATTTGGGGTGAAACCTTTATTCCAGATAAGCACCCTTCAAAAGTTGGAGTTAAGGCGGTGACCTATCATCGAATGGAGATCATTAAAAAGCCAGAGGCAGTAACCGTTAAGTTTATTCTCGACATTTAACGGCGCTTAACGTATCAAAAAGGTGATTTCTTCCACTAATGTTTCTGGCACGATGTTTCTCTTCCCCTTTTTCTTAAATGTGACAAAGTCAAGCTTCTTCAATGTTTGTAAGTCTTGATGAACATTTTTCACATTTCTATGAATTCTCTGTGCTAGGTGATTTATGGACTCCACTTGAAGGCTAGCTAAACTGTAAAGTAGCTCTAATCTTTTCGGGGTTAGAAGCGCCATTTCCATTGGACTTAAATCGCGTGCCTCTTCAACTGTGTAGTCAAACTCTCCGCTTTCCATGTAGCCGCGATATGCGTGGACTAAACCTGCCCATTCAAAATATACGCTGGTTACAATTCCCGTTGCCTTCTTCTCCAAATAAAGTTTTCTTCAAGCTCCTCAAAAGTCATGCCGAACTCCTTCTCGAAGGCTTCAATTCGGCTACGTATCTCCTCAAGCGCCAACCTCCGAACAACCCTGACTAACATTCTCTGCACTTCCACACTTTATACCGAATTAAATGGGATGAGAATTAAACTTCTCTGGTTTTAAGACCAAAAATGACGGCGTAAAGTTAAATACGTCAGCCTCGATAATTTAGCCTTCAATTGGAACCATTTTATGGTGGGACCCTTGCTTCCTCTGCGAGATGAAAATCCAACCTCGTCTCCACCCCACATTACGAGGCTCATCATAATAGTCAACGTGATTGTTTTCATTTTCGTATGGCTTCCAAGCTATCTTCCAATAAACTTTCCGCCTTTTTGGGCGAGCATTTCTCCTGAAGAGGTTGTTAGGAAATATGGCATGATCCCAGAAAACATAATGAATGGGGAAAGACTCTACACCCTTTTCACGTCCATGTTCCTTCACGGCGGCATAATTCACTTGGCTGGAAACATGCTATATTTGTCCATATTTGGCGACAACATAGAAGACACATTTGGACGTGTACGATACGTCCTCTTCTACTTTCTTTGCGGAACAGCTGCCTCTTTAACCCATATGTTAACCACAGTTGACCCTAGCATTCCGACGATAGGGGCTTCGGGCGCCATATCTGGGGTACTGGGCGCTTACCTCATACTTTATCCAAGGGCAAGAATCCTCACAGTAGTATTTTATGTCTGGATCAGCTTCGTGCGCATACCAGCCATCTTCTTCCTAGGCTTCTGGTTTATCCTTCAATGGCTCTACATTTTGTTAGACACTGGCGGAGGGATCGCATATTGGGCTCACATTGGAGGCTTTGTGGCGGGAATGGTTTTGGCACCAATTTTAAGGAGAAGAAAACCACGCTATTCCTAGGAACATCCTGCTTCTATGTTGTTGGCAATGTTTCGCGGACAAACTCTTGCACGTCACTTAGGAAAGCGACCTTTCGCCGTTTTAACTCTCGGTTAATTCCTTCAAGGAAGCCTTTAAGCGCTTTTTTCAGTTCCTTCGCTTCGTCGCAATCAATGCTTTCCACATGATTAGAAACAAACTGTTCTAAGGCGTCCCTAAGTTTTAATTGTTCTTCGCTTTCAAGCCACTCTCTATAGGCTTCTACATTGGGGTAATGCCTTCTCTCCGCAACTCGTAGGAGAACGTCCTCAGAAACTTTAAGCCTCATTTTCTCCTCAAGGGGCAATTCTTCTGGGAAGCTTGGCGCATCTAATTCTAATTTCAGTGTTATTGCATGGAGCCTTTTACATTTTTTACACCGAGCTTCAAAGCCGCCGCTATATGTGACTGGGGCTAAGGTGTGTTCACGCTCGGCTTTATGGAACTCCCTCATCAATTTTTCGTTTTCCTCATAGAACTCGTCAAGTAGAATATTTTGGTTTCTAGCCTTTTGATAAAGGTCGTTCGCCTTCTTTCTCCATTCAGCCAGCTTACTCATGCTTGACAAGGTTGACCATAGTGAAAAATCGGCTTTCAAGGCTTCTTCCAAATCGATCTTATGCGCGCAGAACCGACACTGAAACTTAAGGTCTTCAATGGGCTGTTCCGAATATGTGAAAAAGGCGTTCACACCATTCCTAATCCTCATTGTCGGATCACTCTGCAACCTCTAGGATTCAACATCTAAAATTCTTCATGAAACTTTAAAAACAGAAATGCCGCATTACGACAATATTTCATTTCTAGAGCATTACTTTAGCCTTTGGCTAAAGGCGCAGCATTTTCTTCAATTCCTCGTATTTACGGAGATATTCAAGTCCCTTATCGCTTGTCTGAAAAATCTTTTTTCTTCCCCGTCTCCTTTCCTCTAACAAACCCTTTTCCATCAAAAAAATCAGATGCTTTTCCGCCTGATTATGGCTTAGGTTAACACGATACATAATATCAGTTTTACCTATGCCCGCTTTTGCGGTCTCCAATATGCCAGCCACTATTTCAACGTGATCTCTGCGCGCAAAAGTGGAGACTTTATGTTGTTTCAGCATCCGGTGACAGCCGTAAGAAACAATGCATTTCCCGTAATATAAACATACGCGGTAAAGTTATGCGAATATAAATCTCGATAGATAGCGTTTGACTAATTAACACCTCGCCAGTCTGATCACGTGTGGACAGAAGTCTGGGATAATAAACAAAAATGCTGTCTGTGCAAGTTTGGTTTTCCATGGCAGTTTTGTTATTTCCGCTTGGGCTCACTTTCTCCAGATTGAGCTGACTGTTTGGCTATTCTCTGTTTTTGCAATGTTCTAAATAGGCGTTCCACAATTTTTTGGTCGACATAGCCCTTATGAGGACGAAAGCCCCCTGAGAACCCCTTGGGTATATGCAGAAGCTCATGGATCATGGTCTTCTCCTTCTCTTCTTCAGTTAATTTATCATACCGCTCAGAAATAACTTCAATTACATAGGAAGGCGTGAGCCGAAGAGCTTCTTGCCAGATCCTCCCTAAGCCGTGGATACGAGCGATAGTACGCCTAGATTTGGATCCCCTACTTCTAACGCAGAACACGAATTGGGGAACAACATTGAAAAAGTCTAGACTATCCAAGATTTCGTCAACAAGCCTCTTAACATCAGAAGCTTCAAAATACTTTATCGGCATAGCCTTCACCACTTCGATTACTCACTTATTCGCTCTTGAAAGCTGAGTGTATATTTTTTAACAGACAAAACAATATTACATTTTCCAAATCAAATTCTTTAGAGGCAGTTACTCTTGAGAATCGGTTTCTTTGTTTGGGAATATCCCCCCATGATGGTGGGAGGCCTAGGCACATACGCTGAATTCATAACCCGCGAGCTAGTAGGGTTAGGGCACGATGTCACAGTTTTTACGCTCAATAATGGAAACCTAAAGACCAGAGAAGTCTTAAAAGGTGTGGAGGTCCATCGGCCCCTAATCACTAATGCAAGCAATGTCTTTCCCATGTTCGTCACTGACGACCTGAAAAAGTGGGGGACAAGCATTCGCCTCTTCAACGACATATTCATTTACAACATTCTCAGCGCAACGAAGTTCGTAAACGGGTTAATCAAAAAAGAGGAACACAATTTCGATGTGGTTTGCGTCCACGACTGGCTAAGCAGCATATCAGGAGTAATAGTCAAAAATGAAACAAAATTACCTGTGGTTTTCCATGTGCACAGCACCGAATTTGGCAGAAGCGGCGGCCAAGGCTCAGAAGTAGTATCCCATTTCGAATGGGCAACCGCGCAAACTGCAGACCGAATAATCACTGTCAGCCACGCCATGATGGAAGACCTCATTCGCCACGGTTGGACCGGATCAAAAATCAGCGTGGTCTGGAATGGAGTGGACCCAGAAATATATGATCCAGAGAAATGCAAGCCGGAGGACGTTAAGAAAATTCGGGAAAAATACGGTATTCAAGAAGACGAAAACATGCTTTTCTTCATAGGGCGACTAACATGGGTTAAAGGCGTGAGAAACCTAGTTCAGGCCATGCCAATAATCTTGAAAGAACATCCCAAGACAAAGTTGGTGATTCTGGGTAAAGGAGAGGAACAAACAGACATCGTGGAAACCGCGAAAAGGCTTGGAATAGGGGACAAAGTCGTCTGCCATTTCGAGTTTATACCCGAAAAAGAGAGAATCCTGTATTATGCCGCCGCTGACGTCTGCATTTTTCCATCTACATACGAACCCTTCGGCATAGTTAGCCTAGAAGCCATGGCCATGGAAAAGCCAATTGTTGTGGGAGCCCATGGAGTAGTGGGCTTCCGCGAGCAAGTCATACCTTCTGGTCCAGATCAGAATGGAATCCATGTAAACGGTGGGAATCCAGCGGATATTGCCTGGGGCGTGAACCAAGTGCTGAAAGATCCAGAAAAAGCGAAAAAATGGGGCAAAAATGGACGCAAAAGGGTATTAAAATATTTCACATGGAAAGAAGCAGCGGAGCAAACTATACAGATATACCAAGCCCTCTTATCCGACCCCGAACAAAACACTTAAACAAAATTTAACCATGTTTCAGCGCATTTTGCGAATTGAAGTTACCGAAATAAACGACGGTCTCCATTCCATTAATGTGTAGCGTATTGTTATATACAAATTCTCATATGCCTTAGAACCTTTCTAAATGGCTGGAGAAAGCCTCTCATTTTTTATCCTCCATGTACACTACACACCAAAATCCTTACCTAACAGGGCTCAGCCAATATGCACTAATAAAATTCAGAGGGCGTTAACTTTTTTCTAGGTTCCACCATTTCAATTTCTTGCATGTAGCATGACTCTTGAATATCGGATGGCGCTTCAGTTTTCCACAATTTGAAGAAAAGCGTTTTTAGAGCACTAATGAAGGCTTCATAATTCGTCCAAAATGCGGCAACCCTAGCCTTTCTCCTCCCTGATTCAAGAATCCCTGAGTCTCTATCCCCTTTCATGGAAAAGAGAAGATGCTCGTGGTCCGCTATGATGAAGCCTGGAAGGCCCTCGACGTTTGGAGGCATATACCTTACGTTGGTTAATTTCATTTTTCCAACAACGAAGCAACTCTTTTCTGTGTAGTTAGTTAGGAGCAAAATTTTGATGCTCTTGCTCTTTGAAAATTTTTCCAGTTTGTCTGTAAAGCCTGAATAGTAAAGACGTAAAAGGTCTGAGTCAGGGGCGAATATGCAAATTTCCTTTCGGGTTTTCTCGAGAATTTCATCCGCTTTCAGATTGAATTGCTCCTCTCCTTCTAATACTTGAAAAACTTCCTTCCTTTCGGGTTCCGTTTCCAATTGAGGAAGCGACAACCATAAGTCTACAATATCCTTCTTTTTCCTCTCAAGAAATTCAATCTTCAATTTTTTAGTTTTAATGAGCATATCTATTGTTTTCTCGAAGGAAGTGGCTATAAATTTCAGGGGTTTTTCAAAAACAGATGAAACTAGACCCCTCTTTTCTAGGCTGCGTAAGATCTTGTATGTCTCAGTCCTATGAAGGGAAAGGGCGTCTGAAACTTCCCGCGCCTTACGCGCCCCAGACCTCGCAAGATAAATATAAACCCTTATCTCATTGTTAGAAAGGCCAAATTTCGCAAGCATATGCTTAATCATTTTAAGGGACCTAAGATGGTCATCATTCCCTCTGGAAAAGTTCCATAAACGAGCACTTTCATCATAAAGGGTAAACGGCCCCTTAGACTCCTTTGTTAACGTTGCCATAGACATCTTCCCAAGGCGTTTCATTAACTTGACATTTTAACAACAGTGTATGTATAGTGTATCTTTAGCACTATGATACACACACTGTATTTCATGAACGCTGTTTAGCACAAATAAATATGAGTATTATGAATCCGAAATACAGATTTAAACATAATTTTCTAGCTGAAAACTGTAAACTGGTCGTAAATTACATTACTTTTGGTTATAAAACTAAATGTTTACACTCTGCGAAATGCGGATATCATACAGTATATGAAATTGGCTAATAACTTTGTATATCCATAATATTGTCAAGTCTTTCAAAATACAGTGTATGCCAATCATCTATTCGTCGAAGCCACTAAAGAGAATTATCTCCCCTTCACTGTTGCTTCTTTCAATTTGTGGGCGTAGTCCCTAATTTCTTTAAGCATCACTTGCTCGTTATTTCGGTTTTTCTCTATAATCTTTACGAATCCACTTCCAACGATGGCTCCGTCCGCTCCATTCAGTATAACCGCCTTCACATGTTCGGGTTTTGAAATTCCGAAACCGACCGCCAATGGGGTTCTTCCACCCGTGGCTGACAAGGCTCTTTTAATAAGCCTAATGGTTAAGTCTTGAACACTTTCTCTAGCGCCCGTTACTCCAAAAACTGAAACAAGGTAAAGGAAGCCTGAAGTGTAGGCAAGAATTTCCCGTAGCCTTTCCGTTGATGTGGAGGGAGCCGCAAGAAAAATCGTGTCTATTCCATAAGCATCCGCCACTTTCTTATAGTCATAAGCCTCGTCGATGGGAAGATCTGGAACTATAAGCCCGTCTACGCCACAATTTCTCGTCAGCTTGAAGAAGCCTTCTAAACCCATCCTAAAGATCGGATTGTAATAAGTCAAAATCACGATAGGAACCCCGTGCTTCCTTTTCACTTCACTAGCAATGTTTAACACGGTTTCAGGCGTGGTTCCAACTTCTAACGCACGCACAGTTGCCGCTTGTATGGTGGGTCCATCAGCTATTGGGTCGGAGAATGGAATACCTAACTCGATAATGTCAACTCCGCCATTAACTAGAGCCTCAACGATTCTCGGAGTGTAGCGTGGCTCTGGGTCGCCGCCAGTAACGTAGCCTATAAGCGCCCCTTCGCCCTTTGCCTTCAAGTTTTGAAAAGTCCTTTCTATTTCCCTCAAATTTTCACTCCCAAATGTTTGGCTACTACTTCAACGTCCTTGTCTCCCCGTCCAGAAAGCGTCACCACCATCACATCATCTTTCCTCATCGACTTCGCCAATTTCGCGGCGTATGCCAAAGCATGGGAGGGCTCTAGCGCTGGAACTATGCCCTCGCTCTTCGACAACTCAAGGAAGGCGTTCACGGCTTCGTCGTCCGTCACAGCGACATAACGGATTCTCTCTATCGTCTTTAGAAAGGAGTGTTCAGGGCCAACTCCTGGATAGTCAAGACCAGCAGAAATGCTATGTGTGGTCCGTATCTGCCCATGCTCATCTTGAATAACGTAAGTGAGCATGCCGTGGAAGACGCCCTCATCCCCAGCGCAAAGGGAGGCTGCATGTTTTCCCGAGCTAATTCCTTGTCCGGCTGCTTCAACGCCGTACATCATTACGTCTTCATCGTCCACAAAGGGGTAAAATGTGCCTATGGCGTTGCTTCCTCCACCAACACAGGCAACTAAAGCGTCTGGAAGCCTTCCCTCCTTTTGCATTATCTGTTCCCTGATTTCACGACCTATAACGCTTTGAAAGTCTCTAACCATCATTGGATAGGGATGCGGGCCAACAACTGAGCCTATGAGGTAGTAGGTTGTTTGGACGTTTGTAACCCAGTCTCTAAGGGCTTCGTTAATGGCGTCCTTGAGTGTTTTTGAGCCGGACTGCACTTCATGGACTTCTGCGTCTAAGAGCTTCATTCTGAAGACGTTAAGCCTCTGCCGCTTCATGTCCTCCGAACCCATGTAAATCTCAGCCTTTAAGCCAAGGACGGCGCAAGCCATAGCCGTAGCGACTCCATGTTGTCCAGCTCCAGTTTCGGCGATAACCCTTCTTTTTTCCATTCTTTTTGCGAGTAAAGCCTGTCCCAAGGTGTTGTTTATTTTGTGGGCTCCTCCATGAGCTAGATCCTCTCGCTTAAGGTATATTTTTGCTCCACCAATCTTCTTCGTCAAGTTTTCAGCATAATATAGAGGGGTGGGTCTCCCAGCATATTCTGATAGATAATATTTGAGTTTATTTTGGAAATCCTGGTCATCCTTTGTTTTTTCGTAGAATTCTTCAAGCTCTTTGATGGCGGACATTAATGTCTCTGGAACGAATCGCCCGCCATATTTTCCGTATTTTCCGTCAATTGGGTTTATGCTTAATTTCTTCATGGCTATGCCTCTTTAACATTTTTTATAAACTCCAAAATCTTTCCATAATCCTTGATTCCTGGCTGCGATTCGACGCCGCTAGAAACGTCAACAGCATAAGGCTGAACAACGCGTATAGCGTCCTTAACGTTTCCAGGCTTTAAACCTCCGGCAAGAACCAGTGGTTTTGGATAAATGGCTTCTCTAACTTGTTTGCTTAGCCTCCAATCGTGAACCTTGCCTGTTCCACCATATTTGCCTGAAACGGAGGAGTCTAGGAGAACCGCATCGAAGGTGTTTGCCGCTTCAACGGCGTCCTCGATTACTCCATTAGACGCTGCCTGAACAGCCCTTATCCGAATTGCGTCGGGCAGCTTTTCGCGGATGGCAATATTAGGTAAGTTGTTGCCGTGAATTTGGAGAATGTCAGGCTTCAACTTCTCGTAAATTTTTATGAGGTGGTCAAGGTTTTTGGGAACGGTTACCGCAACAGTCTTAACGAATATTGGAGCGTTCCCCATTATTTTCTTAGCCTCATCGAGCGATAAGTTTCTGGGCGATGAAGGAACATCTACTACAACGCCAACGGCGTCAGCTCCAGCCTCGCTAGCCATGAACAAATCTTCGTTTCGGGTTATTCCGCATATTTTCACTTTCACTCTGCTCATAGCGCCGACACGAACTCCCTAACCTTTTCTTCGATGTTCTCTGCCTTCATAATGGACGATCCGACTAAGAAGGCGTTGGCGCCACATTCATGGAGAAAGCGGATGTCAGCGGGTGTCTGAATGCCACTTTCGCTTACAATCACCTTTCCTTTATTCTGGCTTTTCGCTAAGATTCTCCTTGTTGTCTCAAGGCTCACTTCGAGGGTTTTCAAGTCGCGGTTATTAATGCCAACTAAATCGGCTTCAGTTTCTAACGTTGAAGAAAACTCTACTTCAGTATGTGCCTCCAACACGGCTTCAAGATTACGTGAATGGGCGTAGGCAATCATGCTGTGGACATCGCATTCGCAGTATCCACGTTTAAACAGCGGCTCTATTAGGAGAACGGCGTCTGCACCCATCTCAGCCGCGGCGTCTACTTGCGCTCTGCTCACGATTATGTCTTTCATGACTAAGGGAAGCTTCACGTGCTTTCGCACCTCGGCAAAAGCTTCAAGAGAGCCCCTGAAATGTTTTGGCTCTGTTAAAACCGATATTCCAACAGCTCCGCCCTTCTCCATTGCCAACGCCACTTTCTTAACATTAACGTTTTCTCTAATTGTGCCTGAACTCGGTGAGGCGACTTTAATTTCGGCGATTATTGGAGCCACTTTACATTTCAGCACTGCCTCTTTCAGGCTTAAAGCGGAATGCGTAGCTTTCTTGGCTTTTTTGTAGTAGCCAATGCCCACCGTTTCCTTTGCGTCCCGTCCCAGCGTGTCGAGAAAGTCAGCCATATTTTCTTTCCATCTCCTCAAGCCTTGAAGCGTTTCCGCCGCTGGCTTTGACAAGGGCTTTCAGCTTTTTGTAGGCAGCGCCACTGTCGATGGATTCCTTGGCTAACTCAACTCCATGACGAAAGTCCTCGGCTTTTCCGCCCACCATGATTCCTGCTGCTGCATTGACTAGCACTATGTCTCTTTTCGGGTTCTCGTTATCGCCGCATTCATTTAAAATTTGGTAGGTGATTTCGGCGCTTTGCTCTGGCGTTGTTCCCAAGATATCTTCTGGTCTGCTTTGTCTAATGCCAAAATCTTGTGGCGTTACCTCTATGAGGCTAACTTCCCCTCCTTTTAGCCATGCGATGGCTGTTCCACCTATTGTGGAGATTTCGTCTAGTCCATCGAGTCCGTGGACGACCATGGCTTCTTCGCAGCCAAGATTCTTTAACACGTGGGCGATTGGCTCTAACCACGCCTTTTCGTAAACTCCGAGCAGTTGAGCGTCAGCGTTCGCTGGGTTTGTTAAAGGTCCGAGGACATTGAAGACTGTTCGTATGCCTATCTCCCTCCGTGGCTCAATGGCGTACTTCATGGCTGGGTGAAAGGCTGGAGCGAACATGAACCCTATGCCTACTTCCTCAATGGTTTTCTCAACAGCCTTAGGCTCCAAGTTAAGGTTGAGACCGAGCTTCTCTAACACGTCGGCGCTGCCGCTTTTACTCGTAACCGACCGATTTCCATGTTTTGCAACAGCCACTCCTGCGCCTGCGACGACGAAGGCGGCTGTGGTGCTGACATTGAAAGTTTTGATGAGGTCTCCGCCCGTTCCACAGGTGTCCACTAGGCGCCCATTGACTTTAGGATGAATTCTTTGGCAAAATTCTTTCATCACTGATGCTAGGGCTGAAATTTCGTCAATGGTTTCTCCCTTCATTCTTAATGCAGTTATGAACGCCCCGATTTGTGCTTGTGTGGCGTTGCCTGACATTATTTCCTTCATTATTTCCCTTGACTCATCATACGTCAGGTTTATGCCCGTGACAAGTTTTTGTATGCCTTCCTTTATCATCCTAGTTCTCACCTACTGTCTAAGAAATTTTTTAGAAACTTCTTACCCACCTTAGTCAGTATGGATTCTGGGTGAAACTGGACGCCCTCAATTGGATACTCAACGTGGCGGACACCCATAACTTCTCCGTCATCAATGGATTCGGCTGTCACATGGAGGCAAGGGGGCATAGCCGCTCTGTCTCCAACGAGGGAATGATAGCGAGTTGCCACAAACGGGTTTTCAACGCCTTTAAAAACGCCTTTTCCATCATGCTTTATTAGGCTCGTTTTCCCATGCATAAGCCTCTTCGCCCGTATGATTTTTCCGCCAAAAGTCCAAATGATTCCCTGATGCCCAAGGCATACGCCCAACGTTGGTATTTTTCGGCTCATGTGCTGTATTATTGAGGAACAGACTCCGAAGTATCGGGTGTCTTCTGGGGTTCCTGGTCCAGGAGATATAACTATTCTTTCAGGTTTGAGTTTCATTGCCTTTTTCAGTGTTATTTCATTGTTTCTGTAGACTACGGGTTTTCCTCCGAACTCTCCGATGTACTGAACTAGGTTGTAGACAAAGGAGTCATAGTTATCAATGACTAAGACTTTCATTTTGGTTTTCTCCACACAATTCTAGTGCCTTCATTAAAGCCTCGGCTTTATGCTCAGTTTCAAACCACTCCCTCTCTGGAATGGAGTCAGCCACTATGCCAGCACCAACCTGAACATAGCATTTGCTTCCGTTGGCAACAAGCGTTCTAATGGTGATGGCGAAGTCCGCATTCCCATTATAGGAAAAATAGCCAACAGCCCCTGCGTATGGACCTCTCCTAGTTGGCTCACACTCCTCAATGATTTCCATGGCTCTAACTTTAGGCGCCCCTGAAACCGTGCCTGCAGGAAAAACGGCTCTCAAAGCGTCATAGCAGTCGCATTCTCGTCTAAGTTCGCCGACCACCCTTGAAACCATGTGCTGAACGTGACTGTACTCATGCACCTTCATAAATTCTGGAACGTGAACGCTTCCAAACTTTGAAACTCTGCCTATGTCGTTTCTAGCTAGGTCTACGAGCATAACGTGTTCCGCCCGCTCCTTAGGGTCTAACAACAGCTCCTTTGCTAATGCCTTGTTTTCGCTGGGGTTTTCCACGCGGGGTCTGGTGCCAGCAATAGGAAAGGTTTCTACGATGCCTTTGTCCACTCGCACGAGCATTTCGGGGCTCGATCCAACGATTTGGCGTTTTCCCATTTTTAGGAAATACATGTATGGGGAGGGATTTATCCGCCTGAGGGCTAGGTAGAAACTTGTTAAATCGCCCTTGATGGTGAGCTCGTATCGTTTAGAGAGGACAACCTGAAAGATGTCGCCTGAAGCTACGTAAGCCTTCGCTTTCTCCACGGACTCTTCGAACTGTTCCTTCGTGATGTTCACTTTGGGGCTTGTGAAGGAAAAAACCTCAGGGTCACAGGGCTCTTTCGCCAATTTGCACAGTTCATCGAAGCGGTCTTCACTCCTATAATAGTAGAAGGCTTGCCTCCTAACGTGATTGAATACTATGCCATCGTCGAATATTCCCATTTCAACGTCTGGAAAATCTAGGTCGTCCACGGATATGGCTGGGAGCCTTTCCCAATAACGTATTGCGTCGTAGGAAATATATCCTACTGCACCGCCGACAAGTCTAAACAATTCATTGTTGGGCTCTGTTCCAAGCATTTTCCTCGCTGCGTCAAGGGGATCATCGGCTTTTATTCTGCGCTCTTCATTGGATTCGTTGCTTAGAAGCGTTATTTTATTGTTCTTTGCCTTTACAATTAACTTGGGCGCAAAGCCTATGAACGAGTACTCGGCTAATTTTTTCGGTCCTTCCATAGATTCGAGAAGATACGCATAGTCGAAATGCCTGTAGATTTTTGAGAAGAGTTCAGAAGGCGAATATATTATTGGGAACTTCCTAATCTTTAGCTGAGAAAAACTTCCAAGTTGGCTCCTAGTAGCTTGCGGACTGCAGCCAAACGCAATACCCCATGTTACAGCGCCTCTCAACACATAGTATGGAGAAATAGACGTAAATGTCCTATTTAAAACTTATGTGAACAAAAAAGTACATGACAGAACATCGCACGAAATTGCAAAATATTTTAAATTTAATCTGAAATTCAGATTTGAAAAACCTTTAAAAAATCCGTATTTTGAATTCACAACACTGATTTTATTGTCTCAACTGTTAATGAGTTTGATGAAACCGTTTACATAAATTTAAGAGTTGCTTTCCATGGCAGTTGAAAATTTTATTGCGTTCATCGTGTCCGCCCTTTTATCGATTACAGGCGTTTCTGCGAAGGCGGAAGGCTGCATTATTTATGTGCCTTCCCTTAACCAAAGGTTCATTGTAGCCTTATCGTGCGTTAATTGGGTAGGGATTTTCCTCGCCGCCTTCATTTACACGTTCGTGACATGGGTCTATTTTTCCTTCAAAGGCCGCTCTTTGAGTTGGCGAACCTATTTGGTTCTCGGCTTTGTGGGTTCTATCGTTTTCTTCTTTGTGAACATTTTGAGGATTTTTACGGAGATTTATCTTTTAGCCAGGGTCTATGGCTCTGTATACGTGTATTATCTTTTCAATTGGCAAAGTTTTGAAGAGCAGATAGGGATTGGCGTGATGTTTGCGACGTTACTGGTCTTATCGTTTTCTTCGTGGGCCTTCCTTAAGAAATGGATGAATAGGCGAATGTTTTACTAGTCTAAGGACAGCCAATGAAAATGATAGGGGCTTTAGTATTTAGTTTCCTTGCGTTTTCTTAGGAGCATTACCACCGATATGATTGACGCAACGGCGGCGATAGCTGCAAGTATAGATGCGATTGGTATGCCGACTGTAGTGGTTTGGATTGACGGTAAAGAGATCTTGATTTCGCCTATGTCTGTTTTGATGGTGGCTATGTCCCCTTGGATTGAAACTATGGTTCCCTTAATGTCGCCCAAGGTTGTATTAATAGTTGCTATGTCTCCCTCAATATTTGTAATTTTAGCGTTGATTTGACTTAGGCTGACTTGAATTTCGCCTATGTTGCTTTGAATCGTTGCCAGCGTGCCGTTTATGCTCTTTAAAGTAGCGTTGATGGCGCTTATGTCAGTTTGAATGGAGCCTATGTTCGTATTGATGGTGGCGATGCTTTCCTGAATTGAGATTATGGTTCCCTTAATTTCGCCTAGGGTGGTGCTT
>Ga0315280_10001405_pt1 | contig 41694 bp, 36 predicted proteins | sample YL17G06_40_MG_FD_203697 | JGI IMG/M metagenome (GOLD analysis project Ga0315280, IMG submission 203697) | Sediment microbial communities from Yellowstone Lake, YNP, Wyoming, USA - YL17G06_40 | ecosystem: Environmental > Aquatic > Freshwater > Lake > Sediment | place: USA: Wyoming | collected...
CGCACATTCTCGAAGGATATCTGGCGCGCCTTAGTCCCTTGCGAGGCGGTCATCGAAAGCCACACGGAAAGCTGGATTCCTTCTCGGGATACGGCAGCCAAGCTCACCTTGTCTATTTCGATTTTAACCGGGGCTGTTTCTGTCTGCTTGGGGGAAGGGGACATGACACATTGCGGGAATCCCAACGACACCGGCAAGCAAAAAATAAACATCGTTAATGCATGCAATACTCGCCCGCATGTCTTCATTGCATTACCAGCGACGATGCTGACAGCCTGCGCGTGAGGTGGCGCATCGATGACAGGCCCGACTCGAATGACGGACCGCAAAATCCTATTGCACAATAACCGGAACTTTGAGGAGCTCCGCCATCAGCTTTTCTCCATCCTTCTTAACATCGAACGCGGTCGCGCCCTTTATAATCTCGGCAATCCGTTCCATTTGGGCGGGCTCGATATGGCCCCCGTAAAAAGCCCAGTGACAGAGATACGCTTCTACTGCGTCATCTATGCGGCCGGCTTTCAATGACTTCTCACCCTCATTGAAGAATCGATCCGTATAGGAACGGAGTAATTGAGGAATTGCCTTGTCGAGACCTTCACGCACCGCGCGTGATCCTTCGGCCAATGCTTGATCCTTTTCCGGCAGCCGGTGCGGTTGGTTTTGGAGTCCATTGACATCCTTATCTTCTTTTACACCGGTTATCTCGACGGCTTTACGGGGCAAATGATACTGGATTTTCTTTTGGTCAATCACCTCCTTGCTGTAGAAGTCTCGAAGAATAACTTCAACTTCTATGTCTGTATTTTGTTCATGCTCAGTCCTTTGGTAGGTATAGTCAGAAACCTTGTCTTGTTCGATGAACTTGTCAGTTCTATCCAGCTCTTTGGACTTGCGTTCATAATCGACCTCAGTCCAGCCTTCTTTGGTAGGCTTGCCCTTTTTTCGCGAAGGATTGTTTAGAGCCTTGCTCATCTGGTCCACGAGTTTCAAGAGCGCATCGTATTCTGGATTCGCCACCTTCTCAGTTCCAGAACGATAGCGAGATTTTACATCGGACGTGGTCGGAATCTGTCGGAAATCGTATTTTGTAATGTTAACCGTCAGAACCGCGTTATAAGATTTCCCGTCAGGTAAGAGATACTGAAACTGAAGGTCGTCATTTGGCGACTTCTCGTAATCATCTTTGCTGCGCAAGCGCAAATCACGCAATCCTTGTTTCTCTATGCTGCTGCGAGTGAGGGCTTGAATAGTTTTGGTAAAATCGGGGGCAGCCAATACAAGATCCTCAACAGAAAGCACCAGCTGAGATACCCTCTTCCTATTGAAGTTTCCCATGGCGCCTTTCATTTCTTCTTGAGAGATCAGGTCGGGCATCAACGTTTGGATATCATACTTCAGAACGGTAGCCGTTGCGATTCGCGACAAATCCTTGATTTCCGCGAGCTTTTGCGCGTACTCCGCTGAATTCAGCACGAAGACTTGTTTTGCCTTTTCGAACAGTTTTGGAGCCTCAGCACGTCCGGGATCGAGTTCCATAACTTTCTGGAGCCGGAGGTAGGCTTCGCGAGATTTCTGCAAATCATCCTGGTTCTCAAGCAGGGGAGGGATGGTTTCCAAGAGATAGTTGACCCATGCCTGGGATATCTGCTTCTGCGCCTGTTCGAATTCCCTTTTTGCTTCCGGATAGGTCACGAGTGCGGTTCCTATCGATTTGAAAGCTTCTTCGTAATGTTGGCCCTTCAGTTGTTCGGCAGCCTGAGACGAAAGCAAATAGGCTTTGCGCCCGCGCTCGACCTTTTCAAGCCCCGCCCTGGCTTGCTCATAATTCGGCGAAATCGCAAGAACGCGCTGAAACCGCATCGACGCGTCTTCCCATCGTTGCTCATCGATGGCGATTTTGCCTTCGTCTACAAGCTTTTGCAGAAATAACCCTCGGACACGTTCCGTTTCGCTCTTGATATTGGGAAGGAATGCCTCAAATCTTGCGAGCTTGGCAAGATTGTCCAGAGCCGATTCCGGATCGCCGCCATCGGCAAGGGCCACGTTCACTTGAAACTCCTGCCTGAGTTTGGTCAGCGTGTTGCTGAAAGTTGTCTCCAGTTGAGTCACATTCTGCGTGGTTGCAAAGTTCTTAGCTGCAGCTATTTGTTTCTGGCAAGCTGCGAGATCCATGCGACCACATGCCGCTTCACCTGCAGCCGCCTCCCGGTCGGCAAGTCTGGTGTTGAGGGAATCCAGCAGATCCTGGTATTTCTTGTCCGGTTTTTTCTTTTTTTGGATAGCGCGCTCGACCACGAGCGAGATGGCCTCACGGGCACTCTCCAGGCTGCCGGCTTTGTCGTCCGCAGTTGCTTTCTTGAAAAGATCTTTGTCCGAGAGTTTAGACAATTGGGGCGGCGGGGGTGTTGTCTGGGACAGACTCAGCGGCGAAAATAAAAGAACAATCAAGCTGATCTTCAGGGACAATGAACAAACTTGCGAGTGATGCATATGTAGTTCACCAGTTGGGAATGTCGCTATTTGCTATTGGGATTCCTTCTTGTTGCTTCTGCGTACAAATCTTTGATTTTTGGAGAAAGGGCATCCCAGCGAGGTGAATAGCCGGGATCGTCCTTGAGAGTCTGCTCAAACATCTTCATGGCGGCGTTCTTCGTTGATTCATCCTTGGCGCCAGACAACAAGAACCTGCTACCCAGCGCGGCGCCGGCGTAAAAGCGAGCCAGGGCCATATAGAATGCCGAATGCGGACGGCCGAGAAAATCTTCCAGGGTTTTTTGCGCCTCCTCATACCGTCCGCCATAAAAAGCCGCGATGGCATTAGAAATCTCATTTTTCTCGGCAGTAAGGCTCTTCTCTACTAGTTGCCGCTGCGTTTTCACCCTGAGATCGTCCGGGCGCATCTCCTCTGCCCGGTCTAATTGCCTGCTCGCGCCGAGGAGGTCTCCGCGTGTCAAGGACTGACTCACGGATCGCAACAGCTCTGCGAGCTTATCGTCCTGGCTCTTCTTCGTGTTGTCGATCAGTTCCTGGTTGATCTCGCTGATCTGTGTGTCCACATCCATGTAGTTTGGATGGGACCTGCGAATGCGATTAAAGAGCACAAGGGCGTCCTGCAGCTTGCCCGCATCCCTTTGGGCGACGGCCTTCTCATAATCAACCTTCACGGTGTCAGGAGGCGCGGAGGGTGGCGCCGGAAGCGCTGGGCAACCGCCAGCTTTTGTTTTTAAGTCATTGAGACTAGGGAAACGCTCTTTTAGCCCCTTGTTTGCTTCTATCGCGGCCTGGATGTCACGCAAAAGGCCACATGCTTCCTCGAACTTGCCCCGGGTGATTGCGATCCTGGCATTTTGCAGTTTTGTGTTATTGTTGTTTATGGCATCGATCGTCCTTATCAGAGCTTTGGCCTCCTCACCTATGGAACCCTGGGCATCCCTGATCCTCTCGGCGAGCTGCTTTGCCTGGTCGAGGTTACCAATGTTGAGGAGTGACTGGGCATTTCGCAATGTCTGTGCATCGTCCAGGGCGGGAGGCCTGCCGACCTGGTTTTGGCTGGCATGAAGCGCCTGGGGGAGGAATTGAAGAGTCGCCAACAGGCAGCAAGCCAGACAGCAGCCGGCCAGCATCCCGAAACTTTTTGCCCTAAGCTGTATTCCTACCATCTGCGTAATCCCCTTTAGTCAGCCCCGAGTGAGATCTCAGCGGTTGGGCTCCAGAAGGTTCTTAATCTGCCCCTTAATCTGCTCCGCGTTCCAAAAATCGCAGCGAATCACATTCGATGACCTGGAACTGATGGTTCTCGTTTCCAAACGCGTCTGCTGGCCGTTTACGAACTCAAAAGTGTATGTGCCGGGTGCAAGTTGCCTTTGAAAGGGTGTGGGCTCTTTGTTGGCAAGAACCTCCCCTCTTGATGACTTGATCGTCACGCTGGCGAACGGAGAGGCATCGACTTGAACCGCCAGTGGTTCTGGTTGAGGCCAGATTGCCCATAGGATCCAAGCTATCGCCACCAATAGAAGCGAAGCCGCTATGATCAATCGGGTTCGAGTCGAAACGACCTGAAGCACGCTTTTTCGCTTGGTTTCAATGACCTGTTCTGGACGTGGTGTCGCTTCCTTTTTAACTGGCGGCGGGGAAGGTTCCCTCCTTTGAAATGGTGGCGGAGAAGGTTCCTTTCGGGGGATTGTCGGCGGCGGAGGTTGTGTCAGATACTGAGCGGGCGGCCGGGATATGGTGGGAGGCAGTTCCAGCGGTTCGGAGAACGCGGGAATCTCAGTGTAGACAAATCCATCGTTTTGGAGGGATTCCAACGCAGTGACTGCGGGTCCTGCGTCGAGAGGAACTTGTTCCAAAACTTCCCGCACGCTGCGCACACCATCAACGAATTCGAGAACGACCTTCTCGTTGGCGGGTAGATCTCGAACGTTGTCAGGCTCCGGTATGCGGTGGAGGATCGCATCCAGAGGGCCGAGTCTCAAAAGGCTCTCGGGCGCTACCTCCGCGCTGCCTTCAATTCGTCGAGGAGGCAAGGGGGTCCGAATTTCGACCCCACCTCCGAAAGGAGAGAGCGCTTCCCGCAATTCGGCAGCCGTCTGGTATCGCTGGGAAGGATCTTTGGCGAGCAGCTTGTCGACAATCTCCGAGAGTCCGGGCTTTAGATCGCTGCGCACTGTCGAGAGAACGGGCGGGGTCACAGTCAAGTGCCTGACTCCGATAGCAAAGAGATTATCCGTGTAAAAGGGATTCTCGCCGGCGATCATTTCGTAAAGTATGACTCCGAGCGAATACAGGTCCGACCTGTGGTCCACGGGACGGCCAGCCGATTGTTCGGGACTCATGTACTGAGGAGTCCCGATTCTGGAACCCAAGGCCGTCCTGCCTTGCCCGGTATCGAGAACACGCGCGATGCCAAAATCCATCACTACTACCGTTCCGTAGTGGTCGATGCGGATGTTGGAAGGCTTCAGATCCCGATGAATGATTCCATGCTCGTGGGCGCATTCGAGGGCTCTGGTAACGTGCAGCGCAATGGTGGCGGCTTCCACCGGATCCAGGCACTTTACGCGTTTCATCCGTTCATCCAGATCCTCACCCTCAACAAAAGGCATTACCAGAAACTGATAGTCACCCTTGGTGCTGATGTCGAAAACCTTGACTATATTTGGATGCTGGAGGTTTGCCTCAATCTGAGCCTCGCGTATGAACCTGTCGACGATTACAGGATCTCTGGCCAGCTCTTCGGCGAGCACTTTGATGGCCCATTTTCCGCCGAGAGTCTTGTGGTTCGCGAGGAAAACATCACCCATCGCGCCACCACCGATTCGTTCGACAATCGTATACGTGGAGCTCAGTTCCTGCTGCAGCCGGACGGTTTTAGGATCGGGCGTTTTTGTCAACACCATTGTTTAATTGTCTCTTCCAAAAGAAGCCGTGTTGCCACGCCGGCTGGCAGGATTGGCCGGCACGGCTTTAGCTATGCGGTCGAGGATTGCGCGTATTCTCTCGCACTCCGCTGACACGAGACGTTGATCCTTTAGCCGATCGAGGTGATGTTGCGCGCGCTCGGCATACTTTTCCGCGGTTGCGTAGTCAGGGAGTGTCCTGCTTGCCAGCAGTGCATAGCCATTCGCCAATTGAAGCTGCAGTTGGATGGACTCGGAGCCTTCCAGAACGCGGGCTAATGCTCCTTCCGCGTCGTTCAACCGCATGCGGAGTTCAGCGGGATCCGACTTGTTTGGATCTGGGATGATGCTGCGGGCGCACCAAAGATCGAACTCGCTCACTCCCGTATTCGCACCAGTAAGTTGGTTCAGTTTGACGTATCCCGAGGCTGACCGTCCGGATTGGCGTCGCACAGCCACCCAAGCATCCGAGGCCTTGGCCGGCACTTGGTTCATAATCTCCACAGGTTCTCCCAAGGACATGGTTGCCAGCAGCGGGGCGTTATCTCGCGGCTCGCTTCGCAAAGGTACGGAGGTCCCCAAGATCTGAGCCTTTCCCACAATGACGGGACCGATCGTGTGCGTCTCGGTGGAATGGAGAAGCAGATATAGCAGAGGAATCACTATAACGGCGGCCGCCACGGGGAACACGACCCGCTTTTGCTTGGGGGACAAGCGTTGAACCAGAAGTACCAGCTTGGCGGATGCTGCTTGAACGGCGCCGGCAAAGCTCTTCACGGTCCGAATGCAAAATCCCCAAAAGTCTCCTTTAATAAATCGCAAAACCTTCAGAGGGAATTTCGATGCGCCTGTGTCTACCAGGGGAGCGGAACACTGGAAACACTTGGCATTGGCGATGGAGTTGCGCGCTCCACACTGCGGGCAAATCCGGCTCCTCGGCGGGGTTATCTGTGTTACCGCACGTTGCTGTTCCGCCCACCCATCTCCCTTGCCAGGCCCAGCCTCGAGGCTTCTGTCCGATTGGATCGTAGGGGGGGCTATACGCTCCAGAGTTGGAGCCGGAACCTGTTCGACAATTGCGGCCGCTTCCTCGGGAGGTTGCTGCGTCTCTAGCTTCGGCGCAGGTTCGACGATTGTGGCTGCTTTCCCGGGAGGTTGCTGCATCGCCGCCGTGCTTACCGGCGTGGTTTGGGTTGGCGCTTCGTGCATGCGGTCCGCACCTGGAACGGAGTGAGCATCCTGCGAAACCAGGACAGATTCGACTACTTCTCTCTGCACTTCGACCAGGCAATGCTCATATTTAGGATTGCCCGCACAAATCTCTTTGATGACTTGCAGGTGCTTTCGGACCGCTTGCAGATTCCCTTGGGTCAGAGCCTCGCGCACTTTGATGTGCGCAACCTGGAGATCCGCGTCAATCAGAGCCATTCGGCAAGATGACAGCAGCTCCTTGATATCACCGGGCATTCTATCGCTGCCGTACCTGCGCTCCAATTCCTGAGTAAGCTCTCCGAGCGAGGACGCCAGCATCTCGATTCTAAGAGCCTCACCCCCGGTCGCGGCATTCTGGAGCTGCCGGAGCGTAACCCGCACGCTATCACAGAGCAAATCTTGTGCCGCAAGCGCGTCGCCAACCCGGATTTGCAAAGATCCAACCAGTGCGATGCTTTCCGGATTCGTGCCTCCTATGGACTGGATATCATTCAGGAGTTCGAGAGATCTGACTAGATTGTTCTCGGATAATGACTTCTCCAAAGCGGCTGCCGACGATCTCAGGCGGATCTCTCGCATGAGGGATGTGATCTGTGCATGATCCGGAAAACGCTCCGAGAGCGGCCGCATGATTCTGGTTGCGCCTTCGATGTCTCCCTTCTGCAATAGGATGTTTGCTTCCTCCGCGTCCTGACGGGCTTTCGACACGTCTTCCGCAATCTGGATCAGAAGGTTTTCTATGTGTTCGATTTCATCGAGCTGCGAGACCAGCTCGAAATAATGCAGGTTCGAGACGACAGTCGCCGAGGTGTCGGGTTTTATCTTCTCCGCTGTGATCAGATCGACGTTCCCCTTCTTCAGCACAGTCTGCACCCAAGCCGTCCGGAGGTAATCGCCCAATGTCGACTCGAGCTCAAGAATTCGCTTGCGATGGTCTAATACCTCGTTCCACACCCTGGAACATTCGCGCACCAGGTCAACGGAAACCTTTCTCAGTTCTCTAGCCAGCTCGTTCGCAGTCTGATAGCGCGCCTGTGGATCCTTGGACAGTGCCTTTGAGAAGATCTTTTCCAGCCTTTCGGGCATGACGGGATTGAGGCCGCGCAATGAGAGAGGCTCTTCCTTGACGATTCGGCTGGGCACGTCATCCGATGCCCACTCTGCCGTTACTCCCGGGCCTGGAGGCTCCTCCTTGAGGCTCCGGTAGGGGATGTTCGAGCCGTCGAAAGGATGCGCATAGGTGAGAAACTCGAAAAAAACCATGGCGGCACTGAAGAGGTCCGAAAGAGCATCGCATTCCTTTCCAAGGTACTGCTCCGGGGCCATGTATCTCGGAGTGCCCAACGCCGTGCCCGGCTGCGTCAGATGCGAAGTCGTAATGCGGGCGACGCCGAAGTCCAGGATCTTGGGCCTTCCCGATCGGGTGATAAAGATATTACCCGGCTTGATGTCTCGATGAACGATGCCATTGTCGTGGGCGTGCGCCAAGCCGTCGCACACTTCACTCATGAAGCCGATTTTTGCTTCCAGGCTCATCGTTCCGCGCCGGTCAATGAATCGTCGAAGATCCTCACCCTCCAGGAATTCCATTGCGATGTACGAGACGCCTTGTTGTTCACCAAGGTCGAACACAGTAACAATGTTCGGGTGACTCAACAACGCACATGCCCGCGCCTCACGATAGAATCTTTGCTTGATTTCGGGATCGGTCTGACCCGTAAAAATAGTCTTGATCGCGACCTCGCGGTGCAACACTCTGTCGCGACCGCGACAGATCTTGCCCATGCCGCCGCTGGCTAATTCCTCGAGCAGTTCGTACTTACCAAGGGTTTTCATAGGGCTTCATCGGGTCGGGCCGTTGCGACGGATTAGTCGTAACCTGAAGGAAGATTGCATTTGAAGCAGCGCGACCGGATCCATGGAGCTGGCATTTCAACCAACATTCCCTTCTGGAAAACCGATAATTGTTGCTCCGGATGCCCTTTCGAGTTAGAGGACATTTTATTCACGGGGCGTGCTCCTCCCCCTGCGACTTGACTGTCATGGGCCGCCGAGATTATCCCCGTCAAAATGGGTTGCCAATAGACATTAACTACGGCTAAGCTACGATAACTTATCAACTTCGTCAAGAGGTATTGCGGGCGGTCGTGGCCACAAACCCGGCGTCAGTTCACCTTGTAGCGCGAAACATCAGGAAGGCGCCTTTCTGCGAGACTTGCTGTGCGAAACACCCATCGCGCCGGGCGGTGGACCAATCAAATCTTCGGGTACACCGGGGATTATGACCATGAAGGGCAATATCAATTATGGAGCGCATCCGCTCTGATCGCCGCGAGGCTCGCTGTCACGGTGGGGTTATGAGGAATGAAGCAGGAGAGCACATCAATTCCGCTTGCGGGCATAAGATTCAAGCTGTCCGGCGCCTTGTTGTTTCGGTCTTCCTGGTCGGGCTGGCGGGGCTCGGAAGCGCGCACGCGCAACTGTTTGGGCCGGAGGGCGTCAAACCGCAAGTCGTCCGGCAAGGACGGATAGGAAGCTGTTACTTTCATGCGGCCGTAGCCGCCGTTGCACTGACCAATCCTGCAATCCTGCGCAACATGATTCGGGAGAATGCCGACCATTCCGAAATCCATGTGCCGGTGCATGGTGCCAGTTCTCTTTACAGCCACTGGCATCGGTGGTAGCATCGGGGCCATCGATGCTACGTCCGAGCTGATCCCTTCCAGGGGAGATGCCCCATGGCAGTGTGCCATTCTTGCGGGACTGTGAATCCTGCACAAGCCGTCTCCTGCAGGCACTGTGGATTGCCTGTATCGCCGCCCTCAGGGCCCGTTTATCCTTTGGGCCCAAGCAAGACCGCTGCAGGCTCGGGGGCCAGGCCAAATGTCGTACATGCGCTTTTTGGAGAAAGCCCTCCGCTCGCCGGACAAAGGTTTTCAATCACGAATGCAGGTCTTGTGGTCGGCAGGACAAAGCAGGGTTCACAGAATCAGATTGTTCTCGAGGATCCGGAGGTTTCGCGTCAACATGCCCGCCTGTGTTTGACTGAGCAAGGTAGAGTCGAGGTCGAAGATTGGTCGGTAAACGGCACATTTGTGAATAACCGGCGGGTAGAAAAGGCCGTCCTTGAAATCGGTGACCGCATCCGCTTCGGGAGGAATCCGGCCAACACTCTGGTCTACCGCACGTATCTTGCGGATGGCGCAGGAGTCCCCCAGCCAGTTGGCCGTAGTGCCGATCTTGCAGCTTCCCCAGCCACTCCTTCTTCTCGTCCGCCGGGCACACTGCATTTGCCGCCCGAAGTGAAACCGGCAGAGTACCCTCGACTGCAATTGGTCTTGGATCAGTATGCCGTGGAAGATCATGTCCTTCAGGGTTCCCGAACAGAACTGGGCCGCAAAGCGGGGCCGAATTGTGTTGCAATCAATCATCCCACGGTTTCGGAAAGGCACGCGGAAGTTGTGTTTACTGACGATGGGCGAGCCATCCTGCGCGATCTTGGCTCCATTCACGGCACGTATGTGAATGGAGAACGCATTAAGCAAAGCCTGTTGCGCGAGGGGGACCTGATTCAGATGGGCCAGTGCGAATCACGGCTGCTGCTATACCGTGAGCCCCACCACCACTCTCTAGTCCTGCGCGACATCGAGTTGAATCGGCCCATGTCCTCGCTGGGACGCGACCCGGGCAATTCGATCCGCCTGAATCATCCCACCGTGTCGCTATTTCATGCCGAAATCCATAAGCATGATGGCACCTTCGAACTGTCGGACAAGAATTCCACGAACGGCACCTATGTCAACGGCGTTCGAATCACTCGCCACCGGCTCCGAGCTCGCGACCGGATCACGCTGGGCGCCATTCAATTGGTTTTTGATGGCAACCATATCGATCAGCAGATCGAGGGGTCTGGCATTCGCCTTTACGCATGCGGCCTGTGCCGCTCCGTTAAGGATCGTAACACGGGACGTCCTATCAGATTGCTTGACGGGATATCACTATCCATTGAGCCGCGGGAATTGGTTGGGCTTCTTGGACCCGCAGGATGTGGAAAGACAACGCTCATCCACGCCCTTAATGGATCACACCCAGCCAGCTCGGGTCGAGTGCTATTGAATCGCTCCGACTTGTACCGGGAGTATGCTGCTCTGCGCGCGGTCATGGGCTACCTGCCGCAGGAGGACATCCTTCATCGCGCGCTGACAACAAAGGAATGCCTGTACTACGCCGCGCGCCTTCGGCTTCCTGATGATTTCAGTGAAGCGGACATATGGGCCAGAGTCTTCGATGTGATTAAGATGCTCGATCTGTCGGAGCGTGCAGATGTACAAATCAAGCATCTGAGCGGCGGCCAGCGAAAGCGTGTCAGCCTGGCCATTGAACTTTTGTGCAAACCCAGTCTGCTTTTCATGGATGAGCCCACGGCCGGCCAGGATCCCCGCACCGAGATGAAAATGATGCAGCATTTCCGCGAGATCGCCAATCAGGGCGCCACTGTGGTGGCTACGACTCATCTGCTGAGCTCTTTCAGCCTGCTTGATAAGGTAGGGGTCCTGGTACGCGGAAGACTGGCCTACTACGGTCCTGGCCAGGATATGCTGTCCTACTTCAAGACGACCCGGCCCACGGAGGTTTATGACGTACTCCAACAAAGGACGTCTGAAGAGTGGGCAAAGCGATACCAGAACTCCGAGTATTGCCAAGACAACGCCGGAGAAGCATTGGAGGAAGGCTCCGCCGGTTCCAGACTGCCGTCGCCAACCACGGCCGCTCTCCCAGCCCGCGGACACTCGCGCTTGCGCCAGTTGCTGACGCTCTTGCGGCGTCAGCTCGCACTGCGGTTACGAGGTTGGTCGAGCTTGGCTGCTCTCCTGCTACCCTCATTCGCCATTGCCTTCCTGGTGGGGTTGATGAAGCGGGAGCCAAATGAGCCCAAGGTACTCTTCATGATCGTTTTTTCGGCTCTCTGGTTTGGTTGCTCAGCCGCAGTGCGCGAAATCGTCGATGAAGATGCGACCTACCGCCGGGAGCGGGAACGCAATCTTACTATCTTCAGTTATCTGGGTTCGAAGTTGGTTTATGTATTGGGCCTGGCGATTGTTCAAAGCGGCTTGTTCATATCGGTCCTCACCCTCATGGATGCACAGCAAAACCATTTCCTCGAATCGTGGGGAATCATGTGCTTCATGACGATCCAGGGCTCGATGATCGGCTTGCTGATCTCGGCGCTATCCACAAGCCCGGAGAAGGCTCTGTATGTTTTCCCCTTGGCTTTGATACCCCAGTTGCTTCTGGCGGGCCTGTTCGTTCCGATTGGCAACCCGCAGCCTGTCATCCCTGTCGCGAACGAAGCCGGGATTTATGAATTCCAAACACTTCCCGAGGAAATCGTTCCTCATGGAATGAGCCCGATTCTGCGCGACTTTATTTCGCCATTGATGGTGTCGCGATGGGGCCTGGAATCTCTGGCCGACCTCTATATCCACGACTGGAACCCAGGGAGCCTTGTTCTGCTCAACGCGCTGACAATAACCTTTCATCCAAATGACGGCAAGGAGGCGCGCGAAAGTCTGGAGTTGGCGAATCGTAACCGGAGAGAAGGGAACATAGCTATTACGCCCACTCCGCAATCGCGACCCGCAACGCCCGCCTACATGCTGGTTTTGGCAGGTTTTTTAGTTGTGATGGTGGTGCTTACAGCTATTGCGCTCAAGGCCAGAGACGCGGGAGGACATCCATGAACGAAATAACTATCGAGCTGGTTGACAGAGGCACGCGCTGGAATTACGCCAAGCGCGAAATCAAAATAGGCCGGGATCCCAAGTGTGACCTGATCCTGGCGGCCGAAGATTATCCCATGGTCTCCAGGAATCATCTGATGATCCGGTTGGAAGGGGAGAGATTCTGGGTGGAAGATCTGAATACCTTGGGCGGGACTTTTCTCAATGGGAAGCAAATCCAGCGCGCGCTTCTTTCTCCCGGAGATCAACTCAGGCTGGCCGCCGACGGGCCGGAGCTTCGGCTTTTTTTCAGCGCCTTGTCCATACCTGCGAAGCCCCAAGTTGCCATCCCACGGACGCCTGACGAAGATGCGCCGACCAGGTTGGCACTGCCAGACGAACCAGCCCAGAAAGCCGTGACGGAGGCTGCGTCTGCCCAGCGGCCGGCATATCCCCCACCCGCAGCCCAGAGTCCAGGACGGATGGCGCCCCGAAGTGCATCTTCAGAGGATGGGCTTTCAGGTGAGATTCCACGGCACGCGGGTGCGTTGCCGGCTCAAGAAGGAGCGGGAAAGAACTTGGGAGATTCCGATCTTTCCCTTGTAGGGACGCTCTTGAAGCGAGATGCAGCGATTATGGAACAGAAACTGGCGGCCATGCGGAATCTGCTGATCTTCATGACAGCCCTTCTCGTGATTATTGGGGGGATGCTGATATACCAAAACCGGCTGATCGACCGCAATCGCCAGGAGCTGAATGATATGAAGAGAGACGCGATCGAGCTCCTGATGCCGACCCTGAATCAAAGATTGAAGTCTTTCGATGCGCGTTTGGAGAAGTCTCAGGCCGCGTTTGATGGGATCGATGGCAAGATCAAGGATGGAGAGGATCGATTCATGAAACGGATCAATCAGGAGCTGCCTGCAATGCTCGACCAGGAGTTGCCGAAGATCCTCAACAAATATATCGATCAGAAGTTGGGTAAGATCAAGAGCTCCCCGGACCAGCAGCCGTAACGAACGGCTCGTCAGAAACTGATGCCGAGAGCGTGCAAAACGGACTCAGCGAGCTTCTGCCGCGCTTCCTCGATCTTGGACGAGATGACCCCGAAGTGTGCGAAATGCCCATCACAGGTCTGCGCTTCGACGATCTCCCGAAAGACGGAAGGCCTCTGAAAGTTGCTCTTCCGCGTATCGAAGAGCGGTCTTATATGTCCGGTGGATTCGGAACTCCGACCGGCAAGGTGGAGTTCGTAAGCACCGAGTTGGAAGCCGCCGGCTATGATGGTTTGCCTGTTTACCAGGAACCCTATTGGAGCCCCATTTCCTCTCCAGATGTGGCGAAGGATTTCCCCTTGATTCTTACATCCGGCGGACGCAGCAGGAACTACACCCATTCCCAGGGCCGTATGCTGAAAGTCCTACACGAACGCGAGCCGGACGCGCGACTGCAGATCCATCCTGAAGACGCTGGGATTCGCAACATACGGCAAAACGATTGGATAGAGGTCGCCTCTCCGGTGGGCCAGATTGAGATGAAGGCCTGGGTGACAGATATTGTGCCGCGCGGCGTGGTACATGCTTTTCACGGTTGGGCCGACCACAACATTAATGAGCTGATCCCGGACAAGGGCCTCGACCGAATCTCGGGATTTCCGCCATTCAAATCAAGCCTTTGTGAAGTTCGCCTCAAAGGAATGGCGCCATGGTAACCGAAGCTGATATCCTGCAGATAGAGTACTGGTACCGGCGTTATGCGCGATCATTCGCTTCGGCGGACTCGTCGGTCGAGCCAGCCCTGCAACTGAAGGAAGACCACTGCGTTCGGGTCGCCCACGAGATGCGCAAGCTCGCCGCCGCACTGAAACTCGACGGTGAAGAGGCGCGTGTCGCCGTGCTGGCAGGCCTGTTGCATGATATCGGGCGGTTCGAACAATACATGCAATACAGGACTTTCGTCGACGCGAAGTCGGTGGATCACGCGGAACTCGGTGTCCGGGTGCTCATGTCGGCAAAACTTCTCGACCGGTTCACGCAGCCTGTGCGGGCGCGGATTCTTGATGCCGTGCGGTTCCACAACCGTGCGGCCGTCCCCGATGGGCTGTCCGAAGAAGGCTCGCGACTTGCCCGCATGGTACGTGATGCCGACAAGCTTGACATATGGCACGTTGTCGCGGCCTACTACGAAGCGCCCGATAAGGCCAGGATCAACGCAATCGATCTGGACCTTCCCGACAGCGGCCGGATAAGTCCTGCAGTGGCCCATGCTGCCCAGAGCGGCGCACTTTGTGATGTGAAAGAACTCCGAAGCATCAGCGATTTCAAGGTGCTGCAGATGACGTGGATCTACGACGTCAACTTCACTGCCACCTTCAGGGAGATTGCGCAGCGGAAGTTCCTGGAACGAATCCGCGATGTGCTTCCGCGCACCGCGCTCGTCGAGACTATCTACCGCAGTGTCCGCCGGCATCTGGAGGAGGGGCTCAAATCAGATCTTGCGAATATATAATGGAATCACTCAGGGGAGCGCGTAAGGGGACGGGGTGGTGTGCGAGGCTCCAAAGGATCGCGCCTCCTGTTGCCGGAGAAAGACGGCCGGTTCCGGGATGACCCGCCCCAAAAAGGGAAGCGAGATCAGACGATCGGCGCGCTGATGGGCGCCGAAGTTCCTATCCGCCTGTCGAGTCCTGGGAAATGATGATGAATTCGCTATAGACGAGCGGCAACGTCAGGAAAGGGCCACCGTCCACCGCTGGATTTCGGCCAATTCCAGATGATTGAAGCCAAGCAGCACAACAAAAATGGCAATTCGGGCAAAGCCAATCATATTGTCTTCTCCAACCGAAAGAGTGGATGTGCTCGAGGACGAAGATAAACTCGGCGAGGCGGAGCCACGAAACAGGCTCCACAAAAACACTGCCTGGCGTCCCGCGCTCTCCGAATATGGCTGTCATTTTGAGTGCTGCTTTTCAATTTCCGACACGCCGTTTTTGCGCGCCTGGCCCACGTTCAGGAATTTACCGACGAGCAGGAGATGTCTCTCTGCAGGAAAGTTTTTATAATCCACTTCCTCAAGAAACCTCCCCACCGTGCTTCGTACCACCTTTTGGGTTGCGCGATCGCCGGCGTCAATTACCACGGCAACCGGGGTACCGGCCGGGTAGTGGCGCTGAAGCTGTGAAAAGACCAGCGGATAGTCAAAAAACATGGTGTAGAAAACCATGGTACTGCCGCTCGCCATGAGTTTTTCGTTGCTGTCCACTCGTCCGGGCCAATCAGCCATGGTAAGGATGACACCGCTCGTGTCGTACCCGTAAGGCGGGCTCATTTTCACTGCCGCACTAGCGGCTTGCAGCGCCCCAATTCCCGGAACGATCTCGGAGGGTAGATCTTTCGGCAGCAATTCCAGAAGAAAGGTCTGCCCATACATCATCGGGTCTCCACCCTGCAGGAACGCCACGACCTTGCCCTGTTCGACGGCCGCCCGGATTCTGTCTGCAAGTTCCCGGCGGATCTTTGCAGCATTCTCCGCGACCTCGCGCACCCGCGGGTTTTGAATTGTGCGCGGATCCTGGCCGTACATGATCCGGAGCGAGTCGGGGCAAGACCACACCTCCTTGTTTTTGACGTAATCCCTCCATATTTCCTTTTCCTGCTCGCTGGCGACCAGGACGATATCGGAGCTCTTAATAACCTCGACACCCCGGATCGTAATCAGATCCGCAGCGGTGCCCATGCCTACAATGTAGAACTTCCCTTTTCCGGTCTGATCCGCACCGTTTCCAATGATCTCCGTCGCGAAAATCAAACTCAGGATCAAACCAATGAGAGTCTTAGGATTCCGTCGCATCTTCGTTTCCTTTCGCTGAAATATCTACGAGTCAATATACATCCGGCACAGCCGAAGGCGTGCATGGTTCTCCGCTCTAACAGGAAGAAAGGCTAGCGGCGAGGTGGCGTCTCTGATTGTTCAGGCTCTTCCTGCGGCAGGATGAGAAAGAAGCACCTGAAACGCCAGGAGCAATAAACCGGCATCCCGAAGCAAATCGAGCTTCATCCCGGTGAACAGCTCTGACGTGGTCTTCGCCCCTGCGGCAGCGGGAAAACAGCCGCACTCAATAGCAATTCCGCGTACCAGATCCGTACTCAGGGCAATTATGAAAATCGCCAGCATGATCGCGACGAGCAGAGCAGCGCCCTTGCGCAGAAATCCCGAAATAAGTGCCAGGCCGGAGAGCAGCTCCAGCCATGGGAGCACGATCGCAACCGGATTGACCAGGTAGCCTGGCAGGATGCGGTAGTTCCAAACCATCTCTGCAAATCCAGGGGGATCCGTGATCTTCGCCCAGGAAGAATAGGCGAAGACCAGCCCGAGAGCGATTCGGATCAGCAGGGGAATCCAGCGAGATTCCAACAGCCGGATCATGGCTGCCTCCCCCGTGCTATTGGCCAACCCTTGTTCTGCCATGCGGGAAATCCGTCCTTATCCACATAAATATTGAAAAAGCCGGCCTGTGCTAATTTCATCGCGAGCATGGCGGCTTCTTCACACTTGCCACCCGAGCAGTAGGCTACAACGACCATGTCCGGCTTGATCCCCTTCGCCAGGAGCGCGGAGATTCGGTCGTCCGCGTCATGCTCCCAGACCGGTATTGAAAGCGCGTTCTCAATATGGCCCTGCTCATAGACCCTGCTCCGGCGGGCGTCGATAAATATGGCACCGGCACGATGCAGGCGCAGGGCGACATCACCTGTGATCTCAAGATACAAAAGGCTCGGATCCTTCGGGGGTGCCTCCATGCGCAGGATCCACGGGAGCCGGCGCGCTTCTGGGCCAAAGGAGTTTGCGCCTGTACCAACAAACGCGGCAACGGCGAGAATCACAGCGGCTTCAGTAGTTGTCCTTGTCCAATTCACCATGTTTCCCTTAAGAGATTTGCCGGCGTTGAATGCACGTCCCGAACCAAAATCTCGGTTCTGGGTTTTGCGTTCGCGCCGTGGCTCGCCTGCCGCCCAGCTTGCAGCCGGCATGGCATAACAGAACCGGTCACTCACCGGAGTTCTGTTCGCGAAGCTTTTTGTAATAGGAGTGGCTGGTGTAGAGGGCCGCAACCGGATTGTGCCCCAGGACTCTGTCTTTCACGACCAGGACCGTCGCCGGCGCCTTCGAATGCATGAAGAACAGGCTGTCGTGCCCGACGCACAGGCCGACCACGACGTTCAGTTCGGTACCCGCGTTTGCCAGCAGAGCCGCCTGACCGATCGGATTGCACAAAGCTTCGTACTGGCCTGGCCTCACTTTCTCCGAATCCCGCAGCCCGACGCTCTCTTTGTCGATCGAACCGACCTTGCAGCAGACCGTGTGCACTTCGAAGCCGCGGCCGGAGAAGATCTCGCTCGCAAGCCGGGCCTCGTTCATGAGCCCCACGCAGTGAGCGATCCCGATCTTGCGCGCGCCTATCCGCCGCGCGAACTCCATGATTTCCTCGACGCGGGTCTGCCGGCAATACCCTGCGGCCTCGGTGCGCGCGGACTCGACCGCAATGCGGCGGATGTGATCGTCGGAGAAGTAGCATTTCTCCGCGTTCATCAACTCGGCTTTCTCCCGCGGCGCTGGACAAAAGGGCGGCTTGGCTTGGCTTTCGGGAGCGGCTGCACAGGCGCGCACGCCACAGAACGCGCACATCAACAGTTCTTCTCCTGCCATATGCAGACTCCTTGCGTAAGATGGCTCGAGCCGAGTGTATCACCGCATTTTGTGTTTTGTCATAGTCCGCTATGGGTAAACTCCGATCACATCCGGCAGCACCCATGACTATGCCTGTCCGGCTTCAAGATCGCGCGCGGCCGCGTCCGTGGCAAGATCCGCCCGAGGTGCTGCTGTGGCTGCCATGGTGGCCGCATGCCGTTTGGGGAGTCACAACCCTGAGCTTGCCAGCCCTTAAAGCCTCGACCGTGGCCGCAGCAGTCGGGAACTCCGACAGGTACACCTGGATGTTCGCCGCCTGAAGTTTGCCAAGGGCACCCATGCCAATTCCGCCGACCACCATCCCATCCACGCTTTCACCGGCAAGAGACAGAAGCGGCTGGCACATGCCATTGCCGTGATTGAGATTACGGTTCGAGATGGCCCGGCAGGTTCCTCCCTCCGTGTCGACGATCAGAAATAGCGGCGCTGAGCCAAAGTGAGCGCTTACCGGGCTTTCGAGCCCCTTATCATCAGTAACTGGAATACAGATATTCATAACGTTTTCCTTTTTGTTGGGGTGCAATGTGCCCCCGATTTACGTTTTCTTACAGCCCATCCTCCGCCGCCGTCCGCCGCCACACGGCGAGGACTCTCCCTGCGCTGGCCCGATCTCCGCCTGACGGCAGTACGGGCAGCCAACTGGTAAATTGATAGGTCCGTCCCATTCATTCTTACAGGCGGGACACCGTAGAGGGCGGTTCGGTTCTACCTGGACCGGGCCCCCTTCAATTTTAAGCGCCTTGCCAAGGATGATCGCCTCGGCAACCTTGCGGCGTGCGACTTCTACGATACGTCCGAAAGTCGGGCGGGAAACTCGCATCCGCTCTGCAGCCTGATCCTGGTAGAGCCCCTCGAGGTCAGCCAACCTGATGGCCTCGAACTCATCGAGTGTCATCACTACCTCTTCGAGGACGCGCGCCGGAATTCCTGCCGGCTTGAATATCGCCGCCGCCGGCTTTCCAGATACTCTGCGGCAGCATGGTGGCCTGGGCATGTGCAAAACCTCCACGCATATTATAAGCATATGCTCATAACTGTCAAGATGAAAAAAGCGCGATTATGAGGAAATGGCTTATAAATAGATCGGGTTCGAGATGATTTGTGCGAATTGCGGAATTGCCATCGTTCCGGCAGCCATTCAACGCGGCTGATACGGCATGGCATGCAATGGACTTAAATGAGAGCAGCGCAGGACCAGTATGAACTTGATCCGGTTTCCAAACCACGGTAGAAAAGTAACGCCTCTGCTGACCGGATTTGAGGTGTTATGCCAAAGTCAATTGCAATGCTGTTTGCTCTAGCCAGTTGGTTCGCGGCAAGCGTGCCGGTTCGAGCGTTCCCGCAGGAAAAACAAAATTTTGATTTAGAGATCTTCGGGGGAGCCAGTTTTGCGGGCGAACGCACTTGTGCCACGCCCGCGACCGCCGGCTGACAACAGGTCACATGGCCGGTCGGCCTACGATATGCGCCGGGATATCAAGCCGGCGGACGCCTGACGGAGAACCTCTGGCGGCATTGGGGCATATCCCAGGAATACGGTTTTTCCAATCAACCGGCTACTTTTGCGGGTTTGACAGAGACTGCTCCTACTCTCAGCTTCGGCCAATCGATACACCGGTTCTCTATGGCGGCTCTCTACTATCCGACAGGTCAATCCCATCGTTTGCGCCCTTACGCTTTCGCAGGCCCGGGCTTTGCGCTCTTCCAGGTGCACGAGGATTCGCGGGCTTTCGCGGCCCAACAGAACATCTCTCTGACCTCCTCCTGGAAGTTCACGATGACCTGGGGCGTGGGTGCCAGGTATATGATTCTGGATCGGATGGGGGTCGGCTTCCGGTTCGGGGATGCGCTTTCCAGGCTGCCCGCCTACGGTTTGCCGTCGACCAAAGGGCAATTTTCCGCGGGCTTTCGCCCGGAGGGCTTTCTGCACAACTGCCAAATAGGAATGAGCTTCATTTATCAATGGGAACAGTAGCAACGCGAATAGAGCCGGGGGTGCAGTGTTGACCGGCTGCAGGTCAGGTTCGGGAGATGTGGCCTGAAGGAGCTTTTATGGTTATAAGGATCCGGACGCTGGTTGAGGATACGGTCGAAAAGCCGGATTTGATCGGGGAGCACGGCCTGTCGCTTTTGGTTTCAACCCCTGGCGGGGACATCCTGTTTGACACGGGGCAAGGTAACGCGCTGCTGCGGAATGCCGTCCGGATGGGAGTGGATTGGAATAGGGTCACGAGCATTGTCCTGAGCCACGGGCACTATGATCACACCGGGGGCCTGACCGGCGTGCTGGCCGAGACCGGCGCCAGACCCGTTTTCGCCCATCCATCGGCATTCGCACCCAAGTACTCCAAAAAGAGGGGCGTATTGCGGTCCATTGGCATGCCGGCCAGCCGCGAAACCCTGGAGGGCGCGGGTATGCAGTTACAAACCTGCACGGCGCCCGTGGAGGTCGCGCCCGGAGTGCTTGCTACCGGGCCGATCCCGCGTGTGACAGGCTTCGAGCAGGTTCCGGCTCACTTCCTTACTGCCTCCGCAAAAAAATCGGATCTCGTTCCGGATTGGCTGGAGGATGATCAGGCGCTGATTTTAGGCCACCGCAACGCCCCCGTTGTAGTATTGGGCTGCGCGCATTCCGGTATCGTGAACACGTTGCTGCACGCGGCGAAACTGGCAGGAACCAACCGCTTCTCCCTGATCATCGGGGGGACGCATCTGATCGATGCCGATGAAATGCGGCTGCAGAGGACGCTGGAGGCGCTGCGACAGTTCGAGATCATGAAAATCGCCCCGTGCCACTGTACCGGCCTGCGCGGACAGTTCGCCCTATGGGAGAACTTCGGCGCGAAATTCCACTCAAACCACACCGGGGATCGGATCGAATGCACCGATTAGGAATCTGCATCAGTGGCAGGGAAGCATGGCTTTCGAGGCTAGTCGCTTTCGCCTGGTTCACGAGAAGGGACTGGCGTTCCTTGTAGTTTTGACAGTCGCGCGGTCCGACCCCAGACCCCCAAGGATTGGCCCGTCGCATAGAAAAGCTTCCGATAGGTGATTTGGCTTAGAAGCAGAAAAAGGGCACGAAATCATCACGCAAGGCCCCTTTCATCCTCTGCTAACGGAGTCATCCTCAGATTGAGCAACTATATCGCATGGTCCGACCCCACACCCACCACACCCAAGGAGCCTGAGATTGGGTCCGGTCGGGCCGCCGGGGCTTTCCATTGCGGCCATCCGGCCTATTTTTCGTCTCCCTCCTCGCCGACAAGCGCAAGGGCCATTTGAAAAAGGCGCGCTTGCTGGTCCAGATACTCTTGGCTCTGTAACCTGTTCTCCCTGGCGGCTTCTTCATGAAGGCTGTCGGCCAGCATCGAAATGCGCGCCAAAGTTCCCAACCTGCGGCTGTCGCGATCCGGGGCCGAAGTGTCGAGGTGTTTGACCAACTCCCAGATTTTCAGTCCTTCTTCCGACTCCGCATAGGAGTAGACCTTCGTGAACGGCAGCATTTCCGGGGTGATGTCGTTATAGTTGGGTTGGAACATGTCGCGCAGGTCGGTGGCCATCAGGTCGCCGAGATTGTTGGGCGGCAATCCGAGCAGCAACTCCTCGGTTTTGACGATGGAGGCGGTGCTGTAATGGCGCTGCGCGGGGCCTGGCTTGGCATACGGACTGATTACGAGCAATGGCGCCCGATGCGGATGGATGTGATCCAAGGTTGACTGCGCGTCATCCCAGGTGACAAAGATCGCGCTTCCCTCGCCGTTGGCCTGGTTGTAGTACACCGGACTGCGCATGATGTGTTCGACCACCATTCCCAAGGCAATGTCGCCATCGGCCACCTGCATCGGCGCACTCGTTCCTGAAATGTTCTTTGCCTGGATCCCCCCCGTGTGATCGTTGGGCTGATAAATGTAAAGGAATTGCGGCAACGTCCCATTGGCAACCATGCGATCGAAATCTTCACAGAATTCCTGTGCGCGGCGTTGATCCGAGATGTTGAAGTTATATCCCGGATAGTTGTGGTCCAACCGCGGTTCGCCATTTGCATTGTTGGTGCCCAGCACGGCCAGGATCGGCATCGCCAGGAAATAGGATTGCCCAAGCCCGTGCACCGGCGATGTCACATCCCCCTTGGTCGTTGGTGGATTCGTCAGCGGGACCACTGGATAGCCGGCGTTGCCGCTCGGCGGATCGTTGAGCAACGTGGCCGGAGCCGTGCCGGTATCGGTTCCGATGATTCTGATGAGCGCCCCGTAGTCCTTGAACGAAACGCCGTGGCGCGCGGCATTGTTGAAAATGTAGCCGGATTCCGGATAATCCTCCGGGTCCATGTTCTTGTTCACCAACAGCCCGCGCCCGCCCTTGACCGCCAGCGTTTTTTCAGTGTAGTCGCTCGAGGTTCCCGAGGCGGAAAACTGATGTCCGGCATCGCTCTCCTCGGCGTCGGTGTAATAGTTGACTGCGACGCCAAACTTGCTTGCCAGGAGCTGCGTATTCTTGGCAATGTTGGTGTATTGCGTTTCCGTGAACACATTGTTGAGCGGATCCCTGAAACTCATGCTGGCGAATGGAGCCAACCCGGCCAGACTTCCGAGCATCGAATCAAAGGTCTTGTTCTCCTTCAGGATGAAGAAGACGTGTTTGATCTTCCTGGATCCCTTGAGCCCGCCGGCCGGGACGACACTGTCATCGACGTTAGGGAGAAGGGTGTAATTGTTCGCCAGCACCGAGGTGTTGTCGATCGGAGTCGCCGCCAGGTCCACTTTTTGAGCGCTGCCAAAGATATAGTTGCCGTCAATATTGCTCAGGCCGCCGGCAATCCGCGGCGCTTTTGACGGCGGCATCGACCCGCCGCTCAGTCCGATGTCTTCCCCTACCCCTTTTGCATTCAAGATATAGAGGACTTTCCCATCCGGGCTGAGCGTTAACGCACTAGGATACCAACCGGTCGGGATTCTTCCCATCAGTTTCGGTTTCTCCGGGTCCTTGGTGTCGAGGACCGCCACGGAGTTGATGCCTGCCTCCGCCACATAGGCGCGCAGGTTGTCTGCTGAGACTACAATTGCGTTAGGGTATGCGCCGTGAACCGGAGGTTTCACACCGCCGACTTTCACGGGAGAAAGGTCCAGGTCTTTTTTGACCTCGGGAACCAGTTGGCCGGCATTCTTGCCGGATCCCTTTTTCAGGGAGATGATGCCTATCCGGTCGCCGTTGGCCTTGGTCACATAGATGTACTGCTTGTCCTTGCTTGTGATGAGCGCCGTAGCGCAGGGATGCGTATCACCGACCTGGTAAAGCTCATCCAACGGCTTGCCAATGTAAATCGATTTGAGTAGCGATGCCCGGGTGCCGTCCCCGCCGGGCACGGCCACAATAGAGACCGATGAGGTCTTTGGATTCTCTCCTTCGGTGTCGGTCTTCGGCACGTAGTACCCGTCCGGCTCGTTGACCCCGGCTGGGGCGATCGCCGTCAGGTTTCCCGCGGCATCGTAGGTCGGTTTGGCAAACTTATATTCAGTGACTCCCCAATTGGAGACGAAGACCCAGGCACCATCTGCGCTGACCGTCACATCATAGGGGAAGTAACCGACCGGCAGATGCTTCACGACCGTGGACTGTGCGATGTCGATGATGGCCAGGCTGTTGTCGCCGTTGCAGGCAACATAGAGCAACTTCCCATCGGGACTGAGGGCGGAGCCGGCCGGAAATGTGATGGCGGCCCCGGCTGTGCGATCGAACCCGGTCGGTACGGGAGGCCGGTTGCCCCCGGCATCCGCCGTATTGAGCTGGGTCCCCGGCTTGTAATTCGACACATAGCCTGCAGTCGATGGGGTGATCGGGCGGATAGCGATGCTGCCGGCCGGCGTGATCGCTCCCGCGGTGGAAACGGTGAATTTTTTGATGCTGTTATCGCCGCCGCCCGAGGCCCACACCAGGTACGGTCCGCTTCCGGTGACCTGCAGCCCGTGGAAAAACTTGCCTGCCGTGCTGATCTGGGATACGACGGTCATGGTCTGCACGTCGATCACGGAGAGCGAGTACCCGCCGGTGTTCTTCCGGTCCCTCTGCGATCCCAGGCTGGCGCCTCGATCCGAGTTGTTGGTAGTGATGAGGAATTTCCCGTCCGGCGACAGGCGCGCTCCGAGTGGGTCCATGCCGATCTGCACACTCTTGCCTGCCGGCCGGACGATTCGCCCATTCGGCAAAACACCATGGTAATAATCGTCGCCAAATTGTTTCGGCCCGGTAAACAGCTCCGCGCCCGGGTAACCTGGATTCGACGATCCGTGGACCGGCGCTGCCACCTTGCCCCAGTTATCTTTGGTAATCTGTCCATGCGCAATCAGGCCGGACAAACTCACCGCGAGCACAACCGCCCGCACCGTCAACTTCACCACACCTCTTGCCACCGTTGTTCCCATCTTCATGCTCTGCTTTTCTCCCTGCCGGAGGTCCGGAGTCAGGCCCTGATATTCCCGTGTTGCCCTCTTCCTGCTCCCGACCGAAATCTTGAAGCCCCTGGCCGTGTTTCGGTGCGCCATTCCTGCTGCCCAAATGCATTAGCTACCCGCTCTTTGGGACCTCGCTCATCGGGATGCCTAGCACCTTGGACACGCCTTCGCCGTAAGCAGGATCGGCCTTCAGGCAGTTGCCGATGTGACGAACTTTGATCTCCATGGGCGCGTCACCCATGGCGCGGGCCGTGTTCTCGAAGAGTACCTGCTTCTGCTCGGGCGACATCAGGCGGAAGAGAAGCCCGGGTTGCGAGTAGTAGTCGTCGTCCTGGCGATGGTTCCAGTGATCGGCGGCGCCCTCGATGCTGAGCGGCGGTTCGGCGAAGTCCGGCTGCTGCTGCCATTCACCGTAGCTATTGGGCTCGTAGCCGAGCGTACTGCCGTGGTTGCCGTCAACCCGCATGGCACCGTCGCGATGGTAGCTGTGGAACGGGCAGCGCGACGCGTTCACCGGGATCATGTGGTGGTTGACGCCGAGACGATATCGCTGGGCGTCGCCATACGAGAATAGGCGACCCTGCAGCATCTTATCCGGCGAGAAGCCGATGCCGGGCACGATGTTGGCGGGGTTGAAGGCCGACTGCTCGACCTCGGCGAAGTAGTTCTCTGGATTTCTATTGAGCTCCATGACACCCACTTCGATCAGCGGGTAGTCCTTGTGGAACCAGACCTTGGTCAGGTCGAACGGATTGTAGGGGCACTTGGCCGCGTCCTTCTCGGGCATCACCTGGATGAACATCTTCCAATGCGGGAAGTCGCCCTTCTCGATGCTGTCGTACAGATCGCGCTGATGGCTCTCGCGGTCCTTGGCGATGATCGCCTCGGCCTCGGCGTCGGTCAGGTTCTTGATGCCCTGCTGGGTGTGCAGGTGGAACTTGACCCAGAAGCGTTCGCTCTTGGCGTTGATCAGGCTGAAGGTGTGGCTGCCAAAGCCGTGCATGTGGCGGTAGGAGTACGGAATCCCGCGATTGCTCATGGTGATCGTGATCTGGTGCAGCGCCTCGGGAAGCGAGGTCCAGAAGTCCCAATTGTTGCGGGCGCTGCGCAGGTTGGTGCGGGGGTCGCGCTTCACCGCGTGGTTGAGGTCCGGAAACTTGAGCGGGTCCCGCAGGAAGAAGACCGGCGTGTTGTTGCCGACGAGGTCCCAGTTCCCTTCCTCGGTGTAGAACTTGATAGCGAAGCCCCGGATGTCGCGCTCGGCGTCCGCCGCGCCACGCTCGCCGGCCACGGTGGAGAAGCGCACGAAGAGGTTGGTTTTCTTGCCAACATCGGAAAAGATCTTGGCCTTGGTGTACTTGGTAATGTCATGGGTAACCGTGAAGGTGCCATAGGCACCCGAGCCCTTGGCGTGCATGCGGCGCTCAGGGATCACCTCACGATCGAAGTGGGCGAGCTTCTCCAGGAACCAAACGTCCTGCAGCAGCGCCGGCCCGCGGGGACCTGCGGTCATGATGTTCTGGTTGTCGGCGACGGGCGCGCCCGCGTTGGTGGTTAGCTTTTTTTTCTCTGTCATGTCTCTCTCCTGGTCTGGTCTTGCAGCTGTTTGGCATTCTTGGCTACCGATTTCTCGGCTTTTTTCTTTGCACAGCTGTCGCAAATGCCTCGGACCTCTACGTGCGTGGTGACGACGCTGCCGAATCCTTTCACGGCGTCGGGGATGCGAAGCGCGTTGAGCTCGGCGCTCTCGAAGTCCCTCGCCAACCCACAACAGACGCAGACGTAATGGTGGTGGTGCTCGATGTTGGCGTCGAAGCGCACGCTCTCACGACGCGAGCCGAGTGTGGTGATGAGCCCAAGATCGTTGAGCATCCACAGCGTCCGGTACACAGTGTCGAGCGACACCGTCGGCATCCGAGCCTGAACAGCGCGGAACACGGTCTCGGCATCCGGGTGCTCAAGGCTCGACGCGACTTCGCGGAAGATCTCAAGGCGCTGGTGCGTTAGCTTGACGCCGGCCTCCTTGGCGGCCGCCTTGAACTGCTCAAGCCGGAGCTCAACCTTAATGTTCTCGATTTTCACTATACGTTCCTATCTGACAGTGTTACGCAGATAGGAATATACTGACATCTACCTCGGATGTCAAGCCAGAACCTATGGCACGGCTCGTTGCCAGCAATCTGAACGAGATCGGGATGTTGACGAGTCGAAGTCTCACGGGCACCAGCGCTGGAGCCGCGCTCTCCGGAAATCTGGGGACGTCCCTGCTTTTTGGGCGGCACTGCTTTTTGCGCTGACGCCGGTCATTCGCCGCTAGCGGCAAACGGCAACGCGTCGCTGCAACCAGTCGGCCGCCCGGGCGAAAGTGTCATAGAGAACGGGCACCACAAAAAGGCGCAGGATAACCGCGAAAAAGAAGCCGCCGATGTAGACCACGGCCAGCGGCCGGTGGAGTTCGGCGCCGGTGGTGACCGTGAGCACCAGGGGCAGAACGCCTACAATCATCACCAGATCCGTGATGAAAATCGGCCGGAACTTGGTCATCGCACCCTCGATGACGGCCGCGCGCAGGTCCAGGCCCTTTCTGCGGAGATCGTTGATTTTGGCCACGAGGATAATGTCGTTCTGGGCACAGACGCCGAACAGGGCGATCAGGCCGATCGTCGAGGAGACATTGACCGTCTCGCCGAAGACGAGCAGCCCGAGGATGCCTCCGACAAGGGTGGAGGGGATGTTGAAGATTACGAGCAGCGCCTGCCAGATGGAACCGAATGACGAAAACAGCACGACGAAAATGATGAGCAGGACGATCAGCATGACGAATCCGAGGTGCCGCAGGGCGCGCTCCTGGCTCTCATACTGGCCGCCGAAGCTGACGTAATAGCCCGCAGGGAGGACGACGTGCTCGGCAAGCCTGTTCCGGGCTTCTTCCACGAAGCCACCGATATCCCTGCCGACGACATTGCAGAGGATGATCTTCCGCCGCATGAGGTTCTCGCGGAAGATCGTCTGCGGCCCTTCGCTGCGCTCGATCGACGCCAGATCGGACAAGGGGATCCTCTGTCCGTTGGGAGCATCGACCAGCAGGTTGCGGATGGCTTCCTCGCTGTTGCGGTATTCCTCGGGGAGGCGTATCAGAACGGAGGTCACGCGGTCCTGCTCGTAGACATCGGTGGCCTCGATGCCGTTCAGCGCGATCTCGACGATGTCGGCCGCATCCGCCACGGGAATGCCGTAGCGCGCCAGGCGTTCGCGGTTGAGACGGATGATCAGCTGCGGGATGCCGGTGGTCTGCTCGATTTGCAGGTCCGCGACGCCCTGCAGGGTCGCCAGCTCGTTTCGTATCGTCTCAACGGTCTCGTTCAAAACCGCCAGGTCGGGTCCGAACAGTTTGACGGACAACTCCCCCTCCGTGCCGGTGAGCATCTCCGCCAGCTTATTGGCGATCGGCTGCTCGAAAATATAAGCGACTCCCGGCAGCTTATCGAGTTCCGCTCGCATAGCATGCGTCAGTTCCTCAAAGTCCCGCGACCTCTTTTCGATCGGCAGCAGTTCGATATTGTAGTGGCTGTGATTGACGGGATGGAGGTGCTCGGAGGCCTCGGCCGTCCCTGTCGTTCTCGAAACCGACACCACCTCCGGAAAGGAAAGGAATATCGCCTCGATGCGGTGGGACATCCGGACCGATTCCTCGAGCGAAGTTTCCGGCAGCATGACGGTCGAAGCCATGATCGAACCCTCGTCGAGGGGCGGCGCAAACTCCTTGCCCAGCAGGGTGTACGTATAGCCTGCGATGGCAATCAAGGCCAGAAAGAGGACGATGAATGGAAACCGGAACCGGAAAGACCGGAGCAGGAGAAATTGGTATGCCCGCAGGATCAGGCGATTCACCGGGTTTCCCCTGACCTTGAGCCGTCCTCTTCCCAGGGTCACGCAGGCGAGAACCGGCTGCAGGGTGAGGTTGAGAACCAGGGAGCCGAAGAGGGCCGCAGCCACGGCGAATGCGGTAGGCTGAAACATGGCTCCCTCGAGCCCTTGCAGTGTGAGCAACGGAAGAAATACCAGGATGATCAGAAGGTTGGCGGAGAAGAGGTAATTGCCGACCTCCTTGGCGGCCTCGGCGGTCAGTTCCATTGTGCTGGCTTGACCATGTCTCTCCTGGAGCACGCGATAGATGTTTTCCACCATGATAATGGAACCGTTGGCAACTTTCCCTATGCCGATGGCGAGGCCCCCGATCGACATGACCGTCAGCTTCACGCCGAACAGATCCATGAAAACAATAGCAATGAGGATCGAAAACGGGATCGTCAGCGATGCGATCAGGGAACTGCGCAGGTTCCACATGAAGAAAATCATCACGAGTACGATGAGAATAGCCCCCTGGGCGATCGATATCTGCACGTGCGAGAGGGAGCTCAGGATCAGAACCGACTGGTCATAGAAGGGTTTGATTCGGATATTGTCAGGAAGATCGCGCTGGATCCGCGCGATCGCCTCCTTCAGGTTCGCAATCGCGCTGAGCGTGTCCCCGCCATATTGCTTTTCCACCGTGACGTAAACCGCCTCCTCGCCGTTGTGGCCGCCGTCCTCGCGGCGGAACTTCGAGCCCACACGAACGTCGGCCACATCCTTGACGAACACGGGGATATTGTTTCTGGAAGCGATGACGGTGTTTCGGATGTGCTCCAGGCTGTCGATGCGGCCCATGCCCTTCACCAGGATCTCCTGAGGGCCTTGTAGAATGAGGCCGCCCGAGAAGTTCCGGTTGCTTTTCTCAATCGCTTCCTTCACTTGGGCTATAGTGATGCTGTAATTCCTCAGCATGTCGGGCTTGAGGAAAACCTGGAACTGCTTGATGAAGCCCCCAAGGTTGATGATGAAGGCGGCTCCCGGCACCCCCTGCAGGCGATAGCGGATTGTCCAGTCGGCGATCGAACGCAGTTCCATGGGATCAGCGCCGTCCCCTACCACGGCGAATTCAAACACCTCGCCCATGCGCGAGGAGACCGGCCCCAGGATAGGGGCGCTGGTGCCCAGGGGCAGACGGCCGGCGATCAGTTCCAGCTTGCTGGACACAATCTGCCGTGCGAGATAGATATCCATACCCCACTCGAATTCCACCGTGACCACCGAATCGCCCGTGGTGGATTCCGAACGGACACGGGTGACGTGGGGAGCGCCCGAGAGGAGGCTCTCCAGGGGGAACGAGATCAGCCTTTCCACGTCCTCCGAGGGCATGCCCGGATTTTCCGTGATGATCTTCACCAGCGGGGCGTTCAGATCCGGGTAGATGTCCTTGGGCAGCCGTGAGTAGGCAATCACGCCCCAGATCGACAGCAGGACAACGAGCAGCACCGTCAGGAGACGGTGCCCGAGTGCAAAGTCGATCACTTTGTTAATCATAGCATCCCATCCCGCCTGCGGCATGGCGCTGAGGGCCGGTGGCCGGATTCGCTGCCGCCATAAGTACCGGAAAAGCCAGGCTCCGTGCGTCCCCCGGAGGAACGGGGGGCCTGCCATATCGCATTAGTGAACGTGTGCCTTCTTCAACAAATCATCGTAGAGCTTGGACTTGAGAATAAATGCGCCCTTGGCGACCACTTCCTCACCCTCGCGCAGCCCCAGCGCTATGGCACAGTAACCGTTTTGCTGCGAGCCCACTTCAACCGTACGGGCTGCATACTGTCCATCGGCTTTGACAAAGACGATCTTTTCGTTCCGGTCATCCAGGATGGCCTCCGCGGGCACGGTCAGTACCCTTTGTCCCCCGTTCAGAATGACGGCGACGTCGGCAAACATGCCGTGCTTCAGCTTGAGGTCGGTGTTCTGGACTTCCGTCCGTACATTGATGGTGCGCGTTTCCTGGTTCATGGTCTCGCCGATATAACTGATCTTGCCGCGGAACACCTCGCCGGGATATGCCAGCACCTTGATGTGCGCTTCCTGGCCGATCCGTATCTTGGCGATGTCCCGCTCGAAGATCTCGGCATCCACCCACAACAGGGTCGGATCCATAATCGTCATCAGGTCCGTGGTCTGGTCAATCATGCCTCCCAGGATGGCATTGTGTTCGATCACTCTCCCCCGGATCGGCGCGAAAAGCGTGATCTCGGGATTGATCTGGTGAGTGGTGGCAACAGCGCGGACCTCCGACTCGGAAAATCCCAGTACGTGGAGTTTCTTTTCCGCGGCCTCCAGGTTGGCCTCGGCTACTTTCAATCCGGCCTCGCTGGCCAGCGCATTCTTCTGGGCGCCGACACCGTGGGCCGCGAGCCGTTTCTCACGTTCGTGGTTTTGGCGCGCTAGCTCCAGGTCGGCAGCCGACTTGTAGTACTCCGTCTTGGCACGGCCCACCTCTTCACTCTGGATCGTCAGCACCGGCTGCCCCTTGTCCACCCAGTCCCCGATCCTTGCATGGATGGCGGCAATCCTGGCCGGGAAGGCATAGCCGACCTTCGCCATGCGCGCGGGCGGCGCCAGAACCCTGCCCATGGCCGGATGCAGGGAAAGCACGGACTGGTACCCTGCCCTGACCGTGGTGATGCCCAGGTTTTTCACTTCGGCGGCCGTGAGCTCGACGGGGCGATACTGCGCGCGGCCGCGGCCCGGGCCTGCCATGTTGCGGCCCAGTCCGCGTCCCGGGCGCAGCGGGGACGTCGACGTCGCGGACGCATCCACTGACCCCTCGGCGCGGGCAGGCTCGCCTGCAGCCGGACTTCCTTCCGGGGGCTTGGGATTACGGCATCCGGCTGCGACGCCCAACCAGCAGAAGGTGATCAGGGCATACGTGACATGCTTCATCCTCATTGTTCCTCCTCGCCCCGGGACCGTGTCTGGGCGGAGCAGTCCTTCTTGGATTGACTCAGGGCCGACGGCCGACGGCCTTTTCGAGCGCCGCGAGAGCCAGAGCGTACTCGAAGAGGGCGTCGGCATAGGATTTTCGCGATTCATTCAGTGTTCTCCTGGCTTCGATCAACTCGATGCCCCCGATTTCACCTTCCTGGTAACTGAAGCCGAACATCTCCACCACCACCTGAGCCTGGGGCAGGATCTCGTTCTGAAAGAGCAATATCTGATCCTGTGCCTTCTGCGCGTTGGTGCGAGCTTCCTGCACCTCCACAAGAATGGTGTTGCGCGCCTGCTCGGTCTCGCGCTCCAGCGCGCGTGCATTGGCCTGAGACTCCGCGATCTCCGCTTTTTGTCGCTGCTGGAACAGAAACGGCAGGGGCACGGAAACGCTGAAGGACCAGGTGGTGGGCATGTTTTCCAAGCGGTGCAGCGAAAGGTTGAAATCCATATCCGGAAGGCTGCTCAAACGTGAGTTCTTCTGCACCAGATCCTCTTTTTCCACGGCAAAGCGGAGCCGCTGGATCTCCGGTCGCAACCGGAGAGCCTCCGTCTGCAAATCTGTGAGGCTGAACTCCGCGAAAGGGATCTGAAGTTTCCCCTGGACCTGTATCGGAGCGCTCCGGCCTCGAGCCAAGTGATAGTTCAGGCGGGCTTTGGCAAGGTCTTCATCGTTCGTTGCCGTTTTCAAACCATTCGCGGCTCTCAAGGCCTCGACCCTTGCCCTCAGCACCTCGACTTTGCCGACATCTCCGGCTGCAAGCTTCAGCTCCGCCTTCTGCAGGAAATCCTGCGCCAGCTCCAGGTCCTGCCGGGCATAGGCGACCTTCTCCTGTGCCAGGAGCAACTCGTAAAAGGACCTGCGCACCTGAAAAATGACTTCCAATTTGACGACTTCGATCTCCGTTTCAATCTCCTTCGACTCCCGCTCCATGATCGCGCCGCGAGCCTGACGCTTGCGCGGCAGCTCGAAGGTCTGGTTGACTCCGAGGTAGGCTTCCTCGGAACGGATGAAATTGAGAGGCTGAGGCTGCAGATCCGAGTTGAAGCTGACGCTGGGGAATGGGTACACGGTCGCCTGGCGTATTCGGGCCAGGGCGGCCTCGTGCCAGTCGCCCGAGGCGAGAATGAGGGGATGCCGCTGCAGTGCCGTGGCAATGCATTGATCAAGCGATAAAGCTTGTTCCGGAGCAGTCTGGCACCAGATTGCCGGAGTTACGCAAAGGGCGAGGAAAACCGGGAAGTGCCTTCTGCAAATAGGCATTGGCCCTCCTTGAGAGAGTCATGAACAGGTCTGGGCGGATGTTGGAAGCGCTTCCGACTGTGCGAAATGCTCAGGCAAGGGGTGGAGCGCGCGCAGTTTCAGTCAGGAAGAAGAGCTCTTCTGTGGAAGTCGGTGTGGTAAAGGAGATAGACTCTATTACGACAAGCGTGGGCAACTGGAAAATCTGGATCGAAACGGCGGCGACGGCTGAACTGTGGAAGGTGCAGGCAGGGCAGTGCGGATCCTTGCCGAAGATGCCGTCCGTGTGGAATAAATCGATGGTTCCGGCAACAAAGAGAAACGCAAGGAGTATCGCCAGATGGACTATCTTTCTTCGCCTGCCCGACATCGGCTCATCTCCGCCAGCACAGGTCATTGGCAACTGATATTATTAAACCCAGGCTCTGGCCGCAACAATATTCTTCGGCACGCCCTTCGATCCTCTGGCAGCGTTGCGCCAGGAACCAAAGCGATCGCAAAAGACAAGCTAGCTGTATATACAAGAAGGCATGAAGCTGGTGGAGATCGAAGCCTTTGAAGCCAAGAACGAGCTTTCGGAGCTGCTGGCGAAGGCGGAAAGGGGCCAGAAAATCTACATCACGCACAGGGGGAAGCACGTGGCCATTCTCTTGCCTGCGGACAAGGACCAGGCACACGCGCGCAAGAACCGGTCTTCCCTGATCCAGGAAATCCGGGCTTTTCGCGCCCCAGCGAAATCCGGTCCGGAGCCTCTGAAGCGTTTGATCGAGGATGGAAGGGAATGACGATTGTCTTAGACGCTTCGTTTTCCGGATCCTGGATCCTTCCTGACGAACACTCGGCCGAAGCCGAAGGGATTCTTGAGGCCGCACTTCAGAGACAACAGGCCCCGGCCGTGCCGGACTTGCGGATCTATGAAATGATCCACCTGGTTCTGTCTGCTTGCAGGCGCAGTCGCATCGATGTGGATCAGACTCGAACGGCGGCGCGCCTGATTCAGCGGTTCCCGGTTGAGTGTTGCGATCATCAGTCCCCTTGAATCCTCGACCGTGCGATCCGGTCAGCCTCGAGGTTCTCCCTCTTTGCCTATGACGCTGCATATCTGGAGCTGGCCGATCGCCTCCAGTGCCCGCTCCGGTCACACGACGATTCATCAAGTGCTGCCGCGCGCGTTCTCGGACTCGTGTGATTGCGCGCCCTCCCGCCGGAGCGAGGTCGGCGCCCTAGCCCAGGTACCCCCCCCGGGAAGCCAGGCGGTTTGCCGGATGCAGTGGTTCCCACGGCTCTGGTCAGCCGATGAGGACGACAAAACGGATCCGCATCGTCGCACGCACATTCCGGCCCCGGAACAAGGGGTAGAGCTCGATGCGCTGAGTCCCGCAAGGAATACCGCTTCCCGCTCTCTCTTTTGCCGCGGAGCTGAAACCGGAGCAGTGTCTGGGTGGAGAGCTCGATGCCCTCATCCGGATCGAGGTGTTTTCCGATTTCGAGTGCCCTGCCTGCCGGGAATTCTACCTGAACACCATCCGGCCGGTGTTGAAAGACTACTGCAGCCTGGACAAGGTGTGCGTGGTTTTTCATGAGTTTCCGCTGCAGGGCCACAAGTATTCCCGGCAGGCGGCGCAATATTCCAAGGCGGCCCAGAGGCTGGGTCGAAAACAATGGCGCACCGTGATGGATGCGCTTTACAAAAACCAGGAGAAGTGGTATCAGGACGGCTCGGTGGATGACGTCGTTTTCAAGGCTCTGGGGGCCGACGAATATTTTAGATTGAAGAAGCTGCTCCTGGACCCTTCCATCGACGCCGCCATCGATAGCGAAGTCGCCTTGGGCCAAAAGAAGGAAGTGACGTCCACACCGGCGTTCTTCGTGTATGCCATAGGCAGAGATCAGAAGGTTGTGGGGGGTCTCCCTTATCCCGTGCTGAAGGATTTCTTCGACAGGATCGTCAAGTGAAAACGATGATTTGGGGAATCCTCCACTGGGCGTGCCGCGCGGCGCTGGGGGGGGATCGTTCTTTACACCGGCTACATCAAACTCGAATCCCCGCTGCAGTTCGCTGCCATTTTGTCCGGCTATAAGCTCTTTCCGGACTCGCTCATCGTGCCGCTTACCTACTATTTCCCGTGGGTTGAGATCGCGCTCGGAATCCTACTGCTGGTCGGATGGAAGATTCGCTATGTCTCCCTGGGCGCCTGTGGGTTGTTGGCAACGTTCATCGCCGTCCTGGCCGTCACCTATTTTCGCGGCATCGATGCCAATTGCGGATGTTTCAGCTTCAATGACCGGATCACCCCGCTCACGATCGCGCGCGACGGACTCATTCTCTTGCCGGCAATCTACCTTGCGGCGGAAAGAGGGCTGCGCTCGCGCCAAGGTTCGTCGGCCGCACAGCCGGTGACCCCCCGACTTCTCCCAGGCAATAAAGTCAGTGTCGCGCCATGACTTCCAGAGCGTGGGGGTATTTGCCCGGTTTGTCGGGGAGATCATCATGCCGTTCGGACTCTGGAGGAGGCTGTTTGCAGCCGGGCTGCCGGCAGCCGTCACGATCCGGGTGCCGGCCCGCGCACAAGAGGTGCAAGCGGGGGATTGAGAACGACCTGGGCGATCTCGAGTCGCCGAGAGTTGCGGCTGCACTTGCGGCCAACGCAACCTGAAGGGGCCATGATCCTTTGGATCCACCCTCCTGCAGATCTGCTAGGAAGCAATGACACCATAGTAACTGAAACGGATTTGCTGGAGATAGAGTACTGGTTCCGGCGTTATGCGCGATCATTCGCCACGGCAGACTTATCGGTCAAGCCAGTCCTGCGGCTGAAGGAAGACCACTGTGTTCGGGTCGCCCACGGGATGCGTAAACTCGCCGCTGCACTGAAACTCGACGGTGAAGAGGTGCATGCCGCCGCCTTGTCAGGCCTGTTGCACGATGTCGGGCGATTCGAGCAATACACGCGATATGGGACCTTCGTCGACGCGAAGTCGGTGAATCACGCGGAGCTCGGTGTCCAGGTGCTCATGTCGGCAAAACTTCTCGACCGGTTCACGCGGCCTGTGCGGGAACGGATCCTTGATGCCGTTCGGTTCCACAATCGTGCGGCCGTCCCCGAGGGGCTGTCCGAAGAGGGCTCGCGACTCGCCTGCATGGTACGTGATGCTGACAAGCTTGACATATGGCACATTGTCACTGCCTACTATGAATCGCCCGATAAAACCAGGATCAACGCGATCGATCTGGACCTTTCCGACAGTGACCGGATAAGTCCCGAAGTGGCCCATGCTGCTGAGAGCGGCGCACTTTGTGATGTGAAAGAACTCCGAAGCATCAACGATTTCAAGGTGCTGCAGATGACGTGGATCTATGACGTCAACTACACTCCCGCCTTCCGGGAGATCGCGCAGCGGAGGTTCATGGAACGGATCCGCGATGCACTTCCGCGCACCGCGCTCGTCGCGAGAATCTGCCGCAGTGTCCGCCGGCATCTGGATGACGGACTCCGCCGTTAGCCCTGGGCGCGCTTGCAAGCCCGGGCTGGGGGCTATCCCTGATGTGCCTTCGGTCTATGCCCGGAAGAGCGGATGAAGCCCCAACACGGGAACCGCGTGCGGGGCACGAGGCGAAGTTGTCCTCGGAATCGAGGTGGGGCTCAAATCAGATCTCGGAGATATATAATGGAATTACTGAGGGGAGCGTTCAGGGAAAGGAGCGGTGCGCCAGACTCCAAAGGATCGCGCACCTTTTTCACATGTTCCACGCCGACTCAAGGAGAACAGCATGAGCGAAAAGATGCGCATCGGGATCATCATATGTCACAGGTATCACACGTGCGCAGGCGGCAAATGCTTCCGCGCCCTGCGCAATCGAGAGGGTGCATTCGAGATTTATCGCGACCAGGAGATCGATCTCGTCGGGTACACGACTTGCGCCGGCTGTCCAGGAGGAAATGTCGAGTATGCGCCCGAAGAAATGCAAAAGAACGGGGCGGAAGTCGTCCACCTGGCTACAGGCCTACTGGTCGGGTATCCGCCCTGTCCCTACATCGGCTCTTTCAAGGAGTTCATTGAATCGAGGTACGGCTTAAGAGCCGTGATTGGCACGCACCCGATTCCAGAAAAGTACTATCACATACACACAGCTCTCGGGACCTGGTCGGATCCTGTGTGGAACGAAATCCTGAAGCCAACGCTCACGGACGAGAAGACCCGCGTGGCATACAACTGATTTAGAAGAACTCGGGAATTATGCTCATGAATACACTTGAATGCAGAGAAGCGGCACGGCAACGGCTTGAACATCTGAGATTGAAAGAGCATCCGGACTGTTTCGTGTGCGGTCAAGGCAAGGGCGGACTCGGCCTCAGGTTCGAACTGCGCAGCGATTCCAGCGTGGAGGCGACCTTCGACTGCATCGATTTTTTCCAGGGATACAGCTGCATCCTGCACGGCGGCATTATCTCATCTATGCTGGATGCCGCCATGACCCACTGCCTGTTCGCTCAAGGTGAAGTGGCCTTCACCGCCGAACTAGTGATTCAGTTCAAGCGACCCGTCTCCACAAGACAATCCGCTACCATCAGCGCCCGCATGCAGCACGACTATTGTCCTCTATTTGTCATGCAGGCAGAGCTTGTACAAAACGGCTTCCTTGCTGCCAGCGCAACCGGCAAGTTCATGCGTAGAGAATGAGTCATGGCCCACCGCGACCGGTGATCGGAGTACAGGGGGCATGATCTGCCACCAACCGCTCGCACGCTCCATGCTGAAGGAAATCACCGAAGAGCAGGTACATCTCGAGCCAAAGTAGTGGGTTAGGTGGAGCCGATGCGCAGGGGGCGGAGGTCGCCGTCGCGTGATCACGTCTGGTCGCTGCTGCCGATTTCTTCCTCGATGTGAGGGGTGATCGAATCGCCATACGGCAAATCAGCAGATCCACTCCCGTTTTCCAAGATGCTGCGCCCCTTCAAAAAGACCTCCCGCAGCAAAAATACCTCCTCACATCGGCTATTCGAGATCGTGCAGTTCCCCCTCAACCCTCCCCGCGTCCCGGTCGCTGATTGCGGGCATGGTCAAGCCGGTAGGTCTCAACGATAGCCACCGTTTAATGATGAGCCCCAGCCCAAGGATACCGGCAACAGCGAAGACCCACGGCATGATATAGAGAAGGACGTTGAAACCGTGGGCGCGCGGCGTTGTCAGGATTCGCTCCCCGTATCTTGAAACGTAGATTTCGAGTATTTCCTGTTCCGACTTTCCAGCCGCCAGCAGGGCGCGTATCTCCCGGCGGATCTCCTCCGCTGCCGGGGAAAGGTGTTGAGATACGGGTTCGGACCAGCAACAGGGAGCCATCAGCTGGCTTTCAATGCGATGGGCGATCTCGTCTCTCGTTTGGGACATTGCAGGAACGAGCAGAACTGCAAAAGCAAGCGCTCCGGCCGAAAGTAGCACCCTCAAGCACTTGGAAGAAGGGAATTCAGCATTGACGCCCCTATCTTCACGATCCGGAAAGATTAAGGCCGGGCCGAAGAATGCGCCGGAATGGCAGCCGACGCTGCCTGGGTGAGCTACCCTCTGTGTGGCTTCCAGGCGAAGATGGAGTTGGCCAGTGGTTTGACGCGCTTCCGCTCCTCTCAAGACGCCGGCGGAATCGGCCTGTATTGGGCTGTTGGGCATGTTCCCCTCCGGGAAAAAATCATTTCTGTATTGAAGAGACTGCCTTCCTCATTTCGGGTCGGCAAGCCGGCAGGCCTGCGCATTCCTCACTCTTCATGTGAGTCTACGGGCCCCGCATGCCGGAGCGGCGTTCTTCCAGCGGAAACGCCTTTGTGCACAGGGCTTGAGGGCTTGTTGTCGATTTGCAATGTCTAAAAACCTGAAAACCATACAAGTGACGCTTGACGAGGAACTGATCATCGCGCTTTGCGGCCGCGTCTACCGCATCTTATTGTCCGGTTTCTCGTTGGTCCATACCTTGGGAGCCGGCGTTAGTCTCAGAGCGAGACCCTTGGCAATATGCCTTTCCATCGCTACCTCCGTGCCTGAGGTCCATCTCCGATTGGTTTATAGCCGATGACCGCCTTGGTCTTTCCGCCATGGGATGTGATTGTTCCAACCCGGATGAAGAATCTGCCAAGTTCTTTTTCCTCCGAACCAGCGAAAGACCTGACGCCTCTGGTACCAAGGAGATATATTCGAATGAGATATAGCATCTTGACAAGCGGCCGCCTGGGCGGAAGGTGCTCCATCATCATGAACATTCCTGCAGGCTTGAGTATACGGATCACTTCTCGCAGGACCTCGCGCCGCGCAATTCCAGAAAGCTCGTACATGGCATAGGAACAGGTCACGCGATCCACAGAGCAAGACAGAATCGGCAGGGCACGTGCGTCCGCCTGAAGCCAGTGAATCCAAGAGCAGCCAACGGATTTCCGGCTTGCCTGTCGCAGCATGCCTTCCGAAAAATCAACTCCGATCACCCGTATTCGGGCTCGAGCCAGTCGCAAGGCACTGGAGCCTGTCCCGGTGCAGAGGTCGACGACCGTCTGGCCTTTCTGAAGACAGGCAACCTCGGCAAGGAAGTTCCGCATCCTTTCTTGCCGGTCACCAGAATGAAGGCGAACGAACCAGTCGTAGAAAGAAGAAAACAAGTTGTAGTAGCATCGCCTGGAGTGCACGGGTCTTCCTGCTTCTAGTGAGGACGTCGCGGGTCCAGCCTTTGCTCAACTTTGCTCATCCGAAGCCACGTCGGACTTGGCTGTCGGGTCAGTCTGTCACAGCCGGCTCGCTTTGGGCAGCAGGCTGTCGGCGAGGTCATGCTCGCGGGCCAGCGTCAGCAACCGGACGCCCTGGACTTGCTGAAAGGTTGCGCCCTGGCCGACGGTGCACAAAGTCATTTCTTCATCGACCACACGTGCGCCGGAGATTATCGTTGCTCCGTGATCGAACAGAACCGGCGAGAGCGGCGTGCTGGGCCCCAGCACTATCACCGTCGCCCCGGGACGGCAAAGTGACAGCAAACCGTCCAGCGTATGGTTGATCAGCGCGCTGCCCGTCAGTGCAACCACTTCCGCCCGGGGAATCAGATCCGCAGCAGCCGCGGCAGCGTATTCTCCTTCCCTTGCACAGAAGGCACGAAGTGTGCCATTCGAGATTCTCACATGGATGTGATTCTTTTACACCCACTTGCGCCGTCGAGTTGGGGCACTGGTAAACGTGACAGCCTAGCGCCGGTGTGCGGCAGGCGATAATCCTGCGGACGAGCACTGATCTTGACCCCTTGCTCCTAAAGTTGGCGAGCGAAGCGAGCTAGGCCTGCGCATGCCCCACAAGTTTGTTTATAACAATAGCATCGTCGGGTTCCGCTCCAGACAGCGTCATCCCCAGCCCTATGTCGTGAAATCGTCTCAGACCGCGCAACATCGTCTGCGGTCCGGGAGGTTCTCGCTTGTTTCTGTTCAATGCACCGCCGAGCCGACTGATAATCACACATGCGGCCCCGATGCATAGCCCCCTTTTTTTTGACCCCGGATGGTTTCGGGGGCCAGCAGCGGCTGCAGTTTCTCCAGCAACCTGCATTCCCAGGGAGAGAAAATCAGCTCGCACGGGATTTCAGGGACTTCGCGGCCGAGCAGTGTCAAGAGCATCAGCCGCCATGCAATGACCGTGTCGATCGCTATGGCGCGGCCCAGTTTGTCGGCAGTCCGGTGCTGGTGTGATTCGATCCGGCATCCACTTTTCAGAACCCGATGCCACTCTTCAATACGCCACCGCAACGTGTACCAACGCAGGATGCGCAAAGCCAGTTTGTGCGACAGGATCGGGATCGTGGTCAGCAGCACCCAGCGTAGTGCTTTGGCTCCCTCCGGAGGATGAGGCTCGACAACCGACAGCGCGTAGATCTCCACAGCTGGCAAGTGGCGGGTCTGCGGCGTTGCCGGCGCTGCCAATGTTACCTTGTCCCACTTCAGTTGCACTCGCGCCGTTCGCGCCGGCAGTGAAACCCGCCCGGATTGACTGGGCTTGGATTTCTTTTCTCTCTGTCGAGGCACCTCGATCAGCGCTTTGGCCATCGGGGGTAAGCCATCGAGATGGTCGAACAGTTTACGCGAATGCTCTTCCAGACAGCGATTGTAGCGGGCACGGACCAGCAACTGAATGTTCCCGCTCTTGCGGCGACGATGATCGAAAAGCTCGAAGATGTCGCTTTCGCGATCTCCCACACACAGCAGTTCGGTCTCGGGAAGATACTCCGCCATTTTCTCGAGATCGTCGATGGTGCGCAGCCAGCGATAGGATTCCTTCTGTTCGATGGGCCGGTTCTGCACCTGCTCTGCGTCATCAAAATGCGACGCGTAGATCCTTGTGTCCAGCACCCCCAGCGGCAGACCGTCTTCCCCCACAGCCAGCAAGGAATGCATTTTCAGTCCCTGGCTCACCGTACCTGTCTGATTCTTGCCGATATCGCCGAGGTCGTTGCAATGCAACCGTTCGGAGAAGTCCAGATCCGTCGTATCCTGAATCACCAACACACGCTTCCGGCCCTTCATCCGACCCAGCGTCCGCTCGCGGTGCCCTCCAATGATTCCTTGAGGATCGAGGGCTTTCCGCTCATTGCCGATGAACCGGTAGTACGCTTTCAGTTGGTGCCGATTCCCCGCAAAGCACTCTGTATACGGCGCTGAAGGATTCTGCGCCTTGGCCCTGGCGATGCGAATCAAGCGTCGCCGGCTCCGATCGTGTCCAAGGTCGACATTCCCGAACTCCGCTTCTACCCACCCGTCGTTGCCCAGGGACTCTTCCAGGCTCACAGGCTGAATCCTTTCGCTGCGCGCCGGAATCCCCATCCGGCTGCGCCAGTCCTGCGTCAGCTCGTACAGGTAAAGGGCCTTACGTGTCTTCATCGGTCGAGACGGCGCGCTTCGCCCGCGCCCCGCCGATTCCCCAATATGCATCCAATTGGCGGCCTGATAACTCGTCCCCAAATGCTGTTTCGTATCTACGAAGCTCTCCACCAACCAGGGCTCGAAACCGTAGCGCGACGCAAAGTCCTTCCCGACCCGTTCCATGCACAAGCCCAA
>Ga0315280_10001406_pt1 | contig 41659 bp, 35 predicted proteins | sample YL17G06_40_MG_FD_203697 | JGI IMG/M metagenome (GOLD analysis project Ga0315280, IMG submission 203697) | Sediment microbial communities from Yellowstone Lake, YNP, Wyoming, USA - YL17G06_40 | ecosystem: Environmental > Aquatic > Freshwater > Lake > Sediment | place: USA: Wyoming | collected...
GCGAGGGGCGCGCGGTGCGCCTGAAGAAAGTGGCACAGTTGTCGGAGTTTGTCATTCTGAGCCGCCTTCAGGCGGCGAAGAATCTGCCGTGGCGATTCCCACAGCGAGATTCTTCGCTCCGCTCAGAATGACAAACACTAGGGTCTTGCGATAGTGTAGCATCCTTACCGCGGTCGAAGAGCCTGTCCGAAAAACCGCGGGTCAGGCATATATGCAACCAAAGCCCGCCGTTGGGCTTTGGTTGGCATGTCGCTTCAGCCCCGGAAAGGAGAACCGCAACAACTTTACTGAGGCAAACGCAAAAGCGCGTTTGCCTCAATAAATATGCCTGACCCTCGGTTTTTCGGACAGCCTCTACGCCGGTAATGCTGCTACAGTCTCGGTCTTGCCACGAATATTAGGCGCGCCCGGGGCGCGGACCGCCCTGACCGGAGGGGGCCCGCGACGGGGCGCCGCCGAGCCGTCCGGACTACAACCGCCGCAGCAGGTCGCCGTAGTCGAAGTTCCGGCCCGGGCAATCGGTCGGCTTCAACTGGCCGTGACCGAAGATGTGGCTGCGCGGGATGCCGTAGCGGTTCGTCAGGCAGCGCACGAGGCGGGCCAGCGACTCCATCTGCGATTCGGTCGGGCGGGTCACGTTGAAGTTGCCGACCAGGCAGATGCCGATGCCGACGTCGTTGTACTCCGGGTGGCCCGACACCTTGGCGTGTGCGCCGTGCTTCTGCTTGGTCCAGCGGCTGCCCACTTCCACTTCGCCGTCGCCGCTCATGGTGCCGTTGCCGATGACGAAGTGGTAGCCCAACTCGTCCCAGCCCTTGGCCCGGTGCATGGCGTCGAAGTGGGCGGCCGACCCGGTCGGCGTGGCGCTGTGATGGACGACGATGAACTGCCAGGGCCGCTCCGCGCCGCCGGGGATCCACGCGGCCTCGTTCCAGGGGGCGCGGCGCACCGCCGCCGAACCCGCCGACGGACCCGGCCTCGGCACAGGAACCGGCGCCGGCGCCAGGGCCAGGGACGTCCGCGGCCCGAAGAACGGCAACGGCGGGTTCTTGACCATGCACGCCGGCTGCCGACATCCGCCCGCCGACCAGAGCAAGGCAAGCGACACAAGTGCCGCCACGATGCTGCGCATAAGGCCCCTCAGTCCGCCTTCCCTGGGCCGCTCGGGAGCGCGGCGCGAAAAGCAAGCGGCCCGCGAAGGTCCGCGTCGCTCGATTATCGGACGTTCCCGCGCGCCATCTTGACCAAAATACCCGGAAACTAGATAGTGTAGCATCCTTACCGCGGTCGAAGAGCCTGTCCGAAAAACCGCGGGTCAGGCATATATGCAACCAAAGCCCGCCGTTGGGCTTTGGTTGGCATGTCGCTTCAGCCCCGGAAAGGAGAACCGCAACAACTTTACTGAGGCAAACGCAAAAGCGCGTTTGCCTCAATAAATATGCCTGACCCTCGGTTTTTCGGACAGCCTCTACGCCGGTAATGCTGCTACAGTCTCGAAAACTACCGCCCCGCCGGGAGCCGCGTCCGGTACTCGTCGCGCTCCAGCCCGATCTTGGCCATCGGAATCTGTTTGAAGCCCATCTTAAGCGCCGGCGACTCGGCCTTGAGCCGAAAATCTCCCCTGCTCGCATCCACGAACAGCGGGTCCTTGTCGGTCAGGACGTGCTGGACGTCGCGCATCGAGACCATCGGCTGCTCCAGGACCGAGACCCGCGCCTTGCCCTCGCCGACCGGGGCGGGCGGCCAGAAGTACAGGATGCCCGCCGCACGGTCCAGGTGCCACTCGCCGGGCTCGTCGAGTTCCTCCAGGACGTTCAGGAAGTAGAACCGCTGGCCGGCGTGGAGGCAGGCGCCGCCAGGGCGGCACGCGGGAGAAGCACCGAAACCGCAACCAACAGAATCGCGAGTTTCACCGTTCCCCTCGATCCTCGGGTTGCATCGCCGCCCGATAAGCCCCTGCGGCGCGGCCGCCATCCTATCATGAAGTGACGCCGGCTGCACCCGGTTTCTGGAAAAACGTCGAGGGAACCGCGCCGGCGCCTCACAGGGCGCTCGCGAGGCCCTGCCGCGCGGACCGCGCGGCACGCAGGCGCGCCAGAAAGGCGTCCAACGAGAAGCACCGGCCCGGGCAGCGGGTGTCGCCGACCATGCCGTGCGTGATGATGTGGGCGTCGTCGATGCGGTACCGGGCCGCGAGGTAATCGACCAGGCGGCACAGCGCGGCCGCCTGTGCCTCCGAGGGGCGCTCGCGGTCGAAGTTACCGACAAGGCATATACCGATACCGAAATAATTATATTCTTCGTTGTCCCCGACGCGGCAGTGGGCGCCGTACTTCTGCTTGGGCCACCGGCTGCCAACCTCGACCTGGCCGTCGCCGCTGCCGGTGCCGTTGCCGATCACGAAGTGGTAGCCCAGTTCGTCCCAGTGCCGCCCGTTGCGATGCCAGGCGTCGAACGACGACGCGCTGCCGCGGGCGGTGCCGCTGTGATGGATGACGATCCACCGCCACGGGCGGGCCTCGGCGCTCGCGTCCCAGGCGGCCTCGTGGTCCGGCAAGGCCGGCGCGGGCGGCCGGGCCTCCGGGCGCCTGGGCGGCTCCGGCGGCACATTCGCAAGAACGCGGCCCGACGGCCGGCACTCGATCGGGCGATACGTAAACGTTTCGGGCGGCGCCGCGCGCGGCGGGCCGCCGAGGATCATCTGGCCTCCCCTGCACCCTGCGGCCGCCAGGACCAGCCCGGCCGACGCCGCCAACAGCGTCCATCTATACATCGATTTATCTCTCCCTCACCGTCCCTGCCGGGAGGGGGACGGGCCATCGCTCGATCGCGTCGCGCCAGGCGCCGACGATCACGGCCCGCGGCTCGGCGCTGCCGGCGGGCGGCACCGGAAACGCCGGCACGCCCAGGGCCTCGCACGCCTGGGCCAGGTCCGGCGTGCAGACCAGGGCGGCGCCCACCCGCGGCCACACCCCCCTGAGCCCCTGGAGGCGCGACGGCCCGTCGGCCGGGCGAATCCAGAACGCCGGCCCCGGGGGCGCCCCCCGCTCGCCCAGGGCCCGCCGGGCCGAGGCGTACCCGGCCGCCTCCGCGCGGACAAGGTACACGGGCCCGCGCCCGACCGCAAGCGTTTTGAGGGCGTCGAGGACGCCGCGGGCCGCCGGGGCATCGGGCGCGGCGGCCGGAACCGCCGCCTGGCCCATCGGAACAATCGCCGCCGCGTCGATCCAGACCACCGGGGTATCGGCCGGGCGGACCCAGACCGTCCCGTGCGCGTAAACGTCGAGCCGCGGGGTCGCCTCGGGGAGGCCGATCGCGTAGTCGTGCGGGCCCGCCGCCAGCCCCCCAGGGCCGACCGACGACGAGATGCCGTTGTCGGAAGTCCACGTGCGGCCCGTCCAACCGTCTGCAAACCGCACGGTGAGCGACGTGGCGCCGATGGGCTTGCCGGTATCGGCGTCTTGCAGGACCGCCCGCAGGCGCGGCGCGGCGCCGCCGACCGCGGCAATGCCGTCGAACACCGTCAGGCCCAGCGGGTCCCGGTCGGGCACGGCCTGAACCAGGACCACGCCGAGGGCGACCGCCAGGCCGGTGGCTGTGAAGACAACGAGGGCCAGTCCCACGTAACGCAGCACGTCCGGATTCCTCGCTCCCTTATTCTTTCGGATGGCGGGAAGGATTATCTTCGATGATTCCGGCCGATGCAACGCCTTTGCGGCGAGCCAGGGGAAGATGGGTTGGCGGCGGGCCACGGCCGGTCTCGTCCGGCCGTGCGTTTGCCCGGCGGCCAAGGCACGGGGGGACAAGGCCCGCCCCGGCACGCGGCAATCAGGCACGCTAAGCAGGTACACTGAGCCGCCGCGCGGCGATGGTTAGGCGCCGATGTTGCCGATCGAGCGCAGGCGCTCGACCCGCTCTTCGATGGGCGGGTGCGACGACCACATGCCCGATCCCCCGGCCCGCCGGCCGCGAGCCATCAGCGGCTCGACGATGTACAGGTGGCTGGTGGCGCCGTTGGCGGAGGGCAGTTCCTGGGTGTCGGCCGCCAGGACCTCCAGCGCGTGGGCCAGGCCCTCGGGGTAGCGGGTCATCCGGGCTGCCGAGGCGTCGGCCAGGTACTCGCGCTGGCGCGAGACGGCCAACTGGATGAGTTTCGCGAAGATGGGGGCCAGGATGGCCAGGACGATCGCCACCAGGAATACGATGAGCATGATCGGCCCGCCGGCCCGCCCCCCGCTGCCGCGCCGCCCCCGGCCGTACAGGATGCTCCGCGTGCCGATGTCGGCCACCAGGACCACCACGCCCACCAGGACGGCCATGAGGGTCATGAAGCGGATGTCGAAGTTCTTGACGTGCGAAAGTTCGTGGGCGATGACGCCCTGGAGTTCGTCGCGGCCCAGGCGCTCGCGCAGGCCGCGCGTGACGGCGATATGGGCGTGGTGGGGGCTGCGGCCGGTGGCGAAGGCGTTCATCGCGTCAGTATCAATCATGTAGATCCGTGGCATCGGCAGGCCCGACGCCAGCCTGAGTTCCTCGACGACGTTGTAGAGTTGCGGGTCCTGGTCGCGCGCAACCTCGCGCGCGCCGCTCAGCGCCAGCACCGCCGACGGGCCGGTGTAGTAGCCGATGAGCGCCATCGCCAGCGAGACGACCAGGGCCAGGGCGATGCTCGGGACGGCCGCCCGCACGTCGCCGAAGATCGCCCAGCCCAGGACGGCCCCCAGGACGACGATGAAGAGGATGAAGAAAATGACCAGCAGGACGCTATTGCGCTTGTTGGACGAGATCAGTTGTTCGAATTGAGCCATAGTTCACCCGCTATAATCGCCCGTGCTCGTGAATCGTCTCGTACATGGCCACGATATTCCCGGTCGGCGTGACGGGCTGGATATTGTGGCACGGGGCGCATATCCAGCGTGCGCCGGAGAAGATGCGGATGTTGTCGAGCACCTCGGCCCGCACGTCGGCGGGCGTTCCGAACGGCAGCGTCCGCTGGTTGTCGACCGCCCCGTGGAAAACGAGTTTGTCGCCGAAGTCGCGCACCAGGCCCTCGCGCTCCATCCCCGGGCATCGCCACTGGATGGGGTTGAGGATCTCGATGCCCGTAACGCCGATGAGGTCCGGGATGACCGCCCGCGCGGCCCCGTCGGTGTGATACATGATGTGGATGCCGTAACTGCGCGCCAGGTCGGCCATGCGTTTCTGGTTCGGCAGGAGGAACCGGCGGATCTCGGGCAGGCCCATCAGCAGGCCCTTCTGGCTGCCCAGGTCCTCGGCCACGTACGTCAGGTCGATGCGCCCCCGGCCGATCTCGAACATGCGGGCGTTCAGGCGGTAATGATACTCGAAGAGGTGCCCCAGGATGGCGTCGGCGATCTCGGGCTCCACCAGGAGGTCCATCAGCGACTGCTGCATCCCGCGCATGGCGCAGTAGAGGAGGAACGGCTCGTAGCCGCCGCAGTGCACGATGCGGTCGCCGGGGATGCGGCGGACCTGGTCGTGGAAGGCCTCCCAGTCATGGTCTTCCGGGCTCGGCCACTTGAATGCGTGCACGTCGCGCACGGTCTTGGCGCCGGCCAGCGGGTGCGTACCGAACTCGCTGTAGGTGCCGGTGCCGTAGTTGACGGTCGTGTGGCGGACGCCCCAGATGTCGGCCTCGGGATCGCCGGGATGATGGTCAACGGTCCGCGGCGCCCCGATGCCGTGCACGCGGTCGATGTGCAACTTGCGCCAAAGCGCTTCGGCATCGGCGCACTTGAGGTCCTTGAGGAGCCGCTCGGTGACCTCGCCGGTGGCCCAGTAGTCGGTCGGGATGCGGTCGGGCTTCTGGCCCGCCAAGAGGGCCAGCCATCGCTCGCGCGGGGTCATGGCCAAGGTAATGCCCCTCCCCTTCCCGAGGGCCTTAGAACTTCACCTTCGGGGCCTCGCGGACGGTGGCGTCTTCGATCTCGAAGAAGTCGGCGGACTGGAAGCCGAACATCCCCGCCACCATGTTCGCCGGGAACTGCTGCTGCCGCGTGTTGTACGACTGCACGGTGTCGTTGTAGTACTGGCGGGCGAAACTGATCTTGTTCTCGGTCGAGGCCAGTTGTTCCTGGAGCGCCATGAAGTTCTCGTTGGCCTTGAGGTTCGGATACGCCTCCGAGAGGGCAAACAGTTGGCGCAGCGCCCCCGTGATCATGTTCTCGGCCGCCGCCTGGTCCTTGACGGTCGAGGCGTCGATGCCCGCCTGGCGGGCCTTGACGACCCGCTCCAGGGTCTCGCGTTCGTGGCCCGCGTAGCCCTTGACGGTCTCGACGAGGTTCGGGATCAGGTCGTATCGCCGCTTGAGTTGGACATCGATCTGGCTCCACGCGTTCTTGACGGCTTGTCGCAGGCCCACGAGGCCGTTGTAGATGACCACGAGCCACAGGCCGATGATGACGATCAGGCCGCCGATCGCCAGCAGCACAATCAGCATCATTCCTCCAAGAGCCCAGGACATGTTGTGCCTCCTTTCAAGGGGCCGCCCTCCGGCGGCCTGCTCACGACGATTATACTAACGCCCAGCCTGCTGGCAAGGCGCAGGCCACGACGAATGGCCACGACGAAGGATTCGCCTCATGACATGTTCGCCCGCATCTGCCGCAACGGCAACTACAGAAACATGGAGAGTCTGGAATGCCCTCCTGCGACTCACGCCGCCAGGTACGCCGCCAGGCACGCCGCCACGTAGCAGAGCATGGCGATGCCCGTCGGCAGGGCGTGCCACCAGTCGCGCGGCGTCATGGCCACGATCCAGGCCGTGTAGATGAGGTCGATCACGGCGGCCAAGGCGATCAGAGGCCACGCCAACGGGCTGTCGTACTTCAGGAGCATCGCGGCCGCCAGCGCCAGGCCGAGGTTCAGGAACATCCCCAGGTGGGCCCCCATCAGGTTCAGGCGGAGGCGCCGACGCCAGTACAGGTCGCGCGGGCTGCACCCTCGCATGATCTGCGGCACACCCAGGACAGGATAAAGCACCGGCAGAATAGCCACGCAGATGGCCGCCGCCCAGACCAGGCCCTTTTCCATGGTTAGCCCTCGTTGGTCCCATCGGTAGGGCGGCATGGCCGCCCGGCTATCCTCGTGCCTTGCGCGTATATTCGTGCAGCAGCCGGACGTAGACGCGGTACTGGCGGAGCGAGACGCCTGGCGGCGTCTGGTGATCCACGCCCGGAATGAAACCGCCGGAGCGCATCACCGGCACGAGGCGTTCGAACTCGGCCCGCATGGCCGCCTCGCCCCGCGTCATGACCATCTTATCATAATGGCCGATCATCCGCAGTCGCGGATGGGCCGCCCGCAGGGCCGCCGCATCCACCCCCGCCTGCCGCTCCAGCGGCAGGAAGCCTTCGACGCCCACACCCTCGAACCACGGGACCAGCGCCGACACGTCGCCGTCGCTGTCGATGATCGGGATGATCTGAAACTCTCGCAAGCGCGGCACAAGTTGGCGATAATACGGCGCGAGGAATTCCGCGAACAGCGCCCCGGAGATCATCGGACCGTTGTTGTACGACATGTCTTCGGCGAAGGTCATGAACGTGGGCCGGCAGACCTTGCCCAGCGCCTCCAGCAGCCGCAGGTGATAGTCCACCAGGTCCTGGTTTATCCGGTGCATCAGGTCGGGCTGGTCGTAGAACGCGTACAGGTGCCCCTCGATCCCCAAGAGCGTCCGCGGAAACCAGAAGAACCCATCGAGGGTTATCCACACGAGTGCCTTTCCGCGCCGCTGAAGGTCGGCCCACGGACGCAGTGCCTCGACGGCGGCGTCCGGCGGCGGGTAAAGGTGCGGAAGCAGCGACTCGTAGTCGCGGGCGTCGCCGACCAGCCCCGCCCCGTGCCGCGGCGCCGGCGGAAACGTGGCCGCGCGCGGCCCGAACCAGCATTGGTAGTACGGGTCCAGTCTGAAGTGGCGGTACATCTCGTAGCGGTCCGAGGTCGGCAGGCCCTCGCCCCGCCACCGCTCGACGGTCTCGTCCCACCACGTGGCCCACTCGATGCAAGGCAGGCGGTCGACGGGCTGGAAGTTCATCACGGCCCGAAATCGCTCAACGTGGTTCACCCCGGCCCTCCCGATGCGGATAACATAAGGCGGCCCGGCACTCGCCGGCAAGTTTATACTTAGCGACCGCTTACTCGGCCCCCAGTCAGTGCGCGGGGGGCCGCGTCCGGCCGCCGCGCGCCCTCGGCACGCTGCCGCCATTTCCCCTCTTGCATGCGGCGGGGACTCAGCGCATCATAGCGGGCAGATAAAGGAGGATGCCATGAGACCCGACCGATCTCTGCTGCGGCATTTCCTGCCGCTCGCCCTGCCGGTTGCCCTGGTGATGCTGGTGCAGGCCGCGTGCCAGAACCCGACCGCCGTCACTGGAGAGGAGAAAGCCATGACCTTCTCACTGACAAGCCCGGCCTTCAAGAACAACGAACGGATTCCGAAACAGTACACCGGCGAGGGGGCGGACATGTCGCCGCCGCTGGAATGGTCCGGCCCGCCCGCCGAGACCAAGAGTCTCGCCCTCATCTGCGACGACCCCGACGCCCCCGTCGGCACGTGGGACCACTGGGTCCTCTGGAACCTGCCCGGCGAGACGCGCAAACTGCCCGAGAACGTCGCAAAGACCGAGACCCTCCCCGACCTCGGCGGCGCACGCCAGGGCAAGAACAGTTGGCCCAGGATCGGCTATAACGGCCCGATGCCGCCCAAGGGTCACGGCACGCATCACTATAACTTCGTATTGTACGCCCTCGACGCGCCGCTGGACCTCAAGGCGGGGGCCAACAAGAAGGAACTCCTGGCGGCCATCAAGGGGCACGTCCTCGGACAGGCCGGACTCACGGGGACGTACAGCCGGTGAGATGCCGTCAGGCCCTTCGAGAGCCGCGTGCCGAGGCGTCGTTTGCTCCGCCCCGGAGGGGCGGCAGGAAATAGCCCACGGCGTGAGCCGTGGGCACGAGATGTCCCGAGAACACCAAAGCCCCGGAGGGGCGAAAGAATCCGTCGCCCCCTTGGGGGGCTGGCAAGTTGGGGGCCGATGCGCATTCCCACGGCTGACGCCGTGGGCTACTCTCTTCGGCCCCTGCGGGGCCGCGACAGGCGGAGAAGGGCTCTGACCCCAAGCCCCCCAACTCCTCCCAGGTCAGAACTCCTCGCGCACTTCCCGGCGCAGCGTGACGCGGGTGGACGTGTGCGACCCGAGGTCGGCCAGCACCGCCAGCACCAGGAGCACCAGCCACCAGCCGCCCACCTTGTGGTTGTTGTTCAGCATGGCGGCCATGTAGGCGGCCGTCGTGTACGGCAGGAAGACCCAGCCCAGGACCGGCCAAAGGGCCGTGTCGAAGGCCCGGCTGAACCAGCCGGTCGCCAGCCAGACGACCGCCAGCACAAGCCGCGGCGTCGCGAGAGCCACGAGCGCCAGTACGCAACCCGCCATGCCTCAGCCCTTTCGGCATAGTGCCTTTACGTCGCCGCTCTGCTACTTCGTCACCTGAGGTCGGGCCAACACGCGCCCTGGAAGCAGGGCGGCTGAATGGCGCCGCTCTAAAGCACACTCAGGTACTTCCTGAGTTCGTACCCGTGGACCTGGGTCCGGTACTCATTCCACTCGATCTTCTTGTTCTCGATGAACTTTTCGAAGATGTGGTCGCCCAGCGCCCGGCGCACCAGGTCGCTGTTCTCCATCTCCCGGATGGCCTCGCTGAGGCTGCCCGGGAGGCTCTCGATGCCCATGCGCCGCCGCTCGGCCTCCGACATCTCGTAGATGTCGCGCTCGATGGGGTCAGGCACCGGGTAGCCTTTCTCGATCCCCTCGAGGCCCGCGTGGAGCATCACGGCCAGCGCCAGGTACGGGTTGCACGCCGGGTCGGGGGCGCGGAACTCGATCCGCGTGGCCTTCTCCTTGCCGGGCTTGTACATCGGCACGCGGATCATCGTCGAGCGGTTCCGCTTGGCCCACGAGATGTACACCGGCGCCTCGTAGCCCGGCACGAGGCGCTTGTACGAGTTGACCCACTGGGCGCAGACGCCGATGATCTCCTTGGCATGCCTGAGCAGGCCCGCCACGTAAAGCCGCGCCGCCGCCGACAGGAACATCGGGTCCTTCGCGTCGTAGAAGGCGTTGCGGCCGCCGCGAAAGAGGCTCTGGTGAACGTGCATCCCCGACCCGTTCTCGCCGAAGAGCGGCTTCGGCATGAAGGTGGCGTAGCACCCGGCGTCGAGCGCCACCTCCTTGACCACGAGGCGGTAGGTCATCAGCCGGTCGGCCATCGTCAGCGCATCGGCATATCTTAAATCGATCTCGTGCTGGCTCGGGGCGACCTCGTGGTGGCTGTACTCGACGGGGATGCCCATCGCCTCGAGGACCTCGACCGTCTTGGACCTGAGGTCGTGGGCCACGTCGACGGCCGTCAGATCGAAGTACCCGGCCGTGTCGAGCGTCTCGGTGCCCTGGGAGTTCTTGAAGTAGAAGTATTCGGCCTCGGGCCCCACGTTCATCGTGAAGCCGTGCTGGGCGGCGCGGGCCGCCGCACGCTTCAGGGCGTAGCGCGGGTCGCCCGGGTACGGCGCGCCGCCGGGTTCCAGGACGTCGCAGAACATCCGGGCCACCAGGGGCGTCCCCGGCTCGCGCGGCAGGAGGCAGAAGGTCGCCGGGTCGGGCCGGGCGAGCATGTCGCTTTCGTCGATCCGCGCAAAGCCGTGGATCGACGACCCGTCGAAGCCCATCCCCTCGTCCATGGCCCCTTCGAGTTCGTCGGGGGTGATGGCGAAACTCTTGAGGTTCCCCAGGAGGTCCGTGAACCAGAGTCGGATGAAGCGGACCTGCTCGTCGCGGGCCCGCCGCAGGACCTCCGCCTTCAGCGCCCCGACGTGCGGCGCGCAGGCGCTGGAGGCCGGCTTCCGGGGCGTCTTCGGCGTCTTGGCCATGAGGGTCTCCCTTTCTGTGGTTGGCATGCCCACAGCCTGCCCGCCGCGGAGGGGCGCCATGCCGCGGCCATGCGCCGCGGCGTGGGCGTGCCACCCGGTAATATCGTACCCGCTTGCGTGCCAAGCGGCATTCTCGCCCGCCGCCGACCCGGAATCAACCTTTATCGGCCGCGGCGCCCGCTTGAAGTGAGGGCCATGGCCGATACACTGGTTGCCGTGGAGATTCCGCGAGAACGAGTGCTGGCGAACCTGCGCGAGGTCCGCCGGCGGATGGCCGCCGCCGCAGCCCGCAGCGGACGGCCTGCCGAGGCGGTCCGCCTCGTGGCCGTCACCAAGACGGTCCTGCCGGAGGTCATCCGCGCCCTGCGGGAGGCCGGCCAGAGGGACATCGGCGAGAGCCGCCCACAGCAACTCCGGGACCGTGCCGCCGCACTGGCAGATTGCGACGTCGCCTGGCACATGATCGGCCACCTCCAGCGGAACAAGGTGAAGTACGTCGTGCCGACGGCCGCGATGATCCACAGCGTCGACTCGCCGGCCCTGGCCGAGGAGATCAGCAAGCGCGCCCAGGCGGCCGGCGCGCGGGCCGCCTGCCTCATCGAGGTGAACGTGAGCGGCGAGGCCGCAAAGAGCGGCGTCGCGCCCGCCGACGCCCCGGCCCTGGCCTCGGCCGTGGCCGCCCTGCCCGCCTTCGACCTGGCGGGCCTGATGACCATGGCCCCCATCGCCGATGACCCGCAGGACGTGCGTCCGGTCTTCGCAGCGCTCAGGGAACTTCGCGACCGGATCAACCGGGAGGCGAACCTTCCGCGGCCCCTCACGGAACTCTCTATGGGCATGACGCAGGACTACGAGGCGGCCATCGAAGAAGGCGCGACGATCGTTCGCGTCGGGACGGCACTGTTTCGGTAGATCAGGCCGCAGACCCGCCTTGGCGCCAGACCCGCCGTTCAGAACATTGCAGGATCGTCTATCCGCCGAAGTACCGGCGGACGACGTCGCGGTCTTCGGGGCGGACTTCGGGGGGAACTGCCGTTGGCGTCACGGGGGTTGGAGCGACGCCCGGCGTCACGGTCGGCGAGACCGTGCCGACTTGCCCCGGCGCGGGTTCCATGCCGGTGGCCAACGGTCCGAGGCCCGACTCGGCCAACTCGGCGGGCGGCGATTCCGCCAGGCCGATAGCGCGGCGGGCCTCGCCGACGCCCTGCACCAGGGCGGCCACGCCGCCAGGCTTCTCGCCGAACACGCGCGTCAACTTCTCGGCCAGGCGACGGAGCCTCTCGGCCGCGCCCGGGTCGCCCTTGCGGATGGCCTCGGCCGCCGCCGCCAGTTCCTTCGCCAGGTCGCCGAGGTCCTTAGGGTCGGCGGTCGCCGCGGCGCCTGTCAGGCCGTCGGCCAGCCGCTCGCGGTCCGCCAGAGGCATCCCGCCCGCGGTCGGCGGCGCCGCGAGTTTGTCGGAGAGTTCCTTCGCAGCGGCCCGAGCCCCCTCGGCGTCGCCCTGGAATGCCTGGCCGACCATCTTCTGGAACTCGCGGCTATCGACCTGCCGGAGGGCGTTCAGTGCCCCCTTCCGCGCGATCTCGATGCGGCCGGCCTCCTGGTACAGTTCCTGCGTCGCCCTGTCGGCCGTCCCCTGCCGCGCGCCGCTCTGGCGAATCCGCTCGACGACCTCCTCGATCTTCTCGCGCAGTGCCGGCGCCACGGCGCTCTGGTTGGCGACGCGTTCGAGTGTCTCGGCCGCCCTCGCAGCCGCCTGCGGCGCCAGGGGCGGGCCGCCCACCGGCGGCACGAACGCCGCCGCCACGAGGACGAACACGGCCACCATGGCCGCCTTCGCCAGCCGTCCCAGCGACCGGCCGAAGGCGAGGCGCGAGGGTTCCAGCGGCGCCGCCGCGGCACGGGCCTGCTCAAGCAGCCGGTCATCCAGGAGCCCCGGCCGGTGGTCGCCGCCGGGCGGCGGCGCCGACGCCATGACCTCCAGGGCGGTCGCGAGCCGCTCCTTGAGCCCGGCCGCCCGGTCGGCCGCAATCGCCGCCTCACGCAGCGACACCCCAAGCGCCAGGCGCACCGCAAAACCGAGGACAAAGCCGCAGGCCATCAGCCCCACGGGGAGCCACGGATGAGCCGAGGCCGCCGGAACATATTGCGGCATGAAAATGCGTATCAGCGTGATGAACGCCGCGAAGGCCGAGGCGCCGATCGCGCCCGCCAGGCCCGTCTCAAGGGCGCGCACCGCCAGCAGGCGGCGGCGGACGCGGCGAATCGATGTCACCAAGCAGTCCAAGAGCGTATCCCCTGCCGGCGGCGCACCAGATTATACGATTGAGGCCGGTTGAAATCACCCGCCGCGTCCGCGGCGTGCCGGTCATCAGTATTGCCGCCGGCGGCGGGAAGAGGGGATGCCCAGTTCCTCGCGGTACTTGGCGACCGTGCGGCGGGCGAGTTTCTCGATCCCCGCCGCCAGGAGCATCTTCATGATCTGGTCGTCGGAGAGCGGCTTGGCCTTGTCCTCGGCGTCGATGATGGTTTTGAGGCGCGACCGGACCTGGTCGTAACTGACCTCGCCTCCCTCGGCGGTCTGCGTGCCGCCGAGGAAGAAGTCGCGCAGGGGCCAGATGCCCCAGGGCGTGTCGGCGTACTTGTCGGCGACCGCCCGCGAGATGGTGCCGACGTGCAGGCCGACGTCGTCGGCCACCTCCTGCATCTTAAGGGGCCGGATGTGCTCCGGCCCCTCGTCGAAGAACGGGCGCTGGAACTTCAGGATCGACTCGACGACGCGCCGCAGCGTGTCGCGCCGCTGCTCGATGGCGTCGATGAGCCAGCGGGCCGAGCGGATGTTGCTGGCGACGAACCGCCGGGTCTTCTCGTCGAGGTCGCGGCGCTTCACCAGCCGCCGGTACGCCCGGCTGATGTGAAGTTCCGGCGTGTCGTTGCCCTCGATCGTCACGCGGTACTGGCCCACCTCCTCATCCCATTCGATCCGCACGTCGGGGATGATTGGCGGCGTGCGCTTGGGGCTGACGACCGTGCCGGGCTTGGGGTTCAGGCGGCGGATGCGATCGACCCCCTCCTTGATCTCCTCGATGGACGTGCCGAGCGCCTTGGCCATCTGCGGGTAGCGGTTGGCCTCGATGTCGCGCAGGTGGCCGCGGATGAGGCGGACCTCGAGGGCGTCTTCGGGCAGGATGGCGAAGCCGCCGCAGTAGGCCGGGTCGGCCGCCAACTGGAGGAGCAGGCACTCCTGGAGGGTCCGGGCCCCGACGCCCGCGGGCCCGATGTTCTGAACGAGCCGCAGGGCCTGCTCGATCTCCTCGGGAGCGGCCGGCGGCTCGGCCTGGGCGGCGAGTTCCTCGACCGTGGCGCGAAGGTATCCATTATCGTCTATATTGCGGATGACCAGGGCGCCCAGCGCCGCCGTCCGCGCCGGCACTTCTTCCAGGCGCCACTGCGCCAGCAGGACTTCCTGGAGCGTCTGGCCGGTGTCGGGCGCGTTCTGCATCGCCTCGGTCTTGGGATCGGCCTCGTCGCCGCCGCGCGGCCGCTGCCAGGTGCCGGCCTCCTCGAAGTAGTTCTCCCAGCGGTCCACCAGGTCGGAGAGGCGCTCGAAGTCTTCGGGGCTCCCGTCCTGGCGGACCACGAGGTCCCTCTCGGTCTCGCCGGCGGGGGGCGGCGCGGCTTCCTCGGTTTCCGCCTCCGCCGAGGCCTCGTCATTTTCCGGCTCGCGCAACTCCAGCACCGGGTTGGCGATGAGTTCCTGGTCGATCCGCTCCTGGAGGGCCATCAGCGGCAACTGGAGAATCTCCATGGCCTGGATCATCCGGGGGGCCAGGATCATCCGCTGCTCAAGCCGCTGTTGGAGACTGGCATCGAACCGCATGTTACGACCCCACGTCCTGCCGGCCGCGCAGCGCGTCGGCCAGCGTTCCCGGATTGGCGTAGTCGAGGGTGGCCCCGGTCGGCACGCCGCGGGCCAGGCGCGTGACCCGCAGGCCGGCGCCCTTCAGGCGGCCGGCCACGCACAGGACCGTGCCGTCGCCCTCAACCGTCGGGCTGAGGGCCAGGATGACCTCCTTGACCTCTCCGCCGCCCGCCCGCCGCGACAGGCGCTCGAGGTCGAGTTGCTCTGGCCCGACGCCTTCCATCGGCGCCAGGAGGCGCCCCAGCACGTGATACAGCCCATCGTACCCGCCCGTGGCCTCGATGCGGATGACATCCTTGGGCCGCTCGACCACGCAGATGCGCGTGCGGTCGCGCCGCGGATTGGCGCAGATTGCGCAGCGGTCGCCCTCGGCCATCGCGCCGCACTCGCCGCAGCGGCCCACCTTGGTCTTGATGTCGTGCAGGGCCTCGTCCAGGGCGGCCACCTCCTCGGCGTCGGCATCGAGAAGGTAGAACGCCAGCCGCTCGGCGGTCCGCCGGCCGATGCCCGGCAACTTGCCGAGGGCCTGGATGAGCCGCTCCATGGATTCCGTGTAAGCGTCCATTTGAACACCTAGTAACTGAGTGACTGAGTCACTGAGTGACTGAGTAACGAAACTAGCGCCGATCCTATCATATGTCACTCCGCAGCCGGAGAACCGGGATCCGGGGGATGCTCCCGGAAGTCCTTCAAGGCTTGCCCGGTCAAACGTCTGATCTCCGACTCGACATAGGCGATCACATTCGTGTCCCTGGGCGCAATCTCCAAACAGAGACAGATCGCATGTTTCACCATGTCATCCACCGCGCCGGGAAATGCTCTGCCCGCGTCATCCTCTGGACAAACGTGGGCAAAAGTCGAAACATAAAACATGCAAAGCCTCGCCCGCCTTTAACCCGGCTGGTCCATGCCGAGCGCCTTGGCATCCTCCCGCAAGTTGCCTAGGGCGCGTTCAACAATCCGACGGATTTGGGCCTCAACAAACTGGATGTTCCTCTTTTCCTTCGGCGCCGCCATTCAGCACATCAAGATGGCCTGGCGAATCAGTTGGTCAATCTGACCGGGACCCATCATGCCCCTGAAAGCATCCTCATCCTTTCGGTCTTCGCTGGCCACCATGATGATCCCTCCAAATCGCCTTAGGACCGGTGCCGCATCCGCCGAAAACCCGGGTCTGCCGGTCACTCGCTGAACATCTCCAGAAGCCCCGGCGGAATCGGCAGGTCGCCGATGAGTTTCGCCATCGCCTCGCGCTGGAGGTCGCGGGCCTTGGCCATCGCCTGGGCCACGGCGCCCTTGACCATCTCCTCGACGAGGGCCACGTCCTCGCGGTCGACGATCGCGGGGTCGATCTTGAGGCCGATGAGTTCCTGGCGTCCGTTGACGGTGGCGGTGACCATGCCGCCGCCGGCCGACCCTTCGGCCGTCTGGCGTGCGAGGTCGGCCTGGATTTCGGCGGCGCGCTCGCGCATCGCACCGAGATTGCGCATCAGGCCCACGAGGTCGCCGAGTCCGGCCATTCTTGCCCTTGCCTTCCGCTCGCGCTGCCGCGCCCCGCGAGTCGAAGACCCGCCGCGGCGGGCGGGGCGGCTAAATCTTATTTTGATCTTTCACGTCCAGGATCTGCCCGTCAAAAATCTTGAGCGCCTTTTGCACCAAGGGGTCCTGTTTCGCCTCATCGATTCTCCGCCGCTTGTCGGACGCCGGCGGAGGCGTTTGGCCGGCGGCCTCACGCGCGGGCGCGGCGGCGGGGGTCATCGGGCCGGTCGGCTTTTTTTTTTCGTCCGCGGGCGGGGCCGGCCGCGCCGCCGGAGCCGCAGGCCGCGCCGCCGCGGCCGACACGCCCGAAAGCGATTGCTCCAGCGCCGCCAGCCGCGCGACCACCTCCGGCAGCGGCTCCATCTCCGAGAGCGACGCCATCCGCACGATCGCCAGTTCGCCGATGGGCCGCCCGTCCACCGCCCACCGGGCCCGGTTGTCGGCTTCAGCCAGGTATCCCAGGCACGCCACCAGGGCCGGGACCGAGAGTTTCGCGGCCTCCGCAGCCAGGGCCTGGCGGTCCGGGCCGAACACGTCCAGCAACTCCGCCTCCGGGCCGCACGTCTTGACGACCAGGATGTCGCGGACCTGCCGCATGAGTTGTTCCAAGAGCGCCCTCAAGTCCGCGCCGGCGGCCAGGCGTTCCGCAAAGAGGCCGATCGCCCGCCCGGTGTCGCCATCGGCGCAGGCGCTCAGGATCGCGAGGACCTTGTCGCCCGAGACGGCGCCGAGGGTCTCGCGGACGCCTTCGAGCGTCACGCGGCCGTCGCCGACGGCGATCGCCTGGTCAAGCAGCGTGAGTGCGTCGCGGACGCTGCCGCGGCCCTCGCGGGCAATCGCCAGGACCGCCTCCGGCTCGGCCTTGACCTTCTCCTTCTTGCAGATGCCGGCCAGGTGCTCGGCGATGCGATCGGTCGGCACGGCGCGGAAATCGAACCGCTGGCATCGCGAGAGGATGGTCGCGGGCAGCCGCTCCGGCTCGGTGGTCGAGAAGATGAACTTGACGTGCTCCGGCGGTTCCTCGAGGGTCTTCAGGAGCGCGTTGAAGGCGTTCCGCGAGAGCATGTGCACTTCGTCGATGTAGTAGATTTTGAAGCGGGCGCGGGCGGGCCGAAAGTAGGCGTTCCCGCGCAGGACCCGCACGTCGTCGACGCTGGTGTTCGACGCGCCGTCGATCTCCAGGACGTCGATGTCGTCGCCGCGATGGACGGACTGGCAGATGTCGCACTTGCCGCAAGGCTCCGGCGTCGGCCCCTCCTGGCAGTTGAGGGCCCGGGCCAGGATCCGCGCCATCGTGGTCTTACCGACGCCGCGCGTCCCGCAGAAGAGGTACGCGTGGGCGACGCGGTTCTGCTCGATGGCGCGCTTCAGGGTGCGCGCAATGGGTTCCTGGCCCACGACCTCGTCGAAGGTCATGGAACGGTAACGCCGCGCGAGCACGGTATATGCCATGGTCATGCTCCAAGGCGACCCGTTGCGGATTGCCGGTTGCGGATTGAAGACGGCGGACGCCGGGCCCCGCGGGCGCCTGGCCCGGGCAATCCGCACCAGAGAGAAATGGCCGTGCACCTCCCGTCGACAGGCGGCGTCCGCCGGGTGGCGATCTCCGCGGCTCCGGCCAGACTGCCCCACGGCGCATGGGCGTCCGACTTAGGGCTGCTGCCTTCCGGCCCTGACCCGGTTCGTCGGCAACCCATCGCGTGGGATCCGACCCTCAACGCCCGGTGGGTCGCTCCCGCACGAACGTCACAAGCCTCGGGGAGGAATTGAGCCCTGCTGGAGCGGGTTGCAGGTACAGGGGACCGCTAACCCCCCGCCTAGCACGGCCACTTTTCTCCGACCGAAGACGCCGCGACACGCAAACCGCGTACCGAAGCGCCTCCAGTGAGTATACCAGACGCAGGCCGCAAAGCAAGCGCGGGCGGACTTTGAAAACTCGCCGGGCGCACCAGATTTTCCAACGGGCCGAGATTTTTTCTTTGCCCGTCGATGAAAATGGTGTAGGATGTAATAGTATAGCGCAACATGTTCTTGCGGCCCGTCCAATTGACGAAGCCGCCCTGTGGATAGAGATGAGCGAGAATCGGCGCTCTGCCGTGACCGTGTTTAGGATAATAATTGGAACAACCTATGAAACCTACTTATGGCGCCCCCTCGGACGGCGAAAGACACGGTCGCTCAAGCGACTAGCCTGAAACCGTCCACGGGCCCTTTACTTATAAGTGGGTTGATTCCAAGACATCCTTACGGCACAAAGGTGGACGCCGACGATCTCAAGGGAGGTTCGGACTCAAGTCCGGGCCTCCCTTCTGTTGCGCTTGAAGGATTGGCCGGTCACTGCTTCCTGGGCGACACCGGACCGACCATCCCCCACCACGTCTGGCAAGGCAGGCCGTCGGCGAAGGATGTGGGCAGGAAACTGCACGGGTTGGCAAGGTAGTCGGGCGTGCCGGCGGCGCCGGCCCACTCCAGGGGCGGGTTGGCGCCGTCGCCGATGCGGAAGCCGAACCGGAAGATGCGGCCGCGCTGGCCCGCCAGCGGCGCCAGGGCCTTCAACGGTATCGCCGCCTCGTAGATCGTGCGTCCGGTGGCCTGGTCGCGCGCGATGGCGGCCGCGGCCCCCTCGACCGGTCCGTACCAGGCATCCTGGTTTCCGGGCCAGTGTGCCCGGAGCATCGCTCGCGGGCGGCGGAGGCGGACGACCTGTGCCCCGTCCTTTCCGAAGGCGATGGCCATGAGGTGGTCGGTGTCGCGGAACGCCCCGGCCGGCAGGGCCATGTCTCGGGCCCTGTGTCCGAAGTCGTCATCCGCGCGCTGGGCCAGGCCCCAGCCGAGTTGAATGGCATCGCCATCGAAGGCGAACGGGCCGCCCTTGTACGTCGTCCGCTGGCGAAGGACGGCCGCCGAGAAGTAGAAGCACTTGGCGTCCCAGGCGACGCGGACCTCGGCCCGCACATCTGCGGCGGCGTTCTCAAGGACCACCGGCTGGACCCCTTCCCACGCCGCAAGGCCGTAGCCGACCTCGATCATCTGTTCCGGCGCCTGGGCCACGCAGACCTCCTGCTTGTGCCGGACGTACTCCTCGTTGAGCGAGACAATGGCCTCGATGGTGTATGGTCCCGCGCCGCGGACGGCGGCGGCCGGCACCTCGCATTCGAACGTCACCTCGCGCCCCTGGCCGGCGTCGAGGCCGAACCGCTGCTTGGCCTGCCGCGCGCGCCATCCCTCGGGCACCGCGAGGCCCGCCATGCCGTCCATCCGGTACGGCCGCAGGCTTTGCACCAGGACGGTGACATCGATCTTGCCCGGCATCTGGCCGCGGATGATGCTCTCGACGGATACGGCGGCCGGGGCGATGCCCATGATCTTCGCACTGCGCAGCCGGTCGCGCAGGTCATTCATTCTCAGTTCGCTCGATACCAGGTACACCGGCGCCTCGCCGAGGGGGACGATGAGCCGCTCGCCTTTCCAGATGCCGACGGGGTGGCCCATGACGTCGAGCGCCTCGACGCCGGCGCCGCGGTCGAAGACCAGCGCCCCGCGGTCCGGCTTGACAGGGTTCTGGCCGGCCCACGTCCACACGACCGCCACGCGGCGCTCGATGCCGGCAAAGAGGTGGGCCTCGACCAGCGGCACCTCCTCCCACGGGGATCCCTGGTAGGTCGCCCCCTCCAAGAGGTGCGTCATGACGGCGTAGGCGGCGGCCGGAGCCACGGGCATCGGCAGCCCGCGCCCATACGACACATAGACCCGCTCTGCGCCGGTCGCCAGGGCCAGGACGTGCCGCGTCACCAACTTCCACGCCTGCTGCTGAGGCGAGGCGACGGCCGGGTCTTCGCCCGTTTCCGCGAGGACGACGCGCTTGACGCCCATCCGCCGCGCCGTCTGGAGGCCGTAGTCGAGCGACCGGCGAAACGCGCCGCTGCGCAGGTTCGGCGACCCCGCGTCGGCATCGACGCACAGGGCGACGCCGTCGATGCCGGCCAGGGCCGGCCCTTCGGTCAGCACGTCGGCCAGGAGGTCCGGCGTCGCGGTGACCCAGAGCGTGACCGGCGCCTTGGTCCGCCGGACGGCCTCCGCCACGGCCGCGACCACGCTGCGATACGCCGCCGCCGTCTCGGACGCCGGATCGGGCATGACCGGGCAGCGCCCGATCTGCCAGTCTTTCAGCGCGTCGGCGTTGGCCTGGATCGCCTCGGCGGCCGTTGCGGCCAAGACGCCCGGCTCGGCCGTCGTCGGGGGGATGTCGAATCGCAGGACAGGCGTAGCGATCATCCCGGCCTGGCGCACGGTCTGGAGTGCCGCCGCGTCGGTCCAATCGACGGCGAGGTCTCTGGCGCCGAGGCGCCGCGCGACGTCCGGCAGTGCCTGCGGCAGGTTGCCGGGCGGCGCCGCCAGGCCGAACGGGCTCTTCGTGTCGGGGCCCGCCGCCTCGACGGGCTGAACGATGGCGATCCCGCACGCGCCCTTGGCGGTGGCCTCGTCCGAGGCAGCCGTGACCAAGACATGGTAATAGCCGGCGGCGGCAATCTCTTTCAGCGGAAGGTCGGCGACCGCCAGGCCGAACCTGTCGGGGAAAACTGGCGGCAACTCGCCGCCCGCGACCTTGCGGCCGTAAAAATCCTGGGCCATGTAGGTCAGCCGGACCGCAGACCGCGACTCTTCCGACCGCACGGTGACGCTCAGTTGGACGGGCAGATCGCCCTGGGGACCCAGCCGGTAGACACCGCCGGGCGCGAGCGGATCGACCTTGACCCCGAACGTGGCGCCGGGGCTGGGAGGCACGGGCATCTCGAACGCATGCCGCGTGAAGACCTGCTCCAGAAGACGGCGCTGGAGGTCCGTCAGGTGGAGCGTCCGCATCTCGTCCGGGGGTTCCGGGATGGCGCCGGGGGGCGTCGGCGGCGGTGCGGCCTCCGCGGCGGACGCCGGTTCGCCCGCCGGCGCGGGCGATGCCCCCGCCGCCGCCAGCAGGACAGCCGCCAGCAACCAAGGCCCCGCGCGTACGCCCATCGACCGGCCTCCTGCCCAGGACGCGACGGGATTATAGGCCGACCTTCGCCGGCGACAAAGCAAAAAGGCGGGAACAGGGAACGCCAGGAAGCGGGAGCGATGCCCGGCGTCAGAGGCTGTTGAGGATCATGCCGTTGGCGAGTTTGTGGACGTCCGTCAGGTCGGCGCGGAACTCGCCCGTAGCGGCGTTGTACCACCACCCGGCGTCCTGCTGAAGCGGCAGAAACGGCGAGCCGGGATTGTTCACGATCCGGACGCGGTCGCATCCCGAAAAAGGGTTCTCGGGAATGCACCGCAGGTACGGCCCGAAACGGAACTCCTGCGAGGCGACATCGCTCGTCTCGCCGTCGATGTTCGTGGCCGAGGTCATCTGGAGAACAAAGTCCGCGCCGGGGAAGCAATCCTGGTGCTGGATCCTGTAAACCAGGAGCCGCGCCCGGATCGTCTGGAGATCGGCCAGAAGCGTCGCCGCGCGGGCGTCGTCGGAGGCACATCGCACGTGAGGGGCAATCAGCGCTATCAGGATCACCACCAGGATGGCGGCGACACTGACCTCCAGCAGCGTGCGGTGTCCGCGGATGCCGTGACCCAAGCCGCGCCTCGCCTTTCCTGAAAAACGTGTGCGGGGATAGGGACCGCAAGCCGGGTGCGCGGCCTCAGGGCGCTGCCCCCACCGCACAGTACGGGCGCTACAGTTATTGTTATCGGCCAGATGGCGAGATGGCTTGACCTTTTCCGGCCCTACCAGGCGCCCAGTTCGCCGACGATTTCTTCCACCAGGTCCTTGATGGTGATGATGCCCAAGGGCCGGCCCCTGGCGTCGCGGACGACGGCCATGGCCGCCCGGGCCTTCTGCATCCGAAACAGCGCCTGGCTGACCGGAAGGTCGGCCGGGACCGAGAGGACGCCGCGGGCCATGACGGCCGGCAGGTCGAGCGTGCCGCCCTCCGCCGCCAGCACATCATCGGTCCGCACGATGCCGACGATGTTTTCCCTGGCCCCTTCGTAAACCGGCAGCCGCGCGTGCGAGTGCAGGCGCACGGCCGCGAGGAAATCGTCGCGGGCGACGTTCGTCGGCACCGCCGCCACGTGGGACAGCGGGATCATCACCCTGCGGACCGGCTGCTCGCGCAGGGCCAGCACCTTCTCGACCAGTTCGCCCTGGTACCCGCTGATGACGCCCTCGGCGGCGCTTTCCTGCATGAGCGCCCGCAGCCGCTGGCGCGGGTTAAAGGGGTTGGCCCGCTCCGCGGCCTTCGTCCCCGCCAGGCGCAGGATCAGCGTCGTCAGGCCCTTGAGGGCCGGGACCAGGCCGACGTAGTAAAGGCCGCGGTACGTGGCGCGCACGGCGGCGGCCAGGCGGCACAGGCGGTCTTCAGGGTTGAACGCGAAGACGTTCTTCGGCAGCAGTTCGCAGAACACGAACAGCAGCGGCGCCGCTATGGCCGTCGAGACCAGTTCCACAAAGAGGTCGCTGCGCGTGACGGCCGCCTGGGCCACCAAAGTCGTCAGCGCGGCCGCCGCGATGAAGTGGGCCACGTTGTTCGTGACAAGGATCGTCACGATCAGCCCGCGCAGGTCCCGGACCAGTCGCAGGACCGTGGCCGCGCGGCGGTCGCCGGCGTCGGCCCGCAGTCTCAGCCGGATCCGGTTCACCCGGTATGAGCCCGTCTCGACGGCGTTCGAAAGAAACGAAAGCGCCATCCCCGCCAGGGCCGCCAGGTACAGGCCCCAGTAGCCCAGGATGTCGGCCAGCGTTCCCATTGTTCGACCTCAACGCGCCCCGACAGGCGGGGCGCTAAATTGGCCATATCAAACTTTGTTGTCGGCCGGCGCCGCCGTTGGCGCCGCGACCAGCCGGACCCGTACGCGCGTCACCCGGCGGTGACGGACCTCCTCGACGATAAACTCCAGGTTGCGCCACCGGACGGCCTCGCCGGCCTTCGGCAATCGGCCCAGCAGCGACGTCACGAACCCCGCGACGGTGGTGTACCGGCCGCCGGCCGCCGGAAGGTCCAGGTCGAAGAAATCCGCCCAACTGCGGACCGAGAAGTTCCCGGCCAGCAGGTACTCGGTGTCGCTGACGCGCCGGACGGGCTCGGCCGCAGGCCGGTCGGTCTCATCTTCGATCTCGCCCACGATCTCTTCAAGGCAGTCTTCGAGCGTCACGAGGCCCGCCAGGCCGCCGTACTCGTCCACCACGGCCGCCAACTGTATCCGCCGCGCCCGGAACTCCTTCAGCAGGCTCTCGACCGTCTTCGTCTCCGGCACGAAGTACACCGGCCGCACGAGGGCCGCCAGCGGCCGGTCGGGGTTCAGGAACGCCGTCTTGGCGTACACGACGCCGACGACGTTATCCATGTGGCCCTCGTAGGCGAGGATCTTGGTCTTGCGGGTCTGCCGGAAGACGACCAGGGCCACGCGGGTGGGCGTGGCGACGTCGCACCCGATGATCTCGACGCGCGGCGTCATGACGTCGCGGACCCGCAGTTGCCCCAGGCCCAGCACCTCGATCAGCATGTCGCTTTCGTCGGTGGTGACGGCCTTCTCGCGGGCCGCAACTTCGATGATCGCCTGGAGTTCCTCGGTGGTCAGCAGCGTCGCCTCCTGCCGGCGCCGGCCGGTGATCAGCCGCTCCAGCGGCACCACGATCGCACCCACAAGGAGGACCCGCACCGGGTACGCCAGGTATTCCAGCACCGCCAGAGGCACGCTCACCACCGGGGCCAGCCCCTGCGGCAGAACGGCACCGACGCTCTTGGGCACCACCTCGCCCAGGACGATTAGAGCCAGGGGCATACCCAGGACAATGATGATCCGCCAGGGGCCGAGGTACTGGGGGTACTCCTCGCTCATGGCGTGAAGGAGCACCACACCCATGGCGAACAGGGCCGTGTTGACCACGTTGTTGCCCAGCAGGACCGTGACCAGCAGGCGCCGCGGGTCGTCCATGAGGCGCGCCGCCAGCGAGTGGAACGGACTGCGCGAAGCGCGCAGCCGCCGCAACTGCGCCCGCGAAAGGTTGAACAGCGCCGTCTCGGCCCCGGAGAAAAACGCCGACGCCGCCAGCAGGATCCCCATCGCCACGAAATGCCACGGATACGCGCCAAGGATGGTCAGCATGCGCGAGGTCTCCCTCGCTCGAATGGCGAATGACCAAGCCCGAATGGCCAGCCGGACGCATGCCGCGCGCCGCGGCCCGGCGTCCGACGCCGCTGCTGGTCCCCCGACACCTGCGGCTGCCGCTTGCTCGTCATTGTCGTTTCGTCATTCATTCGTCATTGGGTTTTCGTCATTCGTCATTCTTACAGGAGGCTTCCTCCCGCACGGCAGGCGAAGACATTGTCGTGTCCCGGCACTATCAGGTCGGCGATTTCCAGGATGTCCTCGAACGAAACCTTGGCCTTCTGGAGGTCCCACGGCGCCTCGCCGAGGTCGCCCGACTCGAAGTGGTCCCGCGTCAGGACGGCGTCGCCCGAGAGGATGGTCGTCTCGACCGTCGTGTACACCAGGACCGACGCGTGGCCCGGCGTGTGGCCGAACGTCGGAAACAGGTCCACCCCCGGCGCGAACTTCTCGGGGGCCGCCTGGAGCCGCGCCAGGATCGCCCGCGCCGGCGCGTCGGCCGGCAACTCGGCGTCGGCGTACCGGATCTCCTCGTCGTACATCGACCACTGGGCCTTCTCGAAAAGGCCGACGCCCATCGCGTGGGCCGCATCGAAGTGCGTCAGAAAAACGTGCGTCACGTCCTTGGCCGCCAGGCCCGCCCGGTAGTGGAGGGCCGAATCGAGCACCTCCGCCGGCCAACCGGGGTCGACCACCAGGACCACATCGCCCGACCGCACGAGCGCCGCCGTGGCGTACTCCCGGCGCACCGGCGCCTTCTCGTTCCAGTACTTGTTCTTCGCCAGGTTCCCGATCGCCAGGACATCGACCCGGATGTCGCCCATGCCGCCCTCCCCTTGGGTCCTTCGTGTGCCGCGGCTTGCCCCGAGGCCGTGCAGGCCGCGGCAACGCCGCGGCGGCCGTGGTCAATGTGATCCGCTCGACCTTGTTGCCTTGGCTTCTCGTGTGTGCCACGGCCGGCTTGCCGGGCCCTGCGTTTACGCGATGCCCCTCCACTTTAGGCCGCGCCGCGCCGGCGGGCAACGGAAAACGCTGCAGGCCGGCAGTGTCTCGGGTGCTTGTTCAGCGGAAAGACAAGAAGGCACGGCCGCGCAGGGCGAGGCAGGATCCCTGCTCATCTCAGCCGGCCCCGACCGCCTCTTCGGGCCGCCGTCTTCGCCGTCACTCCGTGACTTCGTCACTTCGTCACTTTGTCACGGCGTCACTCGGCCGCTGGCCTCAGTAATCAACCAGTCTTATGCATATCTTGTCCTGTGCGGGTCCGCCCCTAAACACTTCGCGCCCGTTCATCAGGATCGAGAAGGCGATCATGCGGCCGGACTTGGCGCGGACGTAGCCCGACAGGGCGCTGGAGCCGGAGACGTGGCCGGTCTTTCCGAAGACGCGGCCCTCGGCCGCCGTGCCGCGCATCCGCCGGGCGAGGCTTCCCTCCTGCCCCGCCACCGCCAGCGACTGCACGAAGGTCTCGCCGTGCCGCTCGTACATCACGGCCAGCAGTTCCGACACGGCCAGGGCGGTCAGGCGGTTCTCCTTCGAGAGGCCCGACCCGTCGTCGATGACGCAGCCGTCGGCCGGGATGCCGCACTCGGCCATCCAGCGCCGGATTTCGTCGGCCCCGTTGGCCCAGGTGCCCTGCCGCGGGGGAAGGGCGGCCGAAATCTTCGGCGTCGGGCCCCACGCGCCGAGGATTTTCATCAGGTTTTCGGCATACATTCCCTGGCTTCGCTTGTCGGCCACGGCGATCGTGGCGTCGAGGCGCGAGGCATGGATGATGTCGAGCACCAGGTCCGCCCGGGCCTGGCCGCCGGAATCGACGAGGCGCCCGCGGACCACCGGCCCCGCCACGGCGATGCCCTCGCCGCGCAGCGCCTCGGCCAGCGCGGCCCCGAAGAACATCGTCGGATCGGCGACGGTCCGGAACTCGATCGCCTCGGCGGCCCCCGCGGGGTACCGGCCCGAGGCGCGGATCCGCATCAGCGGCCACGACACATCGTCCACAATCCGCTGGAGGCTGAACGTGTGCTGGCTCCGCTCGGCCGCCGTGGTGATGGTCCCCTCGACGGCGGCATAGGCGCTCGGCGGATCGATCCACACGCGGGCCGGGTCGCCCGCCTTCGCCCCGGGCGCCACGTGGACCTCCAGGCAGTTGTCACAGAGGCTCAGCGCGCCGACCGGGGCCTCGTACCACTTCCCTTCCTGATCGGGGGGCCAGTGCGGGTGCAGGAGGACGGAGTCGAAGAGCGTATCGTCCAGGACGATGCGGCCGAGCGCATTGACGCCGGCGGCCTTGAGCACCTCGGCCCACTTGCGGAACGCACCGACGGTGTCGCGGTTGTAGAACCGCCCGGAGAAGTTCGGGTCGCCCCCGCCGATGACCGCCAGGTCCCACTCGTCCTTCTTTCCTTCGACGGGCAGGCGCCCGATGTGCGTCTTGATGCGCCAGTCGGGGCCAAGCCGGTCGAGGCACGCCGCCGTCGTCATCAGTTTGAGGGTGCTGGCGGGGATGAGCGGCAGATCGGCCCGCACGCTGTAAAGCACCTCGGCGGCCTCGTGGGCGGCGGGGTCGGCCAGGGCGACGATGCGGACCGCCGTGGCGGCCTTCTCGAGGCCCGCCGCGGCGAGGATTTTGTCGATGTCGTCGCGCAGGGCCTGCGCGGCGCCGCCGGGGGCGGGCGGTTCGGGCACGGCCGCCCGTTCAGCCGCCGGCGCCCCAGGCGGGGCCGGCGCCGCAGGCGCCGCCCAACTCGAACCGGCGGCAAACAGCAGTCCCAGCCCAACCATCAGCAGGCAGAATCCGCGCATGAGCCAAAACCCCTTCTGTCCGCGGGCGCGAAACTCTCTCTTTAATAGCGCGACTTCGTCAATTGGATGCGCCGAAGCCCGTGTTGCGCCCTGGTATTAATCCAGTCACCGCCCGGTATAGGACGGAAAAACCGGCGGTAAAAATGATAGTGTAGCATCCTTACCGCGGTCGAAGAGCCTGTCCGAAAAACCGAGGGTCAGGCATATATGCAACCAAAGCCCGCCGTTGGGCTTTGGTTGGCATGTCGCTTCAGCCCCGGAAAGGAGAACCGCAACAACTTTACTGAGGCAAACGCAAAAGCGCGTTTGCCTCAATAAATATGCCTGACCCTCGGTTTTTCGGACAGCCTCTACGCCGGTAATGCTGCTACAGTCTCGCAAAAATCTTGATTTCCGCGCCGGCGGCGGGGATTATAATCTCCATCTGGGCCGTGTAAAGGGCAAGCCGTGGTGGCTTGCGAACAAGGAAGCCCTATCCGTTGGGGACGAGAACCATGACCCACATGCACCCCGAGAACGTGGTTGTTCACGGTGATCTGCTGGAAGTCCTCCCCCGGTGGCCGCCAGGATGCGTGGACCTGGTGTTCGCCGACCCGCCCTTCAACATCGGCTACCAGTATGACAAGTACCGCGACGACCTGGCGCCGACGGCGTACATCGACTGGACGCGCCGCTGGATCGACGAGTGCCTGCGTGTCCTCAAGGCGAGCGGCACCCTGTGGATCGCCATCGGCGACGAGTACGCCGCCGAGGTCCGCGTGCTCATGCGCCAGAAGGCCACGCTGCGGAACTGGATCATCTGGCACTACACGTTCGGCCAGTGCTGCAAGGCGAAATTCAACCGGGCCCACGCGCACCTGCTGTATTTCGTCAAGGATATAAACAACTTTACGTTCAATGATCGGGCGGTCCGCGTGCCCTCGGACCGGCAGTTGAAGTACGATGACAAGCGGGCCAACCCCATCGGCAAACTCCCCGACGACGTCTGGAAGTACTCGCGCGTCTGCGGAACGTTCAAGGAGCGCGTGGGCTGGCACCCGTGCCAGATGCCGGTGGCGCTGCTCGAACGGGTGGTCAAGGCGTGCTCGAAACGGGGCGACCTGGTGCTGGACCCGTTTGCGGGTAGCGGCACGACGCTGGTGGCGGCCGCCAAACTCGGCCGCCGGTGGGTCGGCATCGAACTGTCGGACCAATATGCCGCCCAGGCTGCGCGCCGCGTCGAGCAGGAGATCGCCGGCGCCAAGATCAACGCCCCCGAGGCGGCCGAGGCCGCCCCGGCGACAACGGCTTAATCCCGGAATCTACTTCGCCAGCGAGGAAGTCGGCCCCGAAGGGGCGCCTCCAATTGACGAAGTCGCGCTGTAGCACCAGGAAAGACGCCCCTTGCCTCTTCTCGTCCGCAGCACCTTGTTGCCAATACGTGATTTTGGTGGTATTCTTGCCTTGGCTCGGCAAGCAGCGACACACGGCAGGAAAACGAGGGCCAAGAACCCATGCGGGCCTTGTGTGCCATCGCCATCACGGCAGCAATCCTGCTCCAAGCGGGCCAGTGCCTGGCCGACGGCCTGTCTTCCACAGGCAACGCCGACGGCCTGCTGACGTGGCGCATGGGCACGCTTGAACCGGGCCAGTCGGCCCGGCAGGTGGTCCTTTTCACCTACGGCCCGTCGTACGGCGAGGCGATCAAGGCGCTCGAGCAGGCCCGCCACGAATTCGGCAGCCTTCCCGACGCTCCGGCCCGCGGCGACGCCAAGCCGCTGCCCACCGTCTGGATCAGGAACACCGCCACCGATTTCGCCCTCGAAGGCCCCGGCCACTTTTTCTGGGAAGGCGGGCGGCAGGGCCTAACCGGGCCGCAGGGCGGACAACTCAGCCGCTTTGGCTGGTACGTCCACTACAATGACGGCGCGCCCCGCCGGGCGGGAACGCCCATCGCGGGCGACCGGGGCGCGCCCGACAACGTGCAGACAATCGAGCCGATCGTCGCGCCGAGGGCAAGCGAGGCCGTCGGCACCATGGCCAGCGGCGACGGGCAACTCCGGGTCCGCCTCCGCGCCCGCATGGGCACCGGAGCGGCGGCGGGCGTCGAATTCGTCCTGACCAACACCGGCGCCAGGCCGCTGGCAGACGTCCGCCTGACCGCCTACTCGAACCTCGAGGCGGCTCACACCCACCAGAACGATTACAGCGCGCTCGATGCGGCCGCCGGCGGGCTTGTCCTGGTCGACCCGCCGACGGGCGTCTGCACGATCATGGCCGGGTTGGAGCGGCCCGCCACCGGTTACAGCGGCGTGTGGCCGTCTCAGGGGCCGCTCGAGACGGCCGCCGGCGAACCCCTGGCCAAGTGGAAGCCGTTCAAGGAAATCCCGGCGGACCTCAGGGCGATGCTGATGCAGGACCCGCAGGCCGCCGGCATCTACGAGGAGTACGCCCCCGCCCCTCCCGCCAAGCCGGCCGAACCGCCCACGCGCACCCTGACCGACGCCGAGGCGGCGGACGTCCTGGAGCGCGACTGGATCTTCCAGGCCGAGGGCAGACCGCTGGCGGCGCGGGCCGCCGAGGAGGTCCGCTGGGCGCGCCAACTTGCCGCACGCCTGGCGGCAAATCCGCGGACGCCCGACCTGGCGGGCGACCTGGCCGAACTCGACGCCCTGTCGAAGCGCATCGACGCAAGGCCCGACGAGGCCGCCGCCCGGGAGGTCTACCTGGCGGTCCGCGCCGCGAAACGCCGCCTGACGCTCAAGAACCCGGCGGTCGATTTCTCGCAGGTCCTCTTTATCGACAACCCGTTCCCGGCGGGCCGCGAGTGGCCGCACCAGGCCCGCCATCGCAATGGCATGATGGCCGTGCCGGGGGGGCGGCTGCTGGTGCTGGAGGGTCTGGCGCCGGGCGGGAACCTCCGGAAACTCGCCCCCCGGAAGCCCGGCTCCTTCTGGCGCCCGGACCTGTCGTTCGACGCCCGGAAGGTCCTCTTCTGCTGCCGGCCCTGCGATGAGAAGAGTTACCACCTGTACGAGATGAACATCGACGGGACCGGCCTGCGGCAACTGACGAGCGGGCCGTACGACGACATCGACCCCATCTACATGCCCGACGGGCACGTCCTGTTCACCACCACGCGGTGCAACACGTACGTGCGGTGCATGCCATATACTTATTCCTATGTTCTGGCGCGGTGCGACGCCGACGGCTCGAACATCTACCTCATCAGCCAGAACAGCGAGCCGGACTGGTGCCCGGCGCTGCTGTCCGACGGCCGCGTCATATACTCTCGGTGGGAGTACACGGACAAGGCCCTCTGGCGCATCCAGAAACTCTGGACCACCAACCAGGACGGCACCAACACCGCTACATTCTGGGGAAACCAGAGCGTGTGGCCGGACCACGTGGCCGAGGCGCGGCCGATCCCCGGGAGCGACCGCGTGATGTTCACGGGCCTGGCGCACCACAACTGGTTCGCGGGGTCCGTCGGCATCATCGACCCGGCGAAGGGCCTCAACTTCCCGCACGGCCTTACGAAGGTGACATGCGAGGTGCCGTGGCCGGAGTGCGGCCCGCCGCCGTCCGATCCGCACGAGCGGGCCGACTATCACGCCGCGGGCCGGTTCGCGGCCTACAAGACGCCGTACCCGATTTCGCCGGAGGATTTTCTGGTCTCGGCCCAGCGGGCCGGCGGCGACTCGAAGTTCCGCCTGTACCTGATGGACCTCGGCGGCAACCGCGAACTTATCTACGAGGGTGCCTACAACATCTGGCACGCCATGCCCGTGAAACCGCGCGAGCGGCCGCCGGTCCACACCGACACCGTGGCGTGGCCGGGCACCGGCAAGGACCGCAGGAGCGCGCAGCCGGGCGTCCTCTTCAGCACCAACGTTTACCAGGGCGTTCCGCAGTTGCCGCCGGGAAGCATCAAGCACCTGCGAGTCATCCAGATGGATGCCCGCACGTACTCGATGTGGACGCGCGACGGGCGGTTCTCCGGGCCCGTGGTGGCGGCCCACCAGGACGACGGCGTCAAGCGCATCCTGGGGACGGCGCCGGTGGAGGCGGACGGGTCGGTGAACTTCACGGCGCCGCCGGGCGTAGCGCTGCATTTCCAGGTGCTCGACGAGCACGGCCGGGCGCTTCAGACGATGCGGTCGTTCACGGGCGTCATGCCCGGCGAGCGGCGGGGGTGCGTGGGGTGCCACGAACTGCACAGCGTGGCGCCGGCGGCCACAGCGGCGGCGGCACTGCGGCGAGGGCCCTCGCAACTCGACGCACCCCCGTGGGGCACCGCCTCCATCAGTTATGAACGCATGGTCCAACCCGTCCTCGACCGGTACTGCGGCAAGTGCCACCAGGGCGACGGCAAGGGCCGCACCAAACTCGACCTGACCCTGCGGCCGGGGTCGGGGGTCTTCAAGGAGCCCTACCTGACGCTGGTCGGCTCCGGCGGCCAAGGACTGAGGACGCGGGGCATCGCCGGCGCCATGATGGTCGAGAATTTCGGCCAGAGCGATCCGGCCAGTTACGCCACCGCCCCCCCCATGCAGCACCTGGCGTACACGAGCAAACTCATCGAGATCGCGATGGGCGGCAAGCACAACGACGTGAAGATGGACCCCGTGAGCCTCGAGAAACTCATCGCGTGGGTCGACGCGAACTGCCCATACCGCGGCGACGAGGACGTCCGCGCCCTGCCGGACCCGTCGTTCCCGCGCGTCGAAGACCTGCCCATCCGGCCGCTGGTCAAGAGCGCCCCGGTCATCGAGAGGCCGTAGGGCGGGGCGCGCCCCGGCCTACGTTCTAAAGGTACTTGTCCAGCCGCTGGTCTTTCAACTTGGCCACGAGGTCGCGGACACGTTCGACGCTGTCGCGGGTGGTTACGAGCGTGGCGTCGGCGGTGGCAATGATGATGAGGTCTCGGACGCCGAGGGCGGCCACGAGGTGCTCGCCGGCGGAGTAGATGACATTGCCGCTGGAGTCGGCCGCGAGGGCCTTGCCCTGGACGACGTTGCCCTGCTCATCGGCGGGGATGTGCCCGCGCAGGATCCGCCACGTGCCCACGTCGTCCCACGCGAACTTGCCCTCGATCACGCGGACGCGGTCGGCCTCTTCCAGAACGCCGTAATCTATGCTGATGCGCGGCAGTCGCGGGAAGACACGGGCCAGGGCGGCATCCATGTGATCGGTGTCGAGGTCCGGGACGAGGGTGGCCAGGCCCTCCCACAGTTCCGGCAGGCGGCGGCGGATGGCCTCCAGGATGGCGTCGGTCCGCCAGAAGAAGATGCCGGAGTTCCAGAAGTAGTCGCCGGAATCGAAGTATGCCTCGGCCACGGCCATTGCGGGTTTCTCGTGGAAGCCCGCCACCTCGTACACCGTCTGGCCGTCGATCTCCTTGACCACGTCGCCGCGCAGGATGTACCCGTAGCCGGTGGCGGGGTACGTGGGGCGGATGCCGATGGTGTAGAGGGCCTGCGGATCGCTCTGGACGATCGCGTCGACGTGCCGGAGGCACTCCCGCAGCCTCTCGGCGGGCTGGATGATGTGGTCGGAGGGCAGGCACACGATGGTCTGGTCGCCGGCGCGTTTGCGGATGATCTCGGACGCCAGGCCGATGCAGGGGGCGGTGTCGCGTTTGCGCGGCTCGACAATGAGGTTCTCCGGCGGCAGGCCGACCAGCAGGCGGCGGGCCACCTCCTGGTGCCGCCGGTTGATCAGGCACAGGATGCGCTCGGGCGGGATAAGGTCCTTGAGGCGGTCAAGCGTCTGAACCACCAGCGGATCGCCGCCGAGGATGCTGAGGAACTGTTTCGGGCAACTCTCGCGACTGGCCGGCCAGAGGCGCGTGCCCTCTCCCCCCGCCATAATCACCGCGTACATCGTCCGTGGCCTCGCTCGGAAGATCCCCGAAATCCCGGAACCCTGGGAAGGCCGGCCCCTGGCGCCGTCCAGGCGCTCGGGACCCGCCAGGTGATTGGTATAGGGCGTGTGGCGCCGCGGGTCAACGATTTTCCGCCGCAGGCCCAGACCCGATCCGCCGGAAACAAGCCGTTGCCCCCGGCGTCGCTGCCCGGGTAGAATGATGTGGAGGCGCGATGCAAGGAGACGAGAGTGGCCATATTTCGATGTCCGGGCCAAGACCTGCGGTTCTGGAAACCCGAGGACGTGGTGGAGCATCCGTGCCCGAACTGCGGCGCGGCCGTGGAGTTCTGGCGTGACGACGTGGCCCGGACCTGCCCGAAGTGCAGGAAGCGCGTGCGCAACCCATGCTTCAACGCGGGGTGCGCCGAGTGGTGCAAGTACGCCGACAAGTGCGGCGCGGTGACGGCGTCCGGCCGGCCGGCCCCGTCGGCCGAGAAGCCGCCCACGACGAAACCTCGCCGCTGACCGTTCTTGGGCCGGTCCTTGCGCGGGCGGCAGTCCTGCCCGCCGCGAGTGAGTTAGCGTAGCGCGCGGCAGACCGCAGGTGCGTCCCTCTCAGGCGCAGTCTCCCAGGCGCAGTCTTGAAACGAAAGCGGCCCGGTGATAGACTGCCGCCGCTTTCGGGCATCCATCGGACATGGAGGGGCCTGCGTTGCAGCCGTCGGTGCTCATCATCGAAGATGAAGAGGGCGTGCGGTCGGCGCTGGCGAAGCGCCTGAAGATGCACGGCTGCGCGGCCGACACGGCGGCCACCGGGGCCGAGGGACTCAAGCGCCTCGCCGAGGGGGGCACAGACCTCGTGCTCCTGGACTACCGGCTTCCCGACGCCGACGGCCTGGAACTCCTGGAACGCATCCGCCGCCAGTGGCCCGACGTCCTGACGATCATGATGACGGCCTACACGAACGTCGACATCGCCATCCAGGCCGTCCGCCTCGGCGCATACGACTATGTGCCCAAGCCGTTCAGCCTCGACGAGATGATGGTCGTCGTCGACAAGGCCCTCGAGGCGAAGCGCCTGCGGACCGAGGTGGAGCGCCTGCGCACGCGGGACATCGAGGAGTTCGGCTTCGACCGCCTCGTGGCGCGCAGTCCGAAGATGCTCGAAATCATCAACCTCCTTAGGCACCTGGCCGAGTCCGAGGCCCGGACGATCCTGCTACAGGGCGAGAGCGGCACAGGCAAGGACCTGGCGGCAAAGGTCGTCCACTTCCAGAGTCTCCGGGCCGCCCGGCCGTTCATGAACATCACCTGCACGGCCCTGCCCGAGACACTGCTGGAGAGCGAACTTTTCGGCCACGAGCGAGGGGCGTTCACCGACGCGCGGCAGCAGAAGCAGGGGCTGTTCGAACTGGCCGACGGCGGGACGATCTTCCTGGACGAGATCGGCGACATGCCGGCGGCCCTCCAGGCGAAACTCCTGAGGTTCCTCGAAGAGAAGGCCTTCCGCCGCGTCGGGGGGACCAAGGACATCCGCGTCGACGTCCGCATCATTGCCGCCACCAACCGGAACCTGCGGGCCCTCGTGACCGACGGCCGGTTCCGCGAGGACTTGTTCTACCGGTTGAACGTCTTCCCGGTGACGCTGCCGCCCCTGCGGGAGCGGCCCGATGACGTCCCGTTGCTGGCGCAACACTTCGTGCGGCAGTACAACCGCGAGTTCCGTAAAGAGGTCGTGGGGATCGATCCGTCCGCCCAGGCCGCCATGCAGGCCTACAATTGGCCCGGCAACGTCCGCGAGGTGAAGAACGTGATCGAGCGCGCGATGCTCCTGGCCGCCGGCCCCTGGCTGAGGCTGACGGACCTGCCGACGGAACTGAAGTCGCCGGCGGCCGCCGTGGTCAGCGCCGATGGTCCGACCACGCTGATCGAGTTCGGGCCCGACGGCGTCGACATCCACGAGGTCGAACGCCTGCTGGTCCAGAGGGCCCTGGATCAGACGCGCGGCAACCAATCGCGTGCCGCCGCCTTGCTGCACATCAGCCGCGACCAGTTGCGGTACCGCATGCAGAAGTACGGCCTGAGAACCCAGGCCGGCGAGCCGGCTTCATGAGCGCCAATGCGTGCCCGACCGGTCCCAGGAGCCGCCCGTGACGTTGTTCGAGACGATTAAACAGCATGTGCGGCCGGCCCGCCGCCGCATCCTCCTGCCGGAGATGCATGACGACCGCGTCGTCCAGGCGGCCGCGCAGGTCCAGCGCGAGGATTTCTGCCAGACGGTTGTTTTGGGCGACCCGCCAAGGCTGGCCGACGCCCTGCGCCGGGCCGGCGGCAACCCGGACCGCATCGAGATCCTCGATGCCGCCGACAAGGTCCGCTTCGACGCCTTCAGCCAGGAGTACTACGAACTGCGGAAGGCCAAGGGCTGCACGCCGGACCAGGCCCGGACCACCATCGCCGACCCGGTCTACTACGGTGCGATGTGCGTCCGCAAGGGCCTGGTGGACGGCATGACGACCGGCAGCGCCTCGCCGACGGCCGCGGTCATCCGCGCCGCCCTGCAATGCGTCGGCACCCGGCCGGGCGTCAAGACCCTCTCGTCGTGCACTCTGATCGTCCTATCGTCCCCGGATTTCGGGCACGAGGGGCTGCTCCTGTTCAGCGACTGCGGCGTTGTGCCGATGCCCACGGAAGACCAACTGGTCGACATCACGCGCAGCGCCGCCGCCTCGTGGCGCCAGTTCATCGGCACCGAGCCGGTGGTGGCGTTGCTGTCGTTCAGCACCAAAGGGTCGGCCAAACACGAGGCGGCGCAGCGTGTGGCCCGCGTCGCCCAGAGGGTCCGCCAACTGGAGCCGAACCTGACGGTGGACGGCGAACTTCAGTTGGACGCCGCCCTGGTGCCCGACGTGGCCGCCCGCAAGGCCCCGCGCAGCCCGGTCGCGGGGCGGGCGAACGTCCTCATCTTCCCGGACCTGGGGGCCGGGAACATCGGCTACAAACTGGCCGAGCGCCTCGGCCGGGCACAGGCCGTCGGCCCGATCTTCCAGGGCCTGGCCAGGCCGATCAATGATCTGTCGCGCGGGTGCCGGGTCCAGAACATCGTGGATGCCGTCGCCATCACGGTCGCCCAGACGTTCGCGGGGTGACGGCCGGCCTCGTTTGATTCATTTCGGTATGGCCGGCCCTCTGTTTCCGGCAAAGGCCCCGCGCCGCGCACCGCCTTACGCGATGGGCGAGCATCCGGGCAAGACCACACGGAACGTCGTGCCGCGGCCGACCTGGCTCGTCGCGTCGATGCGGCCGCCGTGCATGTCCACGACGCGCTTGGCGATGGTCATCCCCAGGCCCGTGCCGTGCGGGACGGTCTGCTTGGCGGCCTGGCCGCGGAAGAACTCGTCGAAGACATGCGGAAGTTCATCCGCCGGGATGCCGATGCCCGTGTCCGAGACCGTCAGGACGGCCTCGTCGTTTTCACACCCCAGCCTGACCGAGACGCGGCCGCCGGCCGGCGTGTAGCGGATCGCGTTCGAGACCAGGTTGTCGACCAGGTCCGTGAGGCTGTCGCGTGCGCCGCTGACGTGTGCCGTGCCGGCTTCGACCTCCAGGACGATCTGCTTTCCCTCGGCCTGGGCCCTGAACAGGTCGGCCGCCCCGCGCACGATCTCCGCCAGTTCCACGGGCTCGAACCGCTGGGCCACGGCCGCGCTCTGGAGGCGGCTCCAGCGCAGCAGGTCGTCAATCAGGTCCAACGTGCTTTCGGAGCGGTCAATGGCCCGCCCCACCAGGTCACGGCCGGGGACGGCGCCGCCCATCTGGCTTGCGGCCGCCTTCAGGAGGCTCTGCATGGCCCCGATGGGGGCCCGCAGTTCGTGGCTCGTCTTGCGCATGAAATGCGACTTGACCTGTTCGAGAGATTTCAGGTCCTTGTAGGCTTTCTCCAGTTCTCCTTCGCGCAGGCGCAGGCGGCCCGCGATGCTCGAGGCAATGAAGACGGCGGCATAGACCGCGAACGTCATCACGAACGAGACCTGGAGCACAAACACGTGCCGGCCCGCCTCCGTGGATGACACGAGCGGCTCAAGCCGGCCGTCCGGCAACGCCATGTCCAGCGCGTGGTGAGCGCCGCCGAAGTAGTATTCGCCCCACGTGATGAGGTTTATCAGGACCGCCGCCAGCGTGGCGTAGCCGTAGGCCACCCGCGGGGCGAAGAACTCGCTCGCCACGATCATCGGGAAGATGAACAGCAGGATGAAGTGGTTCTCGGCGCCCCCGATCGCGTGCACCAGCGCCGCCACCGCCACAAGGTCGCACGTGATCTGCGCGTGGGCAAGGCGCGCGATCCAGCGCTTCTGAATATCTCGATGCCGATGCAGCCACCGGACCGCCAGCGAGAAGACCAGGTTGTAGCCAAACAGGGCGGCGATCACCGCCAGGGCCCAGGGCCACGCAAAACGGACGTCAAACAGGTACCAGCCGACCGCCAGGAACGCCAGCGCGCAGGCCCCCGCACCCCACCGCACGTGGGTGAACCAGCCCAGCCGGTCAAAGAGTTCCTGCTCGCTCAGCGACAGGTCGATGGGGCGCGCCGCGCCCTGTTCCGCCATGGCCATAGCCGAGTCTTTCGTGGAGACTGTAGCAGCGCTGCCAGCGAAGAACCCGTCCGGCAAACCGCTGGTCAGGCATTCTTATTGAAGCAAACGCGCCTTTGCGTTTGATTCAAGGAAGTCCGCGCACCTGACTGCGGGGAACATCGAAAGGCGACAGCCCAGGCGAGCGTCTTCGGCGCCGCCTGCGTCGGACCCGCGCGCCTTGTCGGCCCCCACCGGCGTTGCCCACTTCGACCGGTCACGCCGGTTTCGGCGGTTCCTGCCCGGCGTCTGTCTTGGCCTCTGGCGCGGCGGGGCTCGCCTCGCCTGCCTGCACAGAAGAGGTTGACTGCGGCGCGGACATAGGGGTGGCGGCGGCACCTGGCGATGCGGCCCCCTGTCCCGATGCCGCAGCCTGCGCCGTGGCGGCGTCCGGGACGGCTGCGCCTGCCGGGGCCGGGGCGGGAGGCGGCGCTCCGCCCTCCGGCGCAGCCGACGCCGGCTCGGGCGACGCCGCCGGGGACGCCAACACCTGGGCCCCTTCCGCCGGTGCCGGCGGCGCCGCAGCGTCGGCCGCCGCGCCCGCGGCAGCCGGCTCTCCCCCGGCCGGCGCCTGGGCCTCTGGGCCGGCCACCTCGGCCGTCGGAATCTCGGTCGTGCCCATCTCGCGCCTGACAATCCGCACGTCGCTCCAGGTCCACAATCCCATGGCCAGCAGGACCGACCCGACCGCCAGCAAAGCGATGCCGAAGCCCAGGTAGCGCTCGTTCGTGTCGCGTTCGTAGTTCAGGGCCTTCAGATACTCATCGGCCGGCTCGGCCGGTTCCTCGGCCCCATACTCATTCTGGTACCACATCCTCCCGTCGACGTGCATCGTCGGGGTCACGCCGTCAGGCATCGCCCACATCTTACCTTGGGCCAGGTGCTCTTTGTCCGGCCCCATGATCTCCCAGTGTTTAGCGCCTTGCCGAAAGACCAACAAATTGTCCTCTGCCCCCCTGACGAACTGCGGATTCAGCGTGCTGATCTCGGGGAACAGCGTCGGCCGGTGGGGGATCAGTTTCAGCGTCAGGGCATCAATGGAGTACAGGGCTGCCGCCACGCAGAGGGCGCCCAGCGCGAGCGACGGCCTGTAGACGATGCGCTTGATGCGCATGTGCGCAGCGGCCCGGGCCTTGCCGGTTGGGATGGATCTCGCCGGGCCCGCCAGGCGCAGGGCCTTCCCCAACTCGGCCGCCGACGTGGCGCTCTTCGGGGCCGCCGGGCCGGCGGGAACAGCGCCGGCGCCTGCGGCCGCATCGCTCGGTTCGGCCGTGCTCGTCGCGGCGGCGCCGGGGTCGGCGGCAACGGCGCTCGGCGCCGCATCGCCAGGCCCTGCCGGCGCGGCCGGCTCGCGGCGAATGCCGTGAATCTGCTCCAACATTTCGTCGGCGCCGGCCCTGTTACCCAGTTGAGCCTGCAAGGCCTCGCGGGCCGCCGAGGTGGCGGCGGCGCCGGCTGGTGCGGCGGCATCGCGCCGGATGCCGTGAATCTGCTCCAGGAGTTCGTCGGCCCCGACCTTCTGGCCCAGTTGAGCCTGGAAGGCCTCGCGGGCCGCCTGGCGCCGGGCGACCTCCTCCTCTGTGACGCCCTCGGCCGCCTTGGCGGCCATTTCTTCCTTCAGCGCCCCGAAGTCCAGGACGCCCACGGTGCCGGCCGGCACCTGCACCTGCGAGATCCCCTCCGTGGCCGCCGCCGGGTCCGGCTGCCGCGCCACGTCCTGCGTGCCCGGCGCGGGCACGAGAATATCAAACCCGCACGACTCGCAGTGGAAGAGTTGGCCGACCTTCGACTCGTCGGCCGAGCACGCGGCCCCGCACGGACACTTGAACTCGATGGGCACGAATGTCTCCTTGAACTCGCTTAGAGTCGCCGTATTGTACGAGCCGCGCGGCCTTCCTGCACGTGTTTTCTCTCGACGACGCCGAAAACACGGCGTAAAGTGATAGTGTAGCATCCTTACCGCGGTCGAAGAGCCTGTCCGAAAAACCGCGGGTCAGGCATATATGCAACCAAAGCCCGCCGTTGGGCTTTGGTTGGCATGTCGCTTCAGCCCCGGGAAGGAGAACCGCAACAACTTTACTGAGGCAAACGCAAAAGCGCGTTTGCCTCAATAAATATGCCTGACCCTCGGTTTTTCGGACAGCCTCTACGCCGGTAATGCTGCTACAGTCTGCGTAAAGTCGGGGGGAATGGTGCCGCCATGACCCTCGGAACTCGGATTGCGGCCGTAGCACTGGCCTGCCTCCTTGCCGCCGCCGGGCGGATGCTCGGGCCGGCCGCCCCCGGCGCCGCCAAGTTCCTCGAAGACGCCAAGGCCAAGTCGGGCGAGAACTCCCTGGCCGGCAAGATGGCGGCCGAGTTCCTCCTCATGCAGGGGCCGTGAACCATGGTTAAACATATTGTAACCTCCACTCTTGTTGCGGCCGCCATCGGCCTGGTGTCCCCGTGCCCGGCCGCCGAGACCGCCGGCCTCGACGCCCGAGCCTGGGCCGAAGCGGCCCTGGCGCGCGAGGCGCCGCCCCAGGCCCCGCCGGGGCCCGGCCTCGACCTGCGCCGGCAGGACTACGGGACGCTCCGGTTGAGGCGGTCGGTCATGGATACGCCCCTGAAGATCGGCCAGGAGCAGTACACCCACGGCCTCGGCACCCATGCCGCCAGCGAGATCATCGTGCGGCTGCCGAAACCCGGCCGCACGTTCGAGGCCCGGGTCGGCGTCGACAACAACTACGACACCGCGGGCAAGCGCGGCAGCGTCATTTTTGCCGTCGACGTGGCGGGCAAGGAAGCATTCCGGAGCGACATCCGCAGGGGCGGCGCGCCGCCGCTGGCCGTCAAGGTGGACCTCGCCGGCGCAGGCGAGTTCACCCTGCGCGTCCTCGATGACGGCGACGGCTACGAATACGATCAGGCCGATTGGGCGGAGGCAAGCGTCATGACCGACAGTGGCGAGCGCATCTGGCTTGACGAGTTGGCGATGATCGCCAAAGGAAGCGGCCTTTCGACCGCCATCCCCTTCTCGTTCGTCTACGGGGGCAAGCACTCGGCGGACCTTCTGGGTTCGTGGAAGCCCGCGCAGGCCAATCCGCCCGCGGAGGCCGGACGCCAGCGCCGCTCCGTCACGTGGACCGACCCGGCGACGGGCCTGGAGGTCACGGCCGAGGCGACGCTCTTTCCGGACTTCCCGTCGGCCGTCGAGTGGGTCCTGTTCTTCAAGAACACCGGCGCCGCCGACACGCCGATCCTCGAGAATATCCTGCCGCTGGACCTGCGCATCGCGGTGCCCGAGAAAGGCGGCGTCGCTCTCCACCACGCGAAGGGCAGCACGTGCGCGGCCGACGATTTCCTGCCGATTGACCAGGCCGTGCCGCCGGACGGCAAGGTCGACCTCGCCCCGGGCGGCGGGCGGTCATCGAACGGGCAACTGCCGTTCTTCAACCTCCAATGGCAGGGCGGCGGCCTCGTGGGTGCCGTCGGCTGGTCCGGCCAGTGGTCGATGCACCTGCACCGCGTCGGCGCCGCCAACGTCCTCGTCCAGGCCGGCCAGCAGAAGACGCACCTCGTGCTCCACGCCGGCGAGACGATCCGCACGCCACGCATGCTCCTGGTGAACTGGTCGGGCGACGATCCCCTGCGCGGGCACAACCTGCTGAGGCGGCTGATGCTCGCCCACTACGTCCCGCACCTGGCCGGCGAACCGGTCGTTCCGCCCATCACGCACAACGGCTGGTTCACCTTCAACAGCGGCAACGAGGTCACGGAGGCCAACCAACTGGAGTTGATCCGCGCGATGGCCCCGACGGGCGTCGAGGTCTACTGGCTCGACGCGGGATGGTTCGA
>Ga0315280_10001407_pt1 | contig 41584 bp, 53 predicted proteins | sample YL17G06_40_MG_FD_203697 | JGI IMG/M metagenome (GOLD analysis project Ga0315280, IMG submission 203697) | Sediment microbial communities from Yellowstone Lake, YNP, Wyoming, USA - YL17G06_40 | ecosystem: Environmental > Aquatic > Freshwater > Lake > Sediment | place: USA: Wyoming | collected...
CCCTGGCTGGTCTTGCCGAAGGGTAGGACCGGGTCCGACGGACCGCGTGGCCCTCGCCGCCGTGAAGCCGGCTGATTAGAGATGAAGGATGAAGTGCGTCCTGATCCAACGCTTCACGGCCCGACGCACAACCGATCGCGGCTATCTCGACCCGTTCCGCCCTCCTGAGGCGATGCCGCCACCCGGCTCTCTGCCCCCTTTGGATAAGGCCCTTCTCCTGCGGGGGCGAAGGCAACGATGATAGCTGGAACATCCCTTCGGCCGCAACTGCCGGCGCCCCCCCTCAGCGCGCAGCTAGTTGGGCCGCTGTCCCGGTCGGCTCCTCGCCTCGGCTCACCTGCCTTTGTGATCGCGGTCGGCAAGGTCTATCAGCCAAGGCCCAGCTAGCGCCGCCAAGCGCGGTGCCGGAACCCCCAAGGAGGGACAGGATGCGCATGCCAAATGGCGATGGGACACCTCTGAGAGCCCTGTGGGGTTGCCTGTGAATCCTACGCATTCTGACATAGGAGACCCTTGGGCGGCGCCTCCGGGTGCCGTTCCCTCCCGCGGAATGCGCTCGCCCCATCCGCGACGGAACCCAGGGCACCGACTCCCAGCCGAGGGGGTAGCCGGAGTCGGGGGTGGCCGGGGCCGTCAGCCCGATGTCCCTTCTCTGGGGTCAGACTAGCATCCAGGCCCACGGGCGACTCGAACTCTTAGCGTCCCTATCACGCGCGGCCGGGGAGGGGGATTCGAACCCGCAGGAAATGCATCTAAAGCCCTTCCAGGAGGTTCCAGAGCGCCTTTGCCCTGCCGGGAGGAGGAAGTGGAGGCAGTGGGATCAGGACCCAAAAACGTACGTGGGAAGCCGCTACGGGCCCTAGCGCGGATTTGGTGATTCGCGGCGGAGGGGGTGGGATTCGAACCCACGAGGGCTTGCGCCCCAACGGTTTTCAAGACCGTCTCCATCAACCGCTCGGACACCCCTCCGCGAGAGACAAGGGTCAGACCATAGCAGCCAAGCTCAGGCGCGTCAAGCGTACCGCCGAATGCTCATCAGCACCTTGCCAATGATCTTGACGTCCGTGGCCACGATCGGCTGCATCTTCCGGTTGGCAGGATCCAGGTAGATGCGGCTGCGCCGCCGCCGCAGGTACTTCACTGTTGCCTCGTCGCCCAGCAGCGCCACCACGATGTCGCCGTCGTCGGCGTGCTGCTGCTGGCGCACGACCACCAGGTCGCCGTCAAAGATGCCGGCCTCGATCATCGAGTCGCCCTTCACCTGGAGCATGAAGCACTGATCGTCCTTCACAATGTCGCGAGGCAGCGGAAACACCTCCTCGATGTTCTCCGCCGCCAGAATCGGCTGGCCGGCCGCCACCGTGCCGACCACCGGCACCGGGATCATCGGTACCGGGACCATCTTCGGGTCCTCGGCCTGGAGAATCTCGATCGAGCGCGCCTTGGTCCGGCTGCGCTTGATGTAGCCCTTCCGCTCCAGCGCCTCCAGATGCCGCTGCACAGTGCAGCTCGAACGAAGCCCCAGCCTCTCGCCGATCTCCCGCACGGTGGGCGGGTAGCCCCGGTCGCGGGCGATGTAGTAGATTCCCTCCAGCACTTTCCTCTGCCGATCAGTGATCTGCTGCATGCCGGTTACCTCGCGGTCTGTGGATTCCTGTTACATGATACCACGTCCAGCGCGCCTTTGCAAACAGCCGTTTGAAATTCTCCCCACGCCTTCTTGATATCAAACTGATGTGTGGTATTACTCCTCATGTAGAACTTCTGTTTGCATGGAGGAATAGCCATGAAGTTGCGGCCACGGTGGTCACGGTGGGCGTTGGTGGGAGCGGTAGCGGGGGCGCTTGGCGCAATGCCGGTGGCGGCGCGGCCCGAGCGGGAGACGCCGCGGCCACCCCTGCTTGTCACAGTGTCTTACGGCGACAGCCTCTGGAGTCTTGCGCGTCGATACGGCGACCCCGAGCGCGATGTCCGAGAGATCGTTGACTCCGTGATGTGCGCCAATCACGTCCTCCCGGAGGAGATGCAGCCAGGTCAGGTCCTCTTGCTTCCCGCGGAATGCTTACCCGGCGGCCCGTAGAAGTGTCTTGGTCGGCGACATTCTGCATGCAGCGCGTTTCATAGCCTCACACCTGCTCCCCCCCACCGCGCGCGGCCATGAAACGCGCCCGTGCAGACCCGACGTTGCCGGCCGGCTGTTACACAACCCCGCCTGCGGCGGGGTTGTGTAACAGCTTGTAGGCAAAAGTGGAGAAACCGTGGTAACTTCACCCAAAGGCACAGCGTGTGTCACGGGTGCTGGAGTTCTGGGATCGGAGGCGTTAACATGAGGCGGCTTGCGGTTGTGTTCTCACTTCTGGTGCTGCTCGGGCTGCCCGCGGCAGTCGCAGCGGCCCCCTCTCTCCTCGGCCCCACGGGACTGGTTCTCATCCCGACGGCTGAGACACTGGGGATGACGGGCTTCAACGTCGGCGCGAGCGGCATCCGCGTGGACGACGGCCCTGACCAGAGCGCGCTCTATGCAAACGTGGGCCTACTGCCAGGCCTGGAAGTAGGGTTCATCCGGGAGAAGTCGGAGGGATCCGGGGCGGAGACTCTACTCAACGCGAAGGCTCGCCTCTTCAAGCCACCTCTCGGGCGCATCTCGGTCGCCGCGGGGATGATGGACATCACTGACCAGACTGACCGCACCCCCTACCTAGTGCTGAGCCACACCCTCGGCGCGGGCGTGCTGACGAGCGTCGGCCCGGTGACCCTGCCACAACTCCACATCGGCGTAGGCGGCGGTATGATAGACGGTCTCTTCGCGGGCGTGTCCACCACGGTGAACCAGCGAGTCGGCGTGATGGCCGAGTACGACGGTGACCACGTCAACCTGGGGGCGCGCATGCCGCTGACCCTGAAGGTAGATGCGACTGTCGCCACCCTGGATGGTCTGAAGAACCTGGCCGGCGGGCTCTCCTTCTCCAGCCCCTGGTAGAGAAGGCGATAGCTGCTGAAGGCGCAAGCCCGCGGCGAGAGCCGCGGGCGTTTCATTCTGTGCCCGTCAGCTCCCTGCTAGCCCGACTTCAGGATGGTGATGCACGCGTCCGGGCACATGAGTGCGCACTGCGCACAAGCCGTGCACTTATCCGGGCTGAGCGCTGCCGCCGGATGGAAACCCCGCGTGTTGATGTGACGCGCCAGGCCCATGGCGTGATGGGGGCAGACCGTGATGCAGAGGCCGCACCCCTTGCAGATCTCCTCGTCAATGATGAGCGTGACGCGCGGCCTGGTCTTCGACACAACTCCTCAATTCGTCGTTCTGCGTAGGCCGTCCTTCTGCCTCACTGAACCTGCCACGGCAGGCGCAGGGCCAGATCCAGAGGCAGGACCGGAACGCCGAGGAAGCTCCGGCCCTCCACTAGCCGCTTCTCCGCTGCCAGGAGCACGAGTGGGAGCCGAAGCCGCTCGGCCGCCTGCCGCACCTGCTCCAGCCCCCGTTCCAGATCCGTCGGCCGCGTAGCCGCGCCCAGATTCGGGTTGGCCACCAGCCCGGTGAGCCGAAGGGTCGCCAGCGCCTCGATCGCGCGCGCCTGGTCTGCCACCGCCGAGGGCGCAGAGGTGCTGGGGCGGAAAGGGTTCGTCACCATCCAGAGATCGCAACCACGCTCCTCGATCTGCTCGGCGTAGACGGCGAGCAAGCGTGCCCCCTCGGGATCGCCGCCCGCGTCGAGCACCAGGTGCAGCGAGCGGTCGGCCAGCGCCCCCGCGATTTCGGCCGGCAGAGCCGGCGTCTCGAAGGAGGCCAGCCCCCCCTCCGGCGCCACCACCCGCAGCCCGGCCCTCTGTAACTGCTCCCGGCAATCCCCCACCCGGAAATAGGGAGTGACGATGTCGAGGTCAACGATGCCGACGCTCCGGCCCGCGGCCCGCACCGCCAGCGCATAGGCGATGGCCACCTCGGTCTTGCCGCTCCCGAAGGCGCCCGTGAAGACTACGGTCGGCTGCGTGGACCAGTCCGCCGGTGAGGGGGCGATCATGGCCCGGTCTCCGCCGCGGGCGGGAGCGGCGGCAGATGCGCGGTGCCGACCTCGTCGAAGGCCCTGAGCACCCGGCTGCGCGAGATCACATCCGAGAGCGACCAGCGCTCGCACACCAGATGAACCAGCGCCAGCAGGGCGACCGCTACGAGCCTTCCCCAGCTCGGCAGCGCGATCGCCAGCCCCAGGCCGGCCGCGCCCCCCAGCACGTTCGAGCCCACGTCACCCAGCATGACCCGCCCGGCGAACTCAGCCGGCGCGGCCACCACCGCCAGCACCAGCAGAGGCCCGAGCAGTGGGAAGGCTCCCGGCGAGAGCCCGATCGCCAGCACACAGATGAGACCGAATCCCTTGAGCGCGCGGCTCGGCCTGAGGTCGAGCAGGTTGATGGAGTTGGCCGTGAGCGCGATCAGCAATGCGTCCAGTAGAGCAACGGCAGGCTGGCCGGGCGAGAGAAGGGCGCCTGCCAGCAGTCCCGCGGCTAGTCCTCCCAGCGCTTTCACTGCGCCCGTAGTCAGACGGCCGCGCCGCAGCGACCGCAGATGCCCCCGCAGTCCGCGCGCCTGACGGCGCGCGGCAAACAGGTCGTCGAGAAGGCCGACCGCGCCCAGCGTGCCGATCACCACCGCCGCTGCCCCGCGGTGCTGCACGGCTGCCGGCAGCAGCGCGAGCGCGGGCAGAGCCACCAGCGGAAGGACGAGCCCCGCGCCGGCCGGCAGGGAGCGGCCTAGGTAGTTCGCCTTCCGCAGATTCAGCCACACCGCCCCCACCCAGAGCAGTGGAAGCCATGCGAGGGTGCCACAGGCGGCGACCACGGCCAACACCGCGAGACATGATGGGGATAGGAAGGCCCCGCACAGCAGCACGAGGGCGAGCGCGAAGGCCCAACTGGCCATGCGGGCGGCGCGCTGGGCCGCGGGGAGCGCCGGCCATCCGAGGCCGTACCCCACCAGCAGCGTGAACCACAGAATGTCCCTGCATTGCCGGCCCCGGTGCCAGAGGCCGGCGAAGGTTCGGCCAGTGGGCTCGTGCTCCAATGAGAGAGCCAGCTCGCGAATGGGGAAGCTGAGGTGCGCCGCCTCCACCGTCAAGCCGGTCTCAGCCCCAAAGCGGGAAGCCAGGCCGATGTGCTTGACCAGGCGGGCCGGCAGCGCGCGCTGGCCAGAGAGAGGCGCGGCCACCGTCAGGCCCCCGAGCAGACGGATGGCAGCATGCGCGAGACCCCGGGCCAGCCCGAACCCACCCGCACTTGATCGAGACGGAAAGACCGCGATTGCCATGCTCCCCTGCTGGCGGGCAGCGTCCAGGAGCGGGCCGGCGTGCGAGGCGGACGCGCCGAGGTCGGCATCCAGGAAGAGCAGCAGATCCGAGTGCGCCACTTCGACCCCGGCCATCAGCGCGCCGCCCTTCCCCACATTCCCGGGAAGCGCGATCACGAGATCGGCCCCCGCCCGCCCGGCGGCCTCTGCCGTGCCGTCCCGGGAGCCGTCATCCACGACGATCACCTCGGACACACCCGGGATGCTCTTTGCGGCGCCGACGGTCTGCGCCACGCTTGCAGCCGCGCGGTAGGCCGGGATGATCACCGAGACCGGCACGCCTCAGCGCCGATCCGCGGTCGAGAGGTCCGGCAGAAAGCGGTCTGCGGTCGCATTCACGCCGAAGTGCCCATTGACTCCGCCCAGAGCCAGCACGATCGCCATCTGCCCGGCCAGAGTCTCGGCGTCGTCCACCGTGGAGATGCCCTTGGACTTGTACAGGGGAATGGCGGAGTTGGCCGCCTGGCTCGACTCGCAGCCAACCACGCGCACCCCCAGGCGCAGGAGCTCCGCGATCATCGGGAGGTCAATCCGCTCCGGTGAAGAGTCTCCGCTGGAGCTCGAGCCACCCAGGATGAGAACAGAGTCCACGGGGAGGCGGTAGTCGGAGTCCGCGCTCGTCCTCAGCAGGTTCAGAGCCTGAAGCTCGAGGATCAGCTCGTTCCGTCCCTGCGCCAAATCCCTGGCGACTGTCTCCGCGATCAGGCTCCGGTAGTGCACCCCCGGGGGCGGGTAGAGGCTGAGCCGCTGAGAGACCTTCTGCCGCAGCTCGCTTGGCATGGTCACGAAGTCCCGTGTGATGGTGGTGGTCGAAGACAGGGAGGCGCCTGCCTGCTTCATCAAGGCCCGGAGACGATCTGGCACCGGGTCCCGGCCGAAATCGTGGTCGAGCACCAGCGCCACGCGTCGGCCCTTCAGCCGGTCGCGGATCAGCCCCGAAACGGCCTCTTTCGCCAGCGCCTCGTACTGGCTCCGCTCCTGCTTCAGCCTGTTGAGCTCGTCCTCTTTCGCCTGCTGCGTCTCGCGGTACTGCTGCTTCAGCCCGCCCACCACCCGGTTCAGCTCCTCCGGGTTCGGCGCCAGGCCGATGCCCACCAGAATGCCGAGAAGCAGCGCAAGGAAGATGGCGACGAAGCTTCCGATGTGATAGCGGTAGTCAACCGGCACGGGAGCCTCCCATCAGGGCCCGGTCTCGAGGGTCACAGGTGCATCGCCCTGAAGAACGCCAGCAGCCGCAGCCCCCACAAGTCGAGCACGGCGCGGATGGCCGTCCCCCTGGTGAGCAGTACGATGATGATGATGGCAGCAACTCCACCGAGGTAGACGAAGAGCCGGGCCGACTGGGTGGAGGGATAGAGCCGGCTGATCCCCTTCGCATCAACCAGGATCGAGCCGACCTTGAGCCGCACCAGGAACGTAGACGACATGCCTCCCCGCGATTTCTCCAGGAACTCGGTGAGAGAGAAATGGGTGCCCACCGCCGCGATCAGCTCGGCCTCCTGCTCGTAGGCCAGCAGCATGGCCACGTCCTCGCTGGTGCCCCGGGAGGCGAGCGTGCTTGCGCCCAGACCCAAGCCCTGGAGCCGCTCCCGGCCCGGGGCCGTGCCGTCAGGATAGGCGTGCACGATCAGCTCCGCACCCGAGCGCAAGGTCGCATCGGACACACTGTCCATGTCTCCCACGATGATGTCGGGCCGGTAGCCCTCCTGTATCAGCAGGTCCGCGCCCCCGTCCACCCCGATCAGCACCGGCCGCACCGCTGCGATATAGGAGGCAATCGCCCGCAGATCCTGCGTCGCCCCCTCGCCGCGCACCACGATCAGGCAGTGCTGCCCCTTGATCGGCGTGCGCAGGGCGGGCATGGAGGAGGGCTGGAAGAGCAGGTACTGCTCGTCGGCGACATAGCTCAGGGTGTTCTCCACGAAGCGGGCAAGCTCTGAGCTCAGCCCGGCCTTCGCCTCCTCCATCTGAGTGGCAAGCGCTGATTCTGTGAGGACCTGTCCCGCTCCGATGATCGTGCCATCAGAGTAGACCGCGCCGTCAACGACCTCCAGCCGGTCGCCTTCGCGGACGCGGTCAACCAGGTAGTCGCCCACGTTGTCTATCAGGGGGATGCCCGCGCGCACTACGATGCTCGGTCCGCGATGCGGGAAGCGGCCGGAGAGCGAGCGCTGCGCGTTGACCACCGCCGCCACCCGGCGGCCCACCAGGGCGGAAGCACAGGGGCCGTCGAGATCGGTGTGAGAGATCACGGCGATGTCCCCGGGCTGCAAGCGATGGATCAGGCGCTTCGTCCGCCGATCAACTCTTGCCACACCTCGGACGCGCACCTCGGCCTCCGCCGCTATCGCGGTCCCATCCAGCCCAGCTTGCCGCGTAGCTTCGCGTAGAAGCTGGTGCCCTCCAGACAGATGAGCCGCGCCGAGAAGCTCGCCTCGCGCACCTCCACCCGATCACCCGGCCGCAGCGCCAGGCCCTCCTGTCCGTCTGCGGTCAGGATCACCTCCTCCTCCCCCGGGTCGGGGAGGGTGATCTCGATCACGCACTCGGGAGGCACCACGAGCGTGCGGGCAGAGAGCGCGTGCGGGCAGATCGGGGTGATGATCAGCGCCCGCACCGCGGGCGAGACTACCGGCCCGCCGGCCGCCAGCGAGTAGGCGGTGGAACCAGTCGGCGTGGCGATGATCATCCCATCCGCAGGGAAGTGGGAAAGCGGTTCGCCCGAGATGCTGGTCTGGAAATGCAGGAGGCGTGAGAAGGCCCCCTTGCCGATCACGATGTCGTTGAGCGCGATGAAGGACCCTACCTCGGCGTCGAGCCGCAGAACCCGGGCGGCCGCCATCATCCGCTCCTCGACCCGCATTCGCCCAGCCATCACCTCTGCCAGCGAATCGAGCATTCCCGCCTGCGGCACCGCCGCCAGGAAGCCGAATCCGCCGAGGTTGATCCCCAGGATCGGCTTCCCGCGCGGCGCGCCCACCCGGGCGGCCGCCAGGAATGTGCCATCTCCCCCCATGGCGAGCAGCATATCGGCAGCATCAGGCAGGTCCGACCCCGCGGCCCCAAGGTGAGGCAGGGACAGCGCCCTGGCCTGGTCCGCGAACAGCAGGGGGCGGACCTCTCGGGCCTCGAACCAGGCCACCACCTCCCGCACCGCGCTCGCCACGCGGCGCTTATGGAGCGCCGCGATGAGGCCGACACAGCGGACCGCCGTCGGGTCGAATCTGTCGTCTTGCTCGGCCGCACGGCCGGTCGAAAGCATAATCCTGCTCTACCCCGGAGTTGCCAGGCGGTCGAGGTTGCGCCTGGCATCCTTCAGATTCGGGTCTGCCGCGAGGGCCGCGCGGTACTCCGCGATCGCCGCTTCCTTCTTCCCCTGGCGCTCATAGACTACGCCCAGGTTGTTGTGCGCGGGCGCGTACTTCGGGTCAACCTCCAGCGCGGCCTGATAGGCCGCCACCGCTGCGTCAAGCTGGCCGAACTCCTCGTAGATGATCCCGAGGTTGTTGTGCGCGACGACATCCCTGGGCTTCGCCTTCAGCAGCGCCTCGTATTCCCGTTTCGCCTGATCGTAGTGATGCAGCCGGAAATGCGTCGAGGCGAGCGCCTCCCGTACTGCCGCATCCCCGGGCGAACGCTGCGCGAGGGTTGACCACACCCGGATCGCATCCTCTTCGCTGCCCAGCTTGACGTAGGCCAGGCCCAGGTTGAACGCGGCGGGGTAGCTTTCGGGAGCTGACTGGAGAGCCGCTGCGAGCTGCTTGACCGCCTCCTCCGGCTTGCCCTCCTCCAGGTCCATCGCGCCCAGGTTTATGCGCGCGTTCACCGCCTCCGCATTGAGCGCCACGGCCCTCTCGAAGGCCTGCCTGGCCTCTTCCTTGGCGCCAAGCTGGCGCGCACATAGGCCAAGGTTGTACCAGGCTGTTGCGTTCTTCTGATCGAGGGCGACCGCCTGGCGGAAGGCCGCGCGCCCCGCCTCGTACTCCTTGCGCTCATAGCGGATCAGCCCGAGGGTAACGTACACGATCGGGTTCGTCGCCTTCTCCCCCGCCAGCCGCGAGAGCTGCTGAAGCGCCTCATCGTTCTTCCCGCCAGCGCGAAGCGCACTCGCCAGGTTCAGCCGGAAGGACTGGCTCCCGGGCTTCCGCTCGACTGCCTTCTGGTAGGCCGCGATCGCCTGGGGCAACTGTCCCCTTCGCTCATGGGCGACACCCAGGTTATTGTACGCGTCTGCGTTGTCCGGGTCCAAACCCACCGCGGCCGAGAACTCGCCCACCGCGTTGTCCAGGTCATTGCTGGCCAGGTAGACGGTCCCCAGATTGTAGTGCGGCACCGCGTAGTGCGGTTGCAGGTAGATCGCCTGCTGGTAGTGCTCGATCGCCTCCTTGGCCTTCCCCAGGCCCCAGTAAGCGCTCCCCAGGTTGTTCTGCGCCTCGGGCATCTTGGCGTCCAGCCCTACCGCCTTGGTGAGGCTGGCCACCGCGTCCGCGTAACGCTTGGCCCTGAGCTGGGCCGACCCGAGCCAGGCGTGAGGATTGGGATCGTCGGGACGCTCCTTCGCGGCCGCGCTGAAGTATCCAATGGCGGCCGAGAAATCGGCCTTCCCACCGCGCTGCTCCACCGCGGCCGCCCGGTTGAAAGCCGATATCCCCTGGGCCAGGGGGTCGTCGGCGCACCACCCAGCCCCGGCAGGCAGAAAGACCGCCCACACGGCCAGGAACGCGAGCACACATGGGAGCCCCGTCCGCGGGGGGGGCCCCGCACAACCGCAACCGTCCATCTTCTCGCCCGTCACGTAGCCTCCTCAGAGCCCCCACCCGGCTGCGAGTTTAGCACAGCCCACCGCAGGCGGGCAAGCCCGCCCCCCTTATGGGAGCCCCACCCGCTCGGGCGACGCGCTCCCGCGTTCGCCGCGCGCGGGCGGACCCCGGTGGGTACGCGCCCGACCCACCACAGCTACGAGGACCTCGGGTGTCTCCCGCAGAAGAACCCACCAAACGCTTTGCCATCTTTCGGAGAGACGCATGAAACTCGCGTTCAGCACCCTTGGCTGCCCCAACTGGGGAGTGGACGAGATCCTCGAGGCGGCTCGCACGAATGGCTACGACGGGGTCGAGCTGCGCTTCTACCAGGGGTCACTGGACCTGAAGCAAGCGCTGGACGTGTTCCCTGGCGGGCCGCGCGAGTTCCGGCGCCGGTTCCAGCGCGTGGGCGTCGCGCTCTGCTGCCTCGATACTTCGATAGTCCTTACTGCGGCTGAAGCCGGGAGCGCGGAGGGCGACCAGATGGTTGACCTCGCGCTGGCCCTGGGCGCGCCCTATCTGCGCGTCTTCGGCGGCGAGATCCCGGAGGGCGAGAGCCGGGCAGAGGCCACGCGGCGGGCGGGCGAGAAGCTCGCGCGCCTGGGCAGGCGAGCCGCCCAACGGGAGCTGCGCGTGCTGGTTGAGACCCATGACGCCTTCTCGACCGGCGCTCACGTGGCGGAACTGCTCAAGGCCGCCGGGGAGCATGGAACCGGGGTGCTCTGGGACCTCCACCACCCCGCGAGAATGGGCGAAGCCCCCGGTCAGACCGCCCGTCTCATCGGCGGCCGGACCTTCCATGTCCACATCAAGGATGCCAGACGGGACGGCGCTCTCACCCTCCTCGGTGATGGCGACGTGGCGCTTCGGGACCTGCTGACGGAGCTGAAGAAGCTGGGATACGCAGGCTGCATCTCGCTCGAATGGGAGAAGGCCTGGCACCGCGAGCTGGCCGAGCCGGAGGTGGCCTTCCCGCACGCTATTCGCTACCTGAGCGGGCTCTTCCGCGAGCTGGGCATCGGCCGGTAGAGCAGGCAGCAGCCCGCCCCCGCCGCCATCACGAGGAGAGCAGACGTCTCGCCAGCGCGATCTGCTCCTTCACCCGTTCGGGGGCCGTCCCGCCGGGTGACTTCTTGGCGGCCACTGCGCCGGCCGGCGAGATGCACTCCAGCACCTCCTCCTCGAACTCGCCCGAGAAGGAGCGCCACTCGTCCAGCGACATGTCCCCGAAGCCGATTCCTTCCTTCTCGCAGTACTTCACGATCTGGCCCACAATCGCGTGGGCCTCGCGGAAGGTCAGCCCGCGCCGGACCAGGTAGTCCGCGACCTCGGTGGCAGTGGAGAAACTGTGCTGAAGGGCCTCCTGCATCCGCTTGCTGTCGAAGCTAGCGGTGGCCAGCATCCCGCGCGCCGCCCCCAGACAGCGCGAAAGCGTGTCCGCCGCCTCGAACACGGCCTCCTTGTCCTCTTGCAGGTCGCGGTGATAGGTGAGCGGCAGGCCCTTGAGCACCGCCAGCAGGCCCACCAGCCGGCCTATCACCCTTCCCGCCTTCGCCCGGACCAGCTCGGCCGAGTCGGGGTTCCGCTTCTGGGGCATGATGCTCGACCCGGTGCACCAGGCGTCATCCAGGCGCAAGAAGCCGAACTCCGCAGTTGACCAGAGCACGATCTCGCCGCAGAGCTGGGAGAGATGAACCATGCTGATGGCAGCGTCGCCCAGAAACTCCATCACGAAGTCCCGGTCCGACACCGCGTCCATGCTGTTGGGGCAGAGGCCTGAGAAGCCAAGCTGCTCGGCCAGAAAGCCCGGGTCAATGGGAAAGCTGGTGCCGGCCAGCGCCGCTGCGCCAAGCGGACACAGGTCGGCCCGCTTCCGGCAGTCGGCCATGCGCTCGCGGTCGCGCTGGAACATGAAGAAGTAGGCCATCAGGTGGTGGGCCAGCAGCACGGGCTGGGCGCGCTGGAGATGGGTGTAGCCCGGCATCACGGTATCGAGGTGCTGCTCGGCCAGGTCTACCAGCACGCGCTGAAGCTGGACCACGCGGTCCTGGAGCTGGTCAATCTCCTCTCGCAGGAAGAGGCGCAGATCGAGCGCGACCTGATCGTTGCGGCTCCGCGCGGTGTGGAGCTTCCCTGCCAGCTCGCCGACCTGCTCTCCCAGCAAGCGCTCTATCTCGGTGTGGATGTCCTCACTCGCGGGATCGAGCTGCAGCTCCCCGCTCGCCAGCCCCGCGCGCACCCGGTCCAGTCCCGCCTCCAGCAGGCGCGCTTCGTCGGCGGTCAGCACGCCGCAGTGCCCGAGCATGCGCACGTGTGCGATGCTGCCCGCAATATCGTGTTCCACCAGCCTCTGGTCGAAGGACAGGGAGCTGGTGAACTCGTGCGCCAGGTCATCCGGACCCCGGCCGAAACGTGCCCCCCACAGCCGCATGGCGCTCACTCCTCCCCGGCCTGGCGGCGCACCTGCTCCGCGATCTGCGTCGACAGGCCCCAGAGCTGGATGAAGCCGCGACTCGCCTGCTGGTCGAACCGGTCGCCGCGGTCGTAGGTCGCGAGATCGTGGCGGTAGAGCGAGCTCGGCGACTTGCGTCCCACGGGGATGCCATTGCCCTTGTGCAGCTTCATCCGCACCGTGCCCGTCACGGTCTGCTGAGTGGACTCCATGAAGGCATCCAGCGCGCGCCGCAGCGGGCTATACCAGAGCCCGTAGTAGACCAGCTCCGAGTACTTCACCTCGAGCATCCGCTTGAAATGTGACAGCTCCCTCTCCAGGCAAAGGCTCTCCAGGTCGCGATGGGCCGCCAGCAGCACCACCGCGGCCGGGCACTCATAGGTCTCGCGCGACTTGATGCCCACGAGGCGGTTCTCCATCATGTCAATCCGCCCCACGCCGTGCTCCCCCGCCAGCGCGTTCAGACGCGCGATCAGGGTGGCGGGCGACAGCCTCTCAGCGCCCAGTCCGACCGGCGCTCCCTGCTCGAACTCGATCTCGACATAGCCAGGTTCGTCCGGCGCCGCCTCCGGATCCCTGGTCCACTGATGGACATCGGCTGGAGGCTCCACCCAGGGATCCTCCAGCGGCCCCGCCTCCGCGCTCTTCCCCCAGAGGTTGGTGTCATAGCTGTAGGGCGATTCCTTCGCGATCGGGATCGGTATGCCGTGCTCTCTGGCGTACTCGATCTCCTCCTCGCGGCTCATGCCCCACTCGCGGATGGGCGCGATGTGTTTGAGCTGGGGGAAGAGGCAGCCCCATGTCACCTCGAAACGAACCTGGTCATTGCCCTTGCCGGTGGCGCCGTGGGCGACCGCGTCCGCCCCCTCGCGCATCGCCACCTCCCCCACCAGCTTCGCGATCAGCGGCCGGCCGAGCGCGGTGGAGAGCGGATAGCGATCCTCGTAGACCGCATTCGCCTTCAGGGCGGGGATGATGAAATCGCGGGCGAACTCCTCCTTGGCGTCAACCACCTCCGCCCCGATGGCCCCGATGTGCAGCGCCTTGTCCCGGATCCCCTGGTAGTCACGCTCCTCCCCCAGGTCAATGGCCACCGCGTAGACGTCCATCCGGTAGTGCTCCTTGATCCAGCGGATGGCCACCGAGGTATCGAGCCCTCCGGAGTAGGCTAACACAACCTTAGGCATAGCATGGCTCCTCTCAGCCGGCCTTCGCGAAGATCAGGCTCAGCAGCGCGCGCTGCGTGTGCAGCCGGTTCTCGGCCTGGTCGAAGGCCGCGCAGTGCGGCCCCTCCATCACCTCGTCCGTGATCTCTTCCCCGCGATGGGCCGGCAGGCAGTGCAGCACGATCGCGTCGGGCTTCGCCTCCTTCACCAGATCGCCGTTGACCTGGAACTCCTTGAAATCGAGGCGACGCCGCATCGCCTGCTCCTCCATCCCCGCGCTCACCCACACATCCGTGGCGATCACATCCGAGCCCCGCGCCGCGGCGCGAGCATCGTTGCCGATGCTGATGCTGCCCCCGCTCGCCTTCGCCAGCCCTTCGGCTTTGGCGACGATCTGGGCGCGAGGCTCGTACGTGGCCGGGGCCGCGATCCTCACCTGAAGGCCGAACATGGCACCGATGAGCAGAAGCGAGTGGCAGACGTTGTTGCCATCACCCACCCAGGCCAGCTGTACCTTGCTCAGTTCGCCCTTGTGCTCCTTGATCGTGAGCAGATCCGCCAGCGCCTGGCAAGGGTGTTCCAGGTTCGACATGGCGTTGATCACCGGCACCCCCGAGAAGGCGGCAAGGGCCTCGATATCGGCGTGAGACGAAAGCCGGGCCGCGATCGCGTCCACGCTCCGCCCCAGCACCCGGGCCACATCCCTCGCCGGCTCCCGCTCCCCGATCCGGATATCGGCGGGAGCCAGGTAGACGGCGTGCCCGCCGAGCTGGCTCATCGCCACCTCGAAGCCCAGCCGGGTGCGCAGCGACGACTTGTCGAACAGCACCGCCAGGCTCCGACCGCGGGCGACCGATAGCAGCTCCTCCGATCGCACCTCGCCCGACTTCTGCGCGGCCGCGACCCGGAGGATCTCCTCGACCTCAGCTCTCCCAAGGCCCGCAACTGACAAGAGGCTCTTGCCCTTCAAGGACACCGCCATTCCGGTCTGCTCCCTCCCCGGCTAGCCACCGGCATCTCCTCGCATCGCCCGGCTCAACGACCAGAGCAAGTGGACCAGGATTGCCGCCCCCAGCACGGTCCCCCCAAGCATCATCCACCGGTCCGGCGCCGGCAGTGAGGCGGTGCGGCGGCCGAGCTGCTCCAGCTCGCCCAGCGCTCCCTCGCCGGCGGGAGCGCCGATCCGCGCCGCCAGGGACCGGAAGATCGCGATCCACAATCCGAACGCCACCCACAGCTCGACCACCAGCACCGCGATCTCTCTTGCCGGCCGTCCGCCCGCATGCATCCGCTGCGCGATCAGGCCGCTCAGGAAACAGAGACTCACTGCCACCAGCACGAGGAAGCCCGTGTCCACTGGACCAGCCTATCGCCGCGCCGCGGCCAGAACCTCGCCCAGCAGCTTCAGTCCACGGTCCGCCTCCTCCGCGGTGAGCACCATCGGCGGCAGCAGCCGCAGCATCGCGTCGCCGACTGTATTGACCAGCAGCCCGCGCGCGGCACATTCCTCCTTCACCCAAGCTGCTCTGGGCTCTGCCAGGTCCACGGCGATCATCAGCCCGCGCGCCCTGACCTCCGCCACTAGCCCGCTCTTCGCTCGAATCGCCTCCAGCCCTTGCGCCAGGCGTTCGCCGATCAGAGCCGCCTTGCCCGCCAGGTCCTCCTCCTCGATCACCTCCAGCGCGGCCAGCGCGGCCGCGGCCGGCAGCGCACTGCCGCCGAAGGTAGAAGCATGATCGCCCGGCTCGAACGCCGACCCCGCCGGCTCTCGCGCCACCATCGCCCCAATGGGCACACCGCCCCCGAGCGCCTTCGCCAGAGTCACCACGTCCGGCTGGACGTCGTAATGCTGGTAGGCGAACATCTTCCCCGTGCGGCCCAGCCCGGTCTGGATTTCATCGAGCACGAGCAGCGCGCCGTGCACGTCGCACAGCTCCCGCGCGGCCGCCAGGTACTCGGGTGTGGCGGGGTATACCCCGCTCTCACCCAAGATCGGCTCGAGCATGATCGCGCAGGTGCGAGAGCCCACCGCGCCGCGCAGCGCCTCCACATCGTTGTATGGCACGTGAACGAACCCAGCGGGCAGCGGCTGGAACCCGCGGTGGTACTTGGGCTGTCCGGTCGCGGCGAGGGCGGCCAGCGTCCGCCCGTGAAACGACTTCAGCGCGGTGACGATCTCGAACTTCTCCGGCCCAGTCTGCTTGAAGGCGTGCTTCCGCGCCAGCTTGATGGCGGCCTCGTTCGCCTCCGCGCCGCTGTTGCACAGGAAGCAGCGGCCGCCCAACATCCGCGATAGGCGCTCGGCCAGCCGGAGCTGCGGCTCGGTGTAGAAGTCGTTCGAGACGTGCAGCAGCCTGCCCGCCTGCTCGCGAATCGCCGCCACCACCTTGGGGTGGCAGTGGCCCAGGCCAGTGACCGCGCGGCCGCCGCTCACGAAGTCAAGATACTCCCTGCCCTCGGTATCCCAGAGGCGCGCCCCTTCGCCCCGCGCCATCACCATCGGCATGCGGATCGGTGAGTAGAGGTTCAGCAGGTGAGCGCGCTCCAGCGCCCTCGCCTGATCAATGTTCAACCCGGGCCTCCCCTATTCGTCCTCGAAGTCGTCGTCCACATCTTCATCTCCGCCCTCTCCGCCCTCCGGTCCCTCATCGCCGAGATCGCCGAGGTCATCGAAGTCTTCCCCGCGGGGGACGCGGGCGATGCGGGAGATCAGCTTCGTCGCTCTGGTCGAGCCGCACTTCGGGCAGTACAGCTTCGCCTTCTCGGCCGTCACCCCCACCAGCAAGGTGAAGCGGCGCCCGCACTTGTTGCACCGGTACTCGAATAGCGGCATCTCCTCTTACCTCGTCAAGCCGCGGCATGCACGCCCTACAGCAGCCCCGCTCACGGCACGACCATCGTCCCGATCCCGATGTCCGTGAACAGCTCCATCAGCAGCGCGTGCGGCAGTCGCCCGTCAATGATGTGGCAGCGCGCCACCCCGGCCGCGAGTGCGTCCAGGCAGGCCTCGACCTTGGGGATCATGCCGGATTCGATTCCGCCCGAGGCGATCATCTCCCGCGCCCGGCCCGCGGTCAGCTCCGAGATCAGGCTGGCGGGGTCGGTCCGGTCCGAGAGCACCCCGCGGACATCCGTCAGCAGCATCAACTTGCTCGCCTTCAGCGCACCCGCGAATCGCCCGGCGAAATGGTCGGCGTTGATGTTGAAGGTCTCACCTCCCGGCCCGGCCGCGATCGGCGCGATCACCGGGATCAGCCCCTGTGAGATCAGGCCGCTCACCAGCTCGGGCTGCACCTCTGCCACCTCGCCCACCATCCCCAGATCGCGGGGCCCGCTCAGCTTGCGCGCGGTCACGATGCCGCCATCCTTGCCGCTCAGCCCGATGGCGCGGCCGCCGGCCTCCACGATGGCCGCCACCAACTCCGGGTTGGTTTTGCCGACCAGCACCATCTGCGCGATCTCCACCGTTTCCGCGTCGCTCACCCGGAGGCCCTCTATGAACTGGGGCTCCTTGCCGAGCTGGCGCATCATCTCGCTGATCTCGGGGCCCCCGCCGTGCACTACCACCGGCCTCAGCCCGACGTGTTCGAGCAGTACGATGTCCTTCAGCACCTGGGCGCGCAGGCCCGGGTCCACCATGGCCGCCCCGCCGTACTTGATCACCACCGTCTCGCCGCGAAAGGCGCGCAGATAGGGCAAGGCCTCGATCAGCACCGCGGCCCTCTGCCCCAGGCTTGCCATATCAGGTTGATCGCTCGCCGACATCCCGTGTGCTCCGCGCCCCATTCACTCACGTATGGTAGGCGGCGTTGATCTTGACGTAGCCGCTCGTCAGATCACAGGTCCATACCACCGCTTCCTCGTCTCCCATGTCCAGATCGAGTGTCACTCGCATCTCCGCACCGGCCAGTGCCATCGCAGCCGCGGCCGCGTCGTATCTTGCGGCCGCGCCGCCGCGCACCACCTGTACCTTGCCCAGGTGAAGGGTGAGCAGCTCGGGCCGAAGTCGCACCCCCGACCTCCCGGCCGCCGCCAGTATTCGCCCCCAGTTCGGATCTCCCCCACCTAGCGCGGTCTTCACCAGGGGCGAGTTGGCGATGGTCTGCGCGACCCGGAGCGCGTCCCTCTCCGTTTCGGCCCCCCGCACGCACACCTCGATCAGCTTCGACGCGCCCTCCCCGTCTCGTGCCACCTCCTTGGCCAGATAGCCTGCTACGTAGTCGAGCGCGGCCTGAAACCGGCCCAGCCCATGGCGCCGGGTGATCTGGCCCACCTCCGCCTGCCGATTGCTCAGCAACAGCACTGCGTCGTTCGTGCTGGTGTCGCCATCCACCGTGATCCGGTTGAACGACCGCTCCACTGCCGACGCCAGGCACGAGTGCAGTAGCCCAGGCGGAAGGTCGGCATCGGTAGTCAGGAAGGCGAGCATGGTCGCCAGGTGAGGGGCGATCATGCCCGATCCCTTCGCCATTCCCCCCACCCTCACTGGCCGTCCCGCCAGCTCGAACTCCACGGCGATGGACTTCGGCCGCGTGTCGGTAGTCAGGATCGCCTCCGCGGCCGCATCGCCGCCGTCCGGCCGCAAGGCCGCCACCACCTTCCCGATCCCGGCGAGCACCTTGGGCATCGGCAGCCGGCGCCCGATCACCCCCGTCGAGCAGACCAGGATCGAGCGCGCCGGCACACCCAGCGCGCTCGCCATATGGTCGGCCATGCGCATCGCATCGCGGTAGCCCTGCGCGCCGGTGCAGGCGTTGGCGTTCCCGCTGTTGACGATCACGCCATGCAGGTTGGCCCGGCCTACCCGATCCCTCGTCACCAGCACCGGCGCGGCCTGCACGCGGTTGGTGGTGAACACGCCCGCGCCCGCGGCCGGCGCCACGCTGTAGATCAGGGCCAGATCGGGGCCGCGGCGCTTCAGGCCGCACCGCACTCCCGCGGCCTCGAACCCGCAGGGCGCAGTGACGCCCCCCGGGACGACGTGCAGACCCTCACCGGCGATCGCCTTCTTGGCAGACGTAGGTCACCCCCTACAGCGCATTTCATGAACGCCCTGCCACCGGTCTGACCAGCGCGGGCATGAAATGCGCCCGCGAATGCCCACCCTGATCGCCGTGCTGTTTCCTGATCCACCGGCGGCGGATCAGGAAACAGCTGTTACGGGTAAGCTGCGGCGGTGGTCAGGGCCGTAGTCTCGTCCAGGCCCAGCATCAGGTTCAGGCACTGGACCATCTGCCCGGCCATGCCCTTTCCCAGGTTGTCAATCGCCGCCACGATCACCGCCCGGCCGGTGCTGCGGTCGGCGCCCACGCCCAGGAAGCAGTGATTCGTCCCCGTCGTCCACTTGGTGTGCGGCCAGACCCCCTCCGGCAGCACTTGGACGAATCGCGCTCCGGCATAGGCCGCCTCGAGGCAGGTCCGCAGCGCGCCCACCTCGACGCCCTCGGCGGGCCTGGCATACAGTGTCATCAGGATCCCGCGGCTCATCGGGACCAGGTGCGGGATGAAGGTCACCCGCGCGGTAGCCTTCCCGACCTCAGCCAGGCCCTGGATGATCTCCGGCAGATGGCGATGACCGCCCACCGAGTAGGCCGACACGTCCTCATCAGCCTCGGGGAAGTGGTAGGGAAGCCGCAGCGCGGTCCGCCCGGCGCCCGACAGGCCGGATATGCCGTCCCCGATAATGTCGTCGGGGTCAACCAGCCTCTCCGCCACCAGCGGCGCCAGGGCGAGCAGCGCGGCCGTGCTGTAGCAGCCGGGTGCCGCCACCAGCCGCGCCCCCGCGATCGCCTCACCATACCACTCCGGCAGGCCGAAGGCCGCCTCCTGGAGCAGGTCCGGCCGGGTGTGCTCGAACCCGTACCAGGCGGGGTAGAGCGCGGGGTCGCGCAGGCGGAAGTCCGGGCTGACGTCAACCACCCGCAGGCCCGCCTCCAGCAGCACCGGCGCCAGCGCCAGCGACCTCCCGGCCGGCAGGGCGAGCAGCGCAAGCTGGCACTGGTCGGCGACCATGGCAGGGTCCAGGGCTTGCAGCTTGGTCCCGATCCCCGCCAGATGAGGGTAGACGTCGCAGAGCCGCTGGCCGGCGAACGACTCCGAGGAGAGGTAGGCCAGCCGCACCTGGGGATGCCCCTGGAGCAGCCGGATCAGCTCCACGCCGCCATAGCCAGTCGCCCCGATAATCGCTACGTCCATCACGTCCCATCTCCTCGCGCCCGCCGATTATACCTGCCCCCAGGGAGGGGGGCAAGCGCCCCAAAAGCAGCAAGCAGGCGGTATCTCCACCTGCTTGCAAGCAACGGCCCGATCCTCGGATCGGGCGGATCAGGATCGTCGCGCGCCGATGAAGCGAGACCAGTAGAAGGAGTCGTAGAGCGAGTCAACCGCCACGCGCCCGCGGCGCGCGGAGGCGTGGATGAACTCTCCGCTCCCCAGGTAGATCCCGGTATGGTTCACATGGCCCGATCTGTCCACGAAGTAGAGCCGATCCCCCGCCGCCAGTTCGTCGAAGTTCACCGGCCGGCCGACCTCGAACTGCGCCGCCGCGGTGCGTGGCAGAGCAATGCCGCGGGCGCCGCAAGCCGTCTGCACCAGCAGCGAGCAGTCCACATTGTAGGGCAGGCTGCCGCCATAGCGATAGGGCACGTCAAGGTACCGCTTGGCCTCTTCCACCACGTCCGACCTGCTGGCGTGAAGCATCGCCTCCAGGCGGTCGGGCGGGATCGTCTCTCCCGACACCTCGAGGCAGGTCTTCTCTATCCAACCGATGGAGCCGTCCACCATCACTACGCCCCAGTGCGATCCCCGGTCTACCTTCACCACCAGCCGGGCGCCGGCCGGCGGCTCGTAGTAGAACTTACCGCCACCGGGCTCACCCATGATGCGCCCAGGAGTCTTCACCGTCGCATACCGGGGCGGCAGCATCCGCGCCGGTCCCGCCGCCTCCGCCTGGGCCGGTCGGCCCGGCAGCGGGATGGCCAAGTCCTGGCCCGGGGTGATGACCGACGAGCCCATGAGGCCGTTCAGATTGCGGATCAGCTCGGACGCGATCCCGAACCGGGCGGCCACGTTCTCCACCGTATCGCCCGCCCGCACCTGGTAGATCTCGTACGGGCCTCCCCACATTGCCCCGACCGGCCCCTCCGCCGTAGCCTCCCCAGGGGCTGGCTGCCCCCAGGCGGCTGCCACAGACAGGGCCAGGCACAGGCTCAGTCCGGCCAGCATCCGCCAGTTCGTCCCAATGCACTTCATCCTACCTACCCCCGCATCGCCCCGCAGGCCGGCCCTCCTGCTCGGCGCCTCAGAACCGGGCAAACCAACCGTGGTCTGCCCGTGGGGCCTCGCGGACGGCGACAGCTCAGCGCTTCTTGAACTGGAAGCCCCGCCTCGCCCGCTTCCGGCCGTACTTCTTCCGTTCCTTCACCCGCGCATCGCGGGTAAGCAGCCCGGCGCGGCGCATCGGCTTGCGCAACTCCGCCTGCATCGCCACCAGCGCCCTGGCGATCCCGTGGCGGAGCGCGCCGGCCTGACCGGCGATTCCGCCGCCCAGGCAAGTCGCGCGAACGCTGATCCCGCCCAGCGACTGGGCCAGCTCCAGCGGCTCCCGCACCATCAGCTCCAGCGTCGGCCGCCTCACGTACTCCGCCAACGGAAGCCCGTTGACCACGACCTGGCCCTCGCCCGGCGACACCCAGACCTTGGCCGTCGCGTTCTTCCGATGCCCTGTGGCGTAGAACTCCCGGCCCTCAAGCGTCATCGCCCTGGCCTCCTCTCGCATGAGGCGGTCGGTAGGGCACGGGGCCCTGCGCCTGATGCGGATGCTCGCCCCCGGCATACACCTTCAACTTCCGCAGCATAAGGCGGCCCAGCGTCGAGTGGGGCAGCATCCCCCGAACCGCCGCGCGAAAGGCCCGCTCCGGCCTCTTCTGGAACAGGTCCCCGTAAGGCTCGGACTTCAGCCCGCCGGGGTATCCGGAATGCCGGTAGCGCGTGGTCCTCTGGGCCTTGTTCCCGGTGAGCACCAGGCCCGCGGCGTTGATCACGATCACGTGGTCCCCCGTGTCAATATGCCGGGTGTAGCTCGCCTTATGCTTGCCGCGAAGCACAGCGGCCACATCTGCCGCCAGCCGCCCCACCACCTGCCCCTGTCCATCAACCAGGAGCCAGCGGCTCTCGACCTCTCTCGGCTTCGCGGAGTAAGTTCTCCTCAGGCTAGCTCTCATCCCAATTGTTCCATTCCAGGAGCCCGCACGGGCAAATCGCCGTTGGTTTGCCCGGCCGTAGGCGGGCGACCTTCAGCCCGCACGGGCAAACCGCTGTTGGTTTGCCCGGCAGTAAGCGGGCGACCTTCACCCCGCACGGGCAAATCCGCCTGAGGCGGATTGGTCAGCCCGGCCTTAGGCCGGCGACCCCGCCCCGCGGGGCGCAGGTCCATATGATACCTGGAGCAGGCAAAGCCCGCAAGCCGGCGCCGGCCTTCGGCCCGCAGCCGGCCGCTCGCCGGAGGCGAGCGCCGTTGCCAGCGCCCCTGGCTCCATCTCTTCCCGACCCACCGCCAGCAGCCCGCTCACGATCAGGCGCACCATCTGGTAGAGGAAGCTGTCCGCCTCCGCCGTGATCGAGGTGCGGCGAGCCCGCCGCCGGCAGTCCAGCCGGAAGAGCGTCCTCACCGGGGAGCCCGCCTCCGATCCGCTCGCCTGGAAGGCCCGGAAATCGTGCTTCCCGACCAGCGACCCGGCTGCGGCCGTCATGCGCCCCAGCACCAGCGTCTCCGGCACGACCAGGGCGTAGCGCCCGAGCAGCGGCGATGGGCTCGTCCGCTCGATCACCGTATAGACATAGGTCCGGCTCCGCGCGCACCGGCGCGCGTGGAACTCCTCCTCTACTTCCTCACAGCCCTGCACCCGCACATCCCTGGGCAGGGCCCCGTTCAGCACGCCCGCCAGGCGCTCCATCGGGACGGGCCGGGTGGTCCGGAAGTTCGCCACCTGACCCAGCGCATGGACGCCGGCGTCGGTCCGCCCCGCTCCGATCACCTTGATCGGCTCGCGCAGCGCGCGGGAGAAGCCCTCCTCCAGCACCCCCTGGACTGTGCGCAGCCGCGGCTGCCGCTGGAATCCGTGGAAACCCGTCCCGTCGTACTCCAGGGTGAGCCTGATGTTGCGCACCGGAGCCCCCGCGTGCTACTCGGGCGCCCGGTAGTCCACGAGCTGTAGCTTCACCTGCGAAACGCCGTCCCCGCGGCGGAACGGCAGCCTGACGATGCGGGAGAAGCCGCCGGGCCGGTCCTGGTACTGGGGGCCGACGTGCTCGAACAGGTGACGCACCGAGTTCTCCACCGAGCTGGGGCTGCGGCCGGCCTGCCCCACCTTCGCGGACTCGCCCCCGGCCGGGGCCTCTCGATGGGAGCCCTCCTTCATGCGGATCAGGCCCGTGCGCGGCAGCAGCACCTGGCGCGCCTGACGGCGCCGGTGCAGGTTGTCCTGCTTGGCCAGCGTGATCAGCTTCTCGGCCATGCCGCGCGCCTCTTTGGCGCGCGCCTCCGTGGTCACGACACTGCCGTGCCAGAGAAGCGAAGTGACCAGATTGCGCAAGAGGGCGATCCGCTGGTCCGTGGGAAGACCCAGCCGGCGCCCGGCAACGCGATGTCTCACCGCTGTGTGGCCCTCCTAGCCTTCCTCGTCTTCTTCTTCTTCCTCTTCCGCCTCGTCTCCGTCGCCAGCCACCACCTCGCCGCCACTCGCCAGCTTGAGGTCCATCGAGGCCAGCTTGTCCTTGACCTCTTGCAGGGACTTGCGGCCGAAGTTGCGGATGGCCATCAGATCGCTCTCGGTTCGCTGAACCAGCTCGCCCACCGTCGTGATGCCCTCTCGCCGCAGGCAGTTGGAGGTGCGCACCGAGAAATCCAGCTCCTCCACCCTGGTCTGGAGCTTGCGGGCCACCGCCGACTCGACCTCTGGCGGACCGGCCAGCTCCTCCTCCTGCTGCTGGAAATCGAAGAACAGGATCAGGTAGCGATCCAGGATCTTCGCCGCGTCGCTGATGGCGTCGGCCGGGTCAATGGTCCCGTTGGTGGTGACCTCCAGGATCAGCCGGTCGAAATCGGTCATGTGGCCCACCCGCGTGGGCTCCACCCGATGGCCGACATTGCGCACCGGGGTGAAGATGGAGTCCACGGGGATGGCCCCGATGGGGCGCCGGGAGGTGTCGTGCTCCTCGGCGGACACGTAACCCCGGCCCCGCTCCACCTCCATCTGGATGGAGAGGGAGGCCTCGGCGCTGTCCAGGGTCGCGATGTGCAGGTCTTTGTTCACGATCTCCACGTCGCTGGGCGCTTCCACGTCTGCGCCCAGCACCTCGCCGGGCCCGGTCCGCTCGATCCGGAGGATGCGCGGCCCTTCGCTCGGGGCCTGGGAGAGCTCCGGCCCCTCCGGGCTCTCCAGCACCTTGATCGCCAGCTCCTTGAGGTTGAGCAGGATCTCCGTGGTGTCCTCGACCACGCCCGGGATGGTCGAGAACTCGTGCAGCACGGCCTCGATGGTGACGAACGTGATCGCCGCCCCCGGGATGGAAGACAGCATCACCCGGCGGAGCGCGTTGCCCAGAGTGGTCCCGTAGCCGCGCTCCAGCGGCTCGACCAGGAAGGACCCATACCGCGGGTCCCTGCCGTCGTCCATGCGCTCAATGCGAGGTGTCAGAGCATCAATGATCATGGGATGGTCCTCTCTCGTCCCCGGGGCTTCAGCTCAGCGCGAGTAGTACTCGACCACCAGCCCCTCTTGGACCTGGGTGTCAATCTCCGCGCGGCTGGGCAGCGCGAGCACGCGGCCCCGCATCGCGTCACCCTCGGTCTGGAGCCAGACCGGCAGCCGCCGCCCGCCCGCCCTCTCCACCGCGGTAACGATGGGCGGAACGGCGCGGCTGCGCTCCCGCACCGAGACGGCGTCGCCGGGCCGGACCAGATGGGAGGGGATGCTGGCCGGCCGCTCGTTGACCGCGAAGTGCCCCTGGGAGACCAGCTCGCGCGCCTGAGCCCGGGAGCTGGCGAAGCCCAGCCGGTAGACCACGTTGTCGAGCCGCCGCTCAAGCAGTTGGAGCAGGGTCTCGCCAGTGATCCCCGGGCGGCGCTCCGCCGCCGCAAAGTAGCGCCGGAACTGGCGCTCGAGAACCCCGTAGATGCGCCGCAGCTTCTGCTTCTCCTGAAGCTGGAGGCCGTAGTCGGAGGTGCGCCGCCGCGCGCGGGTCTGCGCGTGCTCCCCCGGGGGATAGGCCCGCTTCTCGATCTCGCACTTGGGCGTGTAGCAGCGCTCGCCCTTCAGATAGAGCCGGACGCCCGCGCGGCGGCATAGCCGGCAGACTGGACCACGGTATCGTGCCATCTCAGTTCTTCCTCAACCTCCCCGGCCCGGCCTAGATTCGCCGCCGGCGCGGCGGCCGGCAACCGTTGTGGGGGATCGGGGTGATGTCCCGGATGCTGCTCACCTCCAGCCCCGCCGTTTGGAGCGATCGGATAGCCGTCTCGCGGCCGCTCCCGGGCCCCTTCACGTATACGTCCACGCGCCGCATACCAGACTCCAGCGCCTTGCGCGCCGCGGTCTCCGCGGCCTGCCGCGCGGCGAAGGGCGTCCCCTTCTTCGCCCCCTTGAAGCCCACCGAACCAGAGCTGGCCCACGAGATCACCCCGCCCTCGGCATCGGTGACGGTCACGATCGTGTTGTTGAAGCTCGACTGGATATAGGCCCGCCCCTGGCTGACCACTCGCCCCTCGCGTCGCTTCGGCCTGGCACTGACCTTACGGCCCATCGCAGGTTCTCCTCACGTCGCAATCCTCCTCAGTGGGGCAGGTTCGAAACCTGCCCTACTGCTCCATCATGTCCTCTTCCGCCGCACCCCCACGGTGCGCTTCCGGCCCTTGCGGGTGCGGGCATTCGTGCGGGTTCGCTGCCCCCGCACCGGCAGCCCACGGCGGTGGCGCATCCCCCGGTAGGAGCCGATATCCACCAGCCGCTGGATGCTGCCCTGCACCGTCCGCCGCAGGTCGCCCTCCACCCGGAGGTTCCGCTCGATGTAGTCTCGCAGCCGCGCGATCTCGTCCTCGGTCATGTCGCGAACCCGCGTCTCCGGGCTCACGCCAGTCTCCCGAAGGATGCGGTTGCTGGTGGACCGGCCGATCCCGAAAATGTAGGTCAGCCCCACCTCCAGCCGTTTCTCTCTCGGCAGATCCACTCCGGCGATTCGTGCCATGCCCGCTCTCCCCTTGCTCCTCCGCGCCGACTCAGCCCTGCACCTGCTTGTGCTTGGGCTTCTCGCAGATCACGCGCACCCGCCCATGACGGCGGATGATCTTGCAGCGCTCACACATCTTCTTGACCGATGGTCGCACCTTCATCGCGCTTCACCTCCCGCCGGCGCAGCTGTGAGCCGGCTCTCCCCCTCCATCGCGGGCCGCGCTCGGCCCGCGGGCGCCTCGCGCCGGGTCAGAATCTCGTGCCCCTCCACAGTCACCACGATGGTATGCTCGAAGTGGGCGGACAGCGACCCGTCGCGGGTGCGGTAGGTCCAGCCGTCGCGGTCCTGCACCACCTCCCAGGTTCCTTCATTCACCATCGGCTCGATCGCCAGGGTCATCCCCGGTGTCAGCTCCGGAGAATCGGCCGACCCCCGGTCCACGAAGTTCGGCACCTGGGGAGGCTCGTGCATCTCGCGCCCGACTCCGTGGCCGACCAGCTTGCGCACCACCGCGTATCCGTGCGCTTCGACGTGGCGCTGGATGGCGGCCGAGATGTCCCCCACCCGCTTGCCAGATCGCGCCTGCTCTATCCCTTTGTACAGCGCCTCCCGCGTCACCCCCACCAGCCGCTGCGCCGCGGCCGAGATGGGCCCGACGCCCACCGTGACCGCGCCGTCAGCCATCATCCCCTCCACCGTGGCCCCCACGTCGAAGCTCACAATCTCCCCGCTCTCCAGGGCGCGTTCGCCTGGTATCCCGTGCACCACCTCGTCGCCGATCGAGACGCAGATGTGCGCGGGGTAACCGTAGAGCCCGTAGAAAGTCGGCGCCGCGCCGAAGCTGCGTATCGTCGCCTCCGCCATGCGGTCCAGCTCGCGCGTAGTCACTCCGGGCAGGGCCGCGGCCGAGAGCCGGTCCAGGGTGAGGGCCACGATCTGGCCGGCGCGGCGCATCCGCGCGATCTCGTCTTCCCGCTTGATCGGGATCTCGTCACCGCCTCGCCCAGCTCTCCGCCTTCGGCTCACCGCTGTTGCCTCACGCCGCCCAGCAGCCGCGCCAGCTCGGCCATCACATTCTCCACCCCGATGGTGCCGTCTATCTCGTGCAGCAGCCCCTGTCTCCGGTAGTGCTCCAAGAGCGGCGCGGTCTGCTCGGCATAGACCCGCAGCCGGTTTCGCACCACCTCCACCTGCTCATCCTGCCGCTGGATCAGGGCGGCCCCGCACTGATCGCAGATCCCTGCCACCTTGGGCGGCATGGTGTCAACCTGGTAGATGGCATTGCAGCTCGGGCAGATGCGTCTCCCCGACAGCCGCCGCAGCAGCTCCTCCTCCGGCACGTGCAGGTAGACCACCGCATCCAGCTTCTGCCCAATCGCCTCCAGCCGCGCCTCCAGCGCCTCGGCCTGGGCCACCGTGCGCGGGAACCCGTCGAGGGCGAACCCCCGCTGAGCGTCCGGCGCCCCCATCCGTTCCGCCATCATGTCAAGGATCAGCTCATCCGGCACCAGGTCGCCCCGGTCCATGTAGGGCTTGGCCCGCCGGCCCAGGTGCGTTCCCTCTTTCACATGGGCGCGCAGCAGATCGCCGGAGGAGATGTGCACCAGCCCCCATCTCTGCTCCAGCCCGCTCGCCTGCGTTCCCTTCCCCGAACCCGGCGGACCCAGCAGCACGATCTGGGTCATCTGATGAAGCCTTCGTACTGACGCATCACCAGATGGGCCTCGATTTGCTGCACCGTGTCCAGCGCCACCCCCACCAGGATCAGCAGGGAGGTGCCTCCGACCACCGTGAAGCTGCTCACCCCCGTGATGGTGGGGACATAGTAGGAGAGCAGGGCGATCACGCCCAGGAACAGCGCGCCCGCCAGGGTCACGCGGCTCAGCACCCGGTCGAGGTGGCGTTCGGTCGGCTTCCCCGGCCGGATGCCCGGGATGAAGCTCCCGTATTTCTTCAGGTTATCCGAGACCTCCACCACGTTAAACGCTACCGCGGTGTAGAAGTAAGTGAAGAAGACCACCAGCAGGAAGTAGAGCCCGGAAGCGACTACGCTCTTGCCCGGGCTGAAGAAATCCGCGATGCGCGTCATCCAGACCCCCATGGCCCCCTTGCTCCCGGACAGGAACTGCGCGATCTGCGCGGGCAGCAGGACCACCGCGATCGCGAAGATGATGGGGATCACCCCGGGGGTGTTGACCCGGATCGGCAGGAAGCTGCTTCCGCCCCCGGCGATCCGCGTCCCGACCACCCGCTTCGCCGACTGGATGGTGATCCGGCGCTCGCCCTTCGTGATGTAGACGATGCCCGCGACGGTGGCCACCCAGATCGCCACCAGGAAGAGCACGTTGGTCCACATCAGGTTACCGCTTCGCCAGAGCTGGTAGGTCCGCCCCACATCCACTGGCATGCGCGCCACGATGCCCGCGAAGATGATCAGCGAGACCCCGTTGCCGATCCCCCGGTCGGTGATCCGCTCTCCCATCCACATCAGGAAACAAGTCCCCGCGACCATCGTGATGACAATCGGGACCAGAGCCGGTCCCCCGACCGTGAGGATAGGCGGGTTGTACTGCCTCAGCATGAGGCAGGTCATGAGCGCCTGCAGCACACCCAGGAAGATGGTCAGCCACCGGGTCCACTGCGAGATCTTCTTGCGCCCGCTCTCCCCCTCCTTCGCCAGCTCCGCGATGCGCGGCACCGCGATCCCCAGGAGCTGGAAGATGATGGAGGCGTTGATGTAGGGCATGATGCCCATCGCCAGGATCGAGAAGCGGCGGAACGCGCCTCCCGTGAACGCATCCAGCAGCCCCATCAGGCCGCCCTCGGCCAGGCGCTCCATCGCCTCCTTGTTCACCCCGGCCAGGGGGATATGCAGCCCGATGACATAGATCGCGAACATCCCAAAGACGAACAGGATGCGCCGGCGCAGGTCGGGCAGCCGGAAGGCAGCTATCACTGGGCTGAGAGCGCTCGCCACCTCAGATCACCTCCGCCGTGCCTCCGGCGGCCTCGATCTTCGCCCGGGCGGAGCTGCTGAAATGGTGTGCGCGCACGGTGAGGGCCCTGGTGAGCTGGCCCTCGCCCAGCACTCGCAGCCCATCCCCGAGATCGCGGACCACGCGCCGCTCGACCAGCAACTCCGGCGTGACCACCGTGCCTGCCTCGAACCGCCCCTCCAGCCGGCCCACGTTGATCTCGGCGTAGCTCCGCGCGAACAGACCCAGGTTGCGCGCCGACTTGCCCATCCCTCGACGCTTGCGCAGCCGGCGATAGAGCGGAGTCTGGCCTCCCTCGAAGCCCGGGCGCACCTGCTCTCGCGCCTTCTGGCCCTTCATGCCACGGGTCGCGGTCTTGCCGTGGCCCGAGCCCATGCCCCGGCCCACTCGCTTCCTTCTGTGTTTCGCCCCCCGCGGGGGACGGAGGTTGCCCAGATGCATCGTCAGCCTCGTTCCTCAGAACCTTCAGCGGCCACCTCTTCCACCGTCACCAGATGGCTCAGCTTCTTGACCATCCCGCGGATGGCAGGATTGTCCGGGCGCTCCACGGTACGGTCCCGCCTCCGCAGCCCCAGCACCCGCGCCGTCTCCTTCTGGTCCTTGGGGTGACCGATCAGGCTCCGCCGGAGCGTGATCCGAAGCCGGCTCATCCTTCCCCCTCCCCGCTGCCGGCAGGCTCCCCGACGCCCGCGCTCACCGGCTGCTGCGCCAGCGCCAGCAGATGATAGCGATCACCGATCTCCTCCGGCCTGCGGCCCCGGGCAGCCGCCACCTCGCGGATTGTACGCAGGCTCCGGAGCCCCTTGAGCGTGGCGCGCGCGATGTTGATGGGATTGTCCGACCCCAGCGACTTGGAGAGCACGTCCTTGATCCCCACCGCTTCGACCACCGCCCGGACCGCCCCTCCGGCGATCACGCCGGTGCCCGCCGAGGCGGGCTTGAGCAAGACGCGAGCCGACCCGAAGCGTGCCACCACCGGGTGCGGGATGGTGTCTCCCAGCAGCTTCACCTTGACCAGGCCTTTGCGCGCCTCCTCGGTGGCCTTGCGGACCGCCTCGGGCACCTCGCTCGACTTCCCCAGGCCCACGCCCACCGAGCCCTGGCCATCCCCGACGACCACCAACGCGCTCCAGCGCAAGGTGCGCCCGCCTTTGTGCACCTTCTGCACCCGGTTGAGCGCGACCATCTTCTCGTGGGCCAGCTGATTCGGGTCAACGGGCCTTGCCGCGTATCTCGGTGTTCTCTGTGTCAGCATCCAGTTGCTCTCCTGCCGCGTTTCGCCAGACGAAGCAATGGCGAAACGCGGACAGACCACGCCCCAGACGGGCTCGGGGCTTGGCCGCTGTCACTTCCTTGTGCGACCATCATCAGAACTCGAGGCCGGCCGCCCGCGCGCCCTCGGAGAGGGCCTTCACGCGGCCGTGATAGAGATAGCCACCCCGGTCGAAGACGACCTGTGCCACCCCCACCGCCTTCGCGCGCTCGCCGATCGCCCGCCCCACCGCGGTGGCGGCCGCCAGATCCCGGCGCGAAACGCTCTCCGAGAGCAGCTCCGGCTCGCGAGAATCGGCCTCCACCAGTGTGCGACCGGCGTCATCGTCCACGACCTGCGCGTAGATATAGCGAAGGCTGCGGAAGACGCACAGCCTTGGCCTTTCGGCGCTCCCGTGCACGCGCTTGCGCACCCGCCGGTGGCGCCTCGCCCGGCCCCTCTCTCGAAAGCCGATCCTCACGGTCTCTCCATTCGCCTGCTACCGCGTTCCGCCGAAAGAAGTAACGGCGAAACGCGGACAGACCACCCCGCCGACGGGCGCAGGGCTCTGCCGCACTTACTCCAGCGGGGGCTGCGGAGCAACCCCGCAGCCGGCATTTGTGCGAGCATCACTAGGTGCCGGTCTGGGCCTGCTTGCCGGCCTTGCGCCGGATGCGCTCGCCCTGGTAGCGGAAGCCTTTGCCCTTGTAGGGCTCCGGCCGCCTGGTGTCCCGCATTCGGGCTGCCGTCAGCCCCAGCACTTCCTTGTCAATGCCGCGCAGCGTCACCCGGGCCGACAGGTAGCTGTTCTCCGAGGTCGGCACGAATGTCTCCACCTGGGCGGCGATGCCAGCCGGCAGATCGAACGGCACGGGGTGCGAGAAGCCCAACTGCAGGTTCAGCCTCTGCCCCTGCGGCTGCACCCGGTAACCCATGCCGTACAGCTCCAGCACCCGCGTGTAGCCGTCGCTCACGCCCCGCACCATGTTCGCCACCAGACTGCGCACGAGCCCGTGCAGAGCCTTCTGGTCCCGGCTCTCCCCCGGCCGCCGCACCTGGATGACGGCGCCCGCGATGTCGAGGTTGATCGCCTCCGGCAGCGCGCGACGCAGCTCCCCCTGCGGCCCGCGCACGGTCAGCTCGTGGTCGCTCAGCTCCGCCGTGACCCCGGCGGGCAGCGCAATAGGCGCATTGCCGATGCGAGACATGTCAGATCTCCCCTACCACACGTGGCAGAGCACCTCGCCGCCCACCCGGCGGCGACGCGCCTCCCGATCCGTCATCACTCCCTGTGAGGTGGACAGCACCGCCACCCCCAGGCCCCCCAGCACCCGCGGCACGCGGGTAGCATCCACGTACACTCGGACGCCCGGTCGGCTGATTCTCCGGATGCCGGTGATCACCCGGTCCCGGTTGGGCAGATAGCGCAGGTGAACGCGGATCAGCCCCTGGCGCTTGTCGTCAATCAGGTCGTATTTCTGGATGTAGCCCTGCGCCTTCAGCACCTTCGCCAGCTCCAGCTTGAGGCGCGAGGCGGGGATCAGCGCGTGTTCCTGATAGGCCACGTTGGCGTTGCGGATGCGCGTCAGCATATCGGCGATCTGATCACTCACGGCCATGGCTCTTCACCTACCAGCTTGACTTGGTCACACCGGGCAGCAGCGCGCGGTGAGCCCGCTCGCGGAAGCAGATCCGGCACATCCCGAACCGCCGGATGTAGGCCCGGGGACGCCCGCAGAGCTGGCACCGGTTGTGGTGCCGCACCGCGAACTTCGACTTCCGTTGTGATCTCACGATCTGCGATGTCTTGGCCAACTCTCGACCTCCACTACCGCGCACTTCAGAGCCATCCCGCCGCCGGTCTGACCGTGCGCCGGAATGGGATGCGCCCGCGAGTACCCGGCCTGGTTACCGTACTGTTTCACAATCCGCCCCAGGCGGATTATGAAACAGCTGCTACGACTCCCGCAGCGGCAGGCCCAGCTCTCGCAACAGCGCCAACGCCTCCTCGTCCGTCCGCGCGGTGGTCACGATGGTGATGTTCATGCCCTGCACCCGCGTGACCTTGTCAATGTCTATCTCGGGGAAGACCGTCTGCTCCCGCAGCCCCAGATTGTAGTTGCCCCGGCCGTCCACCGCCTCCGGCGCCAGGCCCCGGAAGTCCCGGATGCGCGGCAGCGCCACACTCACCAGCCGATCCATGAACTCGTACATCCGGCTTCCTCGCAGCGTCACCTTGCACCCGACCGGGTTCTTCTCCCTTACCCGGAACTGCGCGATCGAGCGTTTCGCCCGTCTGATCTGCGGCTGCTGCCCCGTCACGGTTGCCAGATCGCGCATCGCGTTCTCCAGGATCTTGGGATCCTGGGTGGCCGCCCCCACCCCCATGCTCACCACGATCTTCGAGAGCCTGGGGACCTCCATGAGCTGGCGATAGCTGAATCGCCGCATCAGGGAGGGGGCGATCTCCTGAAGGTAGCGCTCTTTCAGCCGCGGCGGGACCGCCGCCTCGGGCTGCTCGTCTTTCTCTCGCTTGCGCGCGGTCATGTCTCCGGGTCCCTTACTTGATGCCGTCAACCGGTTCGCCGCATCGGCGGCAGGTCCGCACCGGCTTGCCCTCCAGCGTCCCCTTGCGCACTCGGGTGGGCCGGTCACAGCGGGGACAGACCAGCATCACGTTGGCGATGGCGATCGGTCCCGGCTGCTGGGCACGGCCGGACTGAAGCTGCATGGCGCGCGTTGTCCGCCCCTGCGGCCGGCTGTGCTTGGTCACCATGTTCACGCCCTCGACGATCACGTGCTGCTTGTCCGGCAGCACCCGCATCACGCGCCCGCGCCGTCCCGGCCGGCGGTTCGCCTCCCGCCTCTGAGCCTCCGCGTCCAACCGCGTGAGCTCCTCCGGGGTCAGGCGCGTCTCCCGGTCGCGCCCGGAGCGCACGAAGACCGTGTCGCCGGCCTTGATATGCACCTTCGTCCCGGGCAGCGCTTTCGTCTTGACGCGGGCCATTCAGATCACCTCCGGCGCCAGTGAAACGATTCTCATGAACTCCTTCTCACGCAGCTCCCTGGCTACCGGCCCAAAGACCCGCGTGCCGCGGGGATTGCGCTGCTCCCCGATCAGCACCACCGCGTTCTCGTCGAACCGGATGATCGAGCCATCCGCCCGCCGCAGCGGCTGGGTCTGGCGGACCACGACCGCCTGGGTCACCTCGCCCTTCTGGATGGGGCCCCCGGGCGTCACCTGCTTCACGGCCACCACGATCCGGTCTCCCACGTGCGCGTACCGACGATTAGACCCTCCCAGCACCCGGATGCATTCCACCACCCGGGCCCCGGAGTTATCGGCAACCTTCAGTCTAGTCCGAAGCTGGATCATCCTCATCCCCCGGCGTGCCGGTCACTGCTGCTTCTCCCGCTTGGCCGCCTCAATCACCGGCTGCGCCAGGTGGGCCGGTACCTCCTGGTAGTGGGAGAACCGCATCGTGTAGCTCCCCCTCCCGCCCGTGAGCGAGCGCAGCTCCGACGCGTAGGTAGCCATCTCCGCCAGCGGCGCCAGCGCCCGCACCACCTGATAGTCGCTGTGCGGCTCCATCCCAAGAATGCTGCCGCGCTTGCCGTTGAGCCCGCCGATCACGTCCCCCATGTGCTCCGCCGGGACCACCACCTCGACCTCCACGATCGGCTCCAGCAGAACCGGACCCGCTTCCTCGGTTCCCTTCTGCAGCGCGATCGAGCCCGCCATCTTGAAGGCCATCTCGGAGGAGTCCACCGGGTGGGAGGAGCCATCATCCAGAATGGCGCGGAAATCGGTCAGCGGGTAGCCGGCCAGCACGCCCCGCTCCAGCGCCTCCCGGATTCCCTTCTCCACCGCGGGGATGAAGTTGCGCGGCACTGCGCCTCCCCTCACCTCGTCCACGAACTCGAATCCTGTGCCCCGCGGCAGCGGCTCGAATCTCACCCACACATCCCCGAACTGCCCCCGGCCGCCGGTCTGGCGCTTGTGCCGCCCCTGTACCCGAGACTTGCCCCGGATGGTCTCGCGGTAGGGTATCTTCGGGGGCCCGGTCTCGACCGCCACGCCGTACTTGCGTTGCAGGCGCCCCACCACGATCTCCAGGTGAAGGTCGCCCATCCCGGAGAGCAGTGTCTCCTTGGTTTCCGCGTTCATGGTGAAGTGGATCGTCGGGTCTTCTTCGCAGATGCGCGCCAGCGCGCTTCCCACCTTGTCCTCATCCGCCCTCGACTTCGCTTTGATGGCGACCGAGTAGGCAGGCGTCGGAAAGTCCACGCCGGGCAGCGCGATCGGGTGCGCCTCATCGCAGAGCGTGTCTCCGGTCACCGTGGCGTGCAGCTTGGCGACCACGCCGATATCACCCGCCGCCACGCTGGGCACCCCCTGCTGCCGCTTCCCGGCCGAAGCCAACAGAGGGCCGATCCGTTCTCTCTCCCCGCGGCTGGCGTTGTACATCTGCGTGTCGCCGTGCAGCGTCCCGGAGTACACCCGAAAGTAGGTCAGCCGTCCCGCGTAGGGGTCGGCGGTGGTCTTGAAAACCAGCGCGCTCGACGGCGCGTCCGCAGTGCGAGGCCGTTCCTCCCGGGCATCGGTGCGCGGATTGCTGCCCGCGACCGCGCCCAGCTCCCCGGGTGAAGGCAGATCTCCCACGATGGTGTCCATCAGCGATTGGACCCCGATCATGCGCGTCGCGGCCGCGGCGAGCGTGGGGACGGCCTTACCCGCGAGCGTCGCGCCTCGCAGTCCCTGCGCGATCTCCTGGGGCGAGAGTGTCTCCTCTTCGAAGTACTTCTCCATCAGCTTGTCATCAGACTCGGCCGCGGCCTCGATCAGCTTCCCGCGATACTCGCTCACCAGATCGGCCATCTCGGCGGGGATGGGAGCCTGGGCCTCCTTGCCGTCCTTGGCGAGGTAGGCCACGCCCTTCACCAGATCCACCACTCCCGAGATGCCGGCCTGGCTGCCGATGGGGAGAGTGACCGCCACCGCATTGCACCTCAGCCTTTCCCTCACGCCCGCCAGGGCGCGGGCGAAATCCGCATGTTCCTTATCCAGCTTTCCGATCACCACCAGCCGTGCTATCCCTTGCTCGGCAGCCATGCGGAAGTAGCGCTCCGTCTGAACCTGCACTCCGGCCGCCGCGTCCACCACCAGCACGGCGCCATCCGCCACCCGCAGCCCCGCCACCACCTCGCCGCCGAAGTCGGCGTAGCCCGGCGTGTCCAGCAGGTTGACCTTCCGCCCTTCCCACTCGCAGGGCAGAAACGCAAGCGAGATCGAGATCTTACGTGCGATCTCCTCCGGGTCGGTGTCGGCGGCGGTGGTCCCGGTGTCGGTGGAGCCCATCCGCTCGACGGCGCCAGCGGCGAAGAGCATCGCCTCGGCCAGCGAGGTCTTCCCCGCCTGGCCGTGGCCGATCAGCGTCACGTTCCGCAGCCGGCCCATCTCCTCGAGTTTCATCCCGTCAGAGCCTCCATCGTCCCGACCCGCTGCGCTACTTCGCTTTCTCCAGGATCGCGGTCACGATCCAGCGCTTGGTCTTACTCAGCGGCCTGGTCTCACGTATCCGCACCCGGTCGCCGACCCCACACCGGTTGTCCTCATCGTGCGCCTGATAGCGGGCGCTGCGCCGCAGCACTCGCTTGTAGAGGCGGTGCCGCACCAGCCGCTGCACCTCCACCACCACCGTCTTGTTCATGCGGTCGCTGGTGACCACGCCCTCGCGCACCTTGCGCCGGCCTCGCTCGGCCGCCGCGCTCCCTTCCTCCGCGAACCCCTTACGCATTGGCCTCTCGCTCTTGCAGCAGCGTCAGAATCCGGGCAATATTCTTGCGCACCACGCGCAGCCGCCGCGGGTTGTCGAGCGGCCGCGTCGCCGCCTGGAACCGCAGGTTGAACAGCTCCTGGCGGTCCTTCTCGAGCTGCTCTTGCAGCTCGTGGGTCGTCATCTCCCTAAGCCCTGCTGCCTTCACCGCTCTCGCTCCCTGCCTCCGGCCGCACCAGGACCCGGGTGCGGATCGGCAGCTTGTGCGCCGCCTTGCGCAGGGCTTCCTGCGCCACCTCCGGGGTCACGCCCCCCATCTCGAAGAGCACCCGCCCGGCCTTCACCACCGCCACCCAGAACTCGGGCGATCCCTTCCCGCTTCCCATGCGGGTCTCGGCCGGCTTCGCGGTCACCGGCTTGTCCGGGAAGACCCGCACCCACACCTTGCCGGCCCGCTTGATATACCGGGTCATGGCGACGCGCGCGGCCTCGATCTGTCGGCTGCTCAGCCAGCAGTTGCCCAGAGCCACCAGCCCGTATTCGCCGGAAACGATGGTGTCGCCGCGGGTCGCCTTACCCCGCCGGCGGCCCCTCTGCTGCTTCCGGAACTTGACCTTCGCCGGCATCAGCATCGCTCTTCTGCTCCTCCACTTGCACCTGCGGCTCCGTTACACTGGCCTCAGGGACTCCTGGCGCCGGGATTGCCTCCTCCCCGGCCGCCGCAACAACGGTCTCCTCGGCCGCCTCCACTCGCCTTGCCGGTCCCACCCGCCGCCATCCCCGGCGCGGCTTCTCTCCTGCCACTGCGGGCCGCTCGGGCCTTGCCTCTACGGGCTTCGCGGCGGGAAGGACATCGCCCCGGTACACCCAGGCCTTCACCCCGATGTGGCCCGAGGGCGTGCGCGCCTCGGTGAAACCGTAGTCAATATCCGCCCGCAGGGTGTGAAGGGGGATCCTCCCATCCCTGTCCCCGTATTTGCGGGACATCTCGGCTCCCCCCAGCCGGCCGGAACAGAGCACTCGCACTCCCTTCGCGCCGGCCTTCATGCTCCGCTGCACCGCCTGGCGGACGGCCCGCTTGAAGGCCACCCGGCGCTCGATCTGGCTGGCGGTGTTCTCGGCCACCAACTGGGCGTCGAGCTCCGGCTGGCGGATCTCCTGCACGTTGATGTGGACCTTGCGGTTAACGGTGCGCTCGATCTCGGCCCGGATCTCCTCCACCCCCCGGCCCCCGCGGCCGATGATGATGCCGGGCTTGGCGGTATGCAGTGTGAGCTTCAGCATGTTGGGAGCGCGCTCGATCTCCACCCGGCTGATGCCAGCATCGCGGTTCCGGCCTCGCGGTCCCCCGCCGCCGGCCCCGCCCGGAGCGTCGGAGGCGAAGCGCGCCCGGAGCATCCGGCGCACTCTGGCGTCCTCCAGCACCCACTCCCGGTAGGTGGCCTTGGCCGCATACCACCGACTGTCCCAGTCTCTGATGATTCCGACCCGCAGACCGATCGGGTTTACCTTCTGCCCCATGCGTCCCTCCTTCGCCTCACCGCTCCTCGTCGCTCAGCACCACGCTGATGTGGCTGATCCGCTTGTTGATCCGGCCCACTCGCCCACCGGAGGCCGGACGCCACCGCTTCATGGTCGGCCCCTCGTCCGCGAAGGCCGCCTCCACCCATAGCCCGTCCCGCGCCATGTTGTAGTTGTTCTCCGCGTTCGCGGCCGCCGAGTCAACCACCCGGCGCACCACCCGGGCCGCCCGATGGGGAGAGACCTGCAACACGGACTGCGCCTGCTTCAGCGGCAGACCCCGGATCACGTCCAATACCCGCCGCGCCTTGCGCGGCGACATCCTGATATAGCGCGCAGTAGCTCTCGCTTGCATCCCGTATGCCTCGTAGTCCGGAGAGCGGCCATGTCTCTACCTGGCCGCCGCCCGTGGTTCCCCTCCGCCCCGGGTCATCTCAGCGCGGTCGAGCGCTCCGTGTGATGGCCATGGCCCCGGAAGTGGCGCGTGGGCGCGAACTCCCCCAGCTTATGCCCCACCATGTTCTCGGTGATGAAGACCGGCACGTGCCGGCGCCCATCGTGGACCGCGATAGTATGCCCCAGCATGTCGGGCACGATGGTGGAGGCCCGCGACCAGCACTTGATGATCCGCTTCTCGCCGGAAGCGTTCATGCGCTCGATCTTCTTGGTGAGCTTCGGGTGGACGTAGGGGCCCTTCTTCAGTGATCTCGTCATCCCAGGTCCGCCTCACTTCGCGCGGCGGCGCCGCACGATGAACTTGTCGCTGGCCTTCTTCATCCGCGTCTTCCGGCCCAGGGTCGGTTTCCCGGTCGGGCTCACCGGGCTCTTGCGCCCGATCGGACTCTTGCCCTCGCCTCCGCCGTGCGGGTGATCCCGCGGAGACATCACCACCCCCCGCACATGCGGCCGCTTGCCCATCCAGCGCTTCCGTCCGGCCTTCCCCAGCTTGATGTTGCTGTGGTCCGGATTGCCCACCTGGCCGATGGTGGCCCGGCAGCCGATGTAGACCATGCGCATCTCCCCGGAGGGCATGCGCAGGGTGGCGAACTTCCCCTCCTTGGCCACCAGTTGCGCCCCGCTTCCGGCGCTCCGGCAGAGCTGGCCCCCTCGCCCCGGGTGCAGCTCGACGTTGTGCACCACCGTGCCCACCGGGATCCCCTGGAGCGGCAGCGCGCACCCCGGCCGCACCTCCAGTGTCTCTCCGCCGCGCGCCTGGGCCCCCACGCTCGTCCCGGACATCACCACATCGCCCTCGTTCAGTCCGGCCGGCGCCAGCACGTAGCGCTTCTCGCCATCGGCGTAGTGCAGCAGCGCGATGCGGGCCGACCGGTTGGGGTCGTACTCCAACGTGGCCACCCGCGCCGGGATCATATCCTTATCGCGCTTGAAGTCCACCACCCGATACTGCCGCTTGTGGCCTCCGCCGCGGAAGCGCACGCTCACCTGCCCGGTGCTGTCCCGGGCCCCCGTCCGCGGAAGCGGCTGCAAGAGCCGCCGCTCCGGCGCGCTCCGAGACAGCTCGCCCCGCTCAACCTGGGTCATGAACCGGCGGCTAGGGGTGGTTGGCCTATATCCTTTGATCGGCACAGTTGGCTCCCTCGGTCCGGGCCTACAGGCCCTCGAAGGCCGGGATCGTCCCCTCGCTCAGGGTGACGACCGCCTTCTTCCAGGCGGCGGTGTGGCCCTCGGTCCGCCCCGTCCGGCGGCGCCGGTATCCCCCCAGCCGACGCCGCTTACCGGTCACGGTGATCGTGTTCACAGCCGCCACCCGGGTGCCGGAGAAAAGCCGTTCCACCGCCTGCCGGATCTCCACCTTGTTGGCCGTCTTCATCACCTGGAACGTGTACTTCCGCTGCGCCGTCCGGGCGACGCTCTTCTCCGTCAGTATGGGTCGGATCAGGATCTCTCTGCTGTCTCTCATGAGACCCGCGCCTCCAGCAGCGCCAGGGCATCAGTGATGATGATCACCCTCCGCGCCGCCATCAGGTCGTGCGCGCTCACCTGGCCCGCGTCCGTTACCCGCAGGCCCGGGAGATTGCGGCCGCAGCGGACGATCACCTCGTTGGGCTGCGCCAGGAGCAGGAGCGCGCCCCTCGCGCCGCCCAGCGCGGCCAGCACGCCCTCGAGCGCCCGCGTCTTCGCCTCCGTCAGCTCGAAGGGCTCCACCAGCATGATCTCGCCGGCTGCCGCCTTCACCCCAAGAGCCGACCGCAGGCCCTCCTCCTTCAGCCCCTTGGCCGCGCGCTGGCGATAGGACCGCGTCCGCGGCCCGGTTGCACTACCGCCCCCTACGAAGTGCGGCGGCCGCGCGTCTCCCACCCGGGCCCGCCCGGTGCCTTTCTGCCGCCGCAGCTTCCGGCCGCTCCCGGCCACCTCACTCCGCCGCTTGGTATTCGCGTTGCCCTGTCGCCTCGCCGCCAGCCCGGCCGTCACCACCTGGTGCAGCAGCCGAGCATTCACTTCATCTCCCCACAGCGCCGGTGGGATCTCGCGCTCCCCGGTCTGCGTCCCGGTCAGATCGTGAACCGGAAGGGTCGCCATGATCAGCCACCCTCCCCGCGAGGCTTCGCGGCTCCGGGGGCCGCCCGGCGCGTCACCATCACCATCCCGCCCGTGGGCCCTGGCACCGCCCCCCGCACCGCGAGCAGACCCCTCTCCGCGTCCACCATGTGCACCCGCAGCCCTTTCACCGTCACCCGCGCCGCGCCCATGTGGCCCGGCTTGCGCGTGCCCTTGAACACCCGGGCCGCGTCGGTCGCCCCGCCTGAGCCCGGCCGGCGGTGGGACATCGAGCCGTGGCTGGCCGGTCCGCCGCGGAAGCCATAGCGCTTATGCACCCCCGCGAACCCCTTGCCCTTGGAGGTGGCGATCACGTCCACCGTCTCCCCCACCTGGAAGATCTCCGCGCCGATCCGCGCCCCCACCGAGAACGCCTCGCAGTCCGCGAACCGGAACTCGACGAGGTGGCGGCAAAGCGGCAGTTCGACCTTCGCATTCTCGCCGGCTCGCCGAAAGTGGCCCGCCCGAGGCCTGTTCAGGCGCTTCGCCGGCACTTCCTCGTAGCCGAGCTGAACCGCGTCGTAGCCCTCCTTCTCGGCCCGCTTGCGCTGGACCACGTGGCAGGGGCCGGCCGCGATCACGGTCACGGCCTCGGCCCGCCCGTCCTCTCCGAAGAGCTGCGTCATCCCCATCTTGCGGCCCAGCAGGGCCTTCTCGACTGACTTCAAAGCGGTTCCCCTACAGCTTGATCTCGATGTCTACGCCACCCGGCAGGTCAATTCGCATCAGCGCGTTGATGGTCTCCGGACTCGGCTCCAGGATGTCAATCAGCCGCTTGTGAGTCCGCATCTCGAAATGCTCCATGGACTCCTTGTCAATGAACGGCGAGCGGATCACGCAGTAGCGGTTGATCTCGGTCGGCAGGGGGATCGGCCCCGCGATCCGCGCGCCCGTCCGCCGCGCGGTGTCAACGATTCGCACCGCGGACTGGTCCAGCACCCGGTGGTCGAAAGCCTTCAGCCGGATGCGAATCCGTTCTCCGGGCGCCCGCCGCTCAGCTCGCCGCATCTAGCGTTCTCTCTGCCGACACTGACCGACCTCCTGTGCACCCAACCTACTGCACGACTTTAGCGACCACGCCGGCGCCGACGGTGCGGCCCCCCTCCCGGATGGCGAAGCGCAGCCCCTCCTCCATGGCGATGGGCTGGATCAGCTCCACCCCCATGGTCACGTTGTCCCCAGGCATCACCATCTCCCGGCCCTCGGGCAGCTCGATCATCCCCGTCACGTCCGTGGTCCGAAAGTAGAACTGCGGCCGGTAGCCGCTGAAGAAGGCCTTGTGCCTTCCCCCCTCCGCCTGCGACAGCACATACACCTCGCTCTGAAACTTGGTGTGCGGGGTGATGCTCGCCGGCTTCGCCAGCACCTGCCCCCGCTCCACGTCCTTGCGGTCTATCCCCCGCAGCAGCACCCCGATGTTGTCCCCCGCCTGCCCCTGATCCAGCAGCTTGCGGAACATCTCCACCCCCGTCGCCACCGTCCTGCGCGAC
>Ga0315280_10001408_pt1 | contig 41564 bp, 42 predicted proteins | sample YL17G06_40_MG_FD_203697 | JGI IMG/M metagenome (GOLD analysis project Ga0315280, IMG submission 203697) | Sediment microbial communities from Yellowstone Lake, YNP, Wyoming, USA - YL17G06_40 | ecosystem: Environmental > Aquatic > Freshwater > Lake > Sediment | place: USA: Wyoming | collected...
TTCCACATTGATTACGTCAGATTCGCGGATCTCCGAGTTGAACCTTGTCTCCACGAAGTTGCTGGAGTTGCCATAACAATCGTTTGATGGCGCAGATTCACCAGATCAAACAATAGCGTCTCGGTCTGATCTGGTGATCTAGAACATTGACCCACTGCGTAGTCGTGGTGGGGCCGAAGGGACTCTCTATCATGTGATGGTGGGGCTATTTCCACAACGCCTCAATTCTTGACGATTACTCCGACCGAATCCAGCCCCACTTAGAACTTATGCACCAATTCTGGTTACTGGAATGATCTCTTCCCTGTGAGCCCGACGAAACCACTTCTCACGGGCCATCATAGCGCCGGCTGAGTGCGCTCTGAACTTGAAGGATTCATCATCTTTTTAGTGGTGACCCCACGCCTTCGAACCGTCTCGAAAGTCAAAAAACCGGTTTGCGAGAAAGTCTGCTCATGGGCACTTTGAATCCAGAAACTGAAATCACGGAGGTTACATTTCTACGTATCGGCGATTTCGAGTTGACTTTGACGAACGAACATTCGCTGCGATAAGAGACTAGCAGACACAGCTGGGCGATTTTGGACAGACATACTTCCGATGGTGGTGTAAGCAGAGATCGCGAGCACACCCCACGGGCTATGTGCTATGTTATGAGCCTCCAAATTGCTAAGAGATATTTACTTGACATAGGCCAAATGGTTGCATGAAACCGAGGATCAATGTACCAGTCCTTCTAGCTGGTTTTTTTGTCAGCGAGAAGGCGACCTAACCAACTAACAATGTTCAAAGTCTGCGTGAACTGCAGATGGCAGAATCCTTACGTTATGTTTTCGCTCAGGCTAAATCATAAATGGGAATATCGTGGAGGATTTGCTATCCGGTAGAGAACCATTGACAGGAGATAACAGGATTTTTCTCCTAATCTTATTCTTGACATTGTTCTCCGGACTATTGATCAACCTACGTGTCGTGGAGAGCATCATGATGATTCTTTTCGCTTTGAGTATCATCTCTTCCATTTTGCTCGTATTGGGACCGTCTCTATCCAGGTCTACCGCGCGAATCTCTAGGAATAGGAAAGAATCAGATGAAGATACGAAAATCTATGAGTGAGATTGGCACGCACTAGTTGAGCAGCGAGAACGAGAACGGAGACAAGTTCACGGGCGGGCGAGTTCACTGAGCCGATGGAGTCGGATCCGGGGGGCTTAAACCCTATCCAGTAGACCCGGAGATTATCCATTATGACCCGAGAGGCTGCACTATCGCACCTTAGAGGTTGAGTTCCTAGACAACAAATGGTATGAGGTCAATGGCACAATCAAGAATACTATGTGCACTTCCAGGGGGCATTAGTAGACTTGCGTCTTTTCTTCCCGTCTACGTTAGCTAAGAGCAAGCAGACCGATTATGACGAATACGAAGATTCCACTGCCAATGAGTAGATAATCTTGATTCCGAGAAAACCCGGAAACGGCAGAATCACTTGACACCGAGCTCGTGCGGATAGACGTGCTAGTGCCAAGCGTTTGCTGAAAAGTGCTGCTCAGTGCCTGCGTATTGGAGGCTTGTCGAAGAAGTGCGTCATTTGCCCTAATCACCCAGTAACCGCGGCCTGACACGCCGTTTCTGATCCCAGTGAGTGAAAGATACTTCAAATCCGAATGCTTTCCCTACGAAGACATGCGCATCCTGTGCGTCGCCCGAGTCAAGCGGAAACGCAATTTCGAAACAGTAATCTCCAATTTGGCCTGCCTGTCTAGTGCCCGAGAAACTGTACGCTCCGTCACGGTGATTATCAGTCCTTGTTTCAGCAACATCTGTAGGAAGGTATTGGTCAAGGTATGTACCGAACCCACTCGAGGATGCCAGCACAGTTTTCAGGTCATTTCCGTCACCGTTCTATCATGCATTCATCATGCCATGGGCTTGATTCCAAGTATCAATTGCATTGAGAACAGCTAGTCTCGCATAAAACGGGCTCACTAGATTGGATCACTACAGGGATGCTATGAATTGGCCACGTAAATCCCTCCAAGGGCTAGTTTTGACCAACTGCTCTTACTGAACCAGAAGCCACTATTACCTGTAGCAATAGAAGCGCCAATACCGCGTAATTCGTTCTCAACACAGATTCGAGGAGCTCCTTGACCTGTTTCGCTCCAGGATTCAGTCCGTATATTTCCTTGAGAATCCCAAACCTTGTGACACCAATGAAAAATGTCACTGGAACTCATTTCTATAATAACCTCTCGCACCAAGAACGAAAAGTGACCGAGGCCAACTTGTCAATCAAAAACCTTCGGCCTACTTGGTTCCATAGTTCGATGGGCGACCCACAATGCCTGCAGTGCAGCTCGTCGGACCTTATTCGTCCGTTGCGCTTTGGGCAAACTGAACTAGGCCAAGTCCGTAGCGAAATGGAAGGGAGCGCTCATATCAGTGAATCACAAGCGATTTCTCTCAGCAGTGAATCATTTCCGACCGCATGGTCTCCTGCTGTTAGTACCGTCGACAGTTTTCCAGTGAAAAGCTGCAAGCTCTCGTAAGAGGAAAGCATATTCAGGATTTCAATACATTCTCATTGCTTGAGTGCCGAACATTGAGCACATCGCTTTCAATCCGATGTAAAGTGTGTGACAAGAAGATGAAACTTATCGACAAAAATGAGGAGAAGTGGTATTGCAAGAAGGACGACAGAATGTATCTGGCAAGAGAAGATCGCGTAATTGAAAACGCTCGAAAGGGACAGTTTCAACAGTCGAAATCTGATCTGCAACCAGCAACTGTGTCGCGGTTTGATCGGACTGAAGTTTGGGACAGCGTAAATGCATCAACCAAATTCTGTCGCTTTTGCGGTGCTAAGATTCCTAGAGATAGCAAGTTCTGCGAAGAATGCGGAACAAGCCTTGGGTAAAGGAAGACGAACCCCTACTTCTCCACCATCATGGACGCCTTGTACTTCGATCAGGCAAGATGGTTTACGATGCACGTTATTACCGCTCATAATCGTGATTCTTCCCTCAGCATGCTCTTTTCTGCATGATGCAATGGTAAAGGAAGAAATCCATGACGCCCGATGCCTAAAGACTATAGGAGGCGCAAGACTGGGCTCTGAACAAGGAGAACCGGGTCTTGTTGAAGGATTTTTCCTGGCGTTCCAAGGTGCTCTACGGAGCGGTGATGCTTTTTCTCTTTGTCTTTCTCGCTTCAGGCTCATTTCCATATGCGTTCGCCGATCAATACGATCAGACTTTCTACTGGAAGAATCCACGCGATTGGATTGACATCGGCCAGTGGGATCAATCTGAAGAGTGGGTCATAAACACGAGTCAAGGGACCCTGCAGATTGGTTCCATCGAAGTCTACATGAGCATCACTCGATTGCTCCCTTCCGACGCGGTCGTCCTTCTAGGTGCTCAGTACGAGACCGGAGCTTTGGAGTTTAGTCCAACCTCCAGTAATCCAATGCAAGCAATTCGTGCGGATCTGGGAGTGGACGTAGGGAAGAATACTTGCGGTTCGCCCGGATTCGATTTCCACTTCATCGTAGAATTCTCGGCGAGACGTGCGACCGTCGAACCAGCTTGGATTAAATGCATAACGACAGTATTCAACTTTGACGCAGTCAGCTTCGGAACTGACGGATCATTTCACATTAGACTTTTTTACTACTTGGTGAGAAGTGACAGTTCAGCAAGCGCGGTTCGACTCGACCCGAATAAGTCGCCGAGAATCCGAGTAATCTTCTCCGTTGCGCAGGCGACTAATAGCGCTACTACGACTACCAGCACAACGGCCATAACTACGCCTACAACATCATCATCGGCTTCAACCACGACAGGTTCCTTTTCTGAGACACGGCTCAGTGCGTTGAATTCGACAATCTACTGGGTGGCTGGCGGAGGCGGATTAACCGCCGGTCTGGTTGCGGTCTTCCTTTACATGAGTCGCAGGAAGCAGGATAAGACTAGGATCTGGGATACCAAACCCTGTGTGAAATGCGGCATGCAAGTTCCGCTAGATGCTGGATTCTGTGACAACTGCCACACTCCTCAAATCTGAGTAGTGTTCACAACACGACGAGTTGAATTGGATTTGGATGGCGTAGGAGACATGTTGAGGCGTGATATGATGCGACATCGATTACCTCATAATCACCAGTGAGGCGAACATACCGCACTTGCTACAGTAGTTGTACTCGGAGAAGATGGATCGTCCGTAGAAGACTGGAAGGTTGGAAGATTAGGAACATAGCAGATGCACTGCGCATAAGCGAGAAGACTGTTGATCGCTGGTGGGGGTGCCCACAGGAAGGAGAGGTGGGGAGGTCTACGCGTCAAATCCAGAAGACCCCGCTGATACTACAAGACCCCTGAGTCAACAGTGAAGCTCATTCTGGAACTGAGACGCAGCAAGCATTGAGAACCAAACAAGATCGAAGGCTGCCTTCGCCACAGAACCATCCAGTGAATCGTGACCCCCACTGCGCGATTGTAAATGAATTCGAATCGTTGACTCACGTCAGTTGAGCCTGAGCATAGTTGCCCACTGGAAAATTGCTCAGCATTTGAGCTGGAACTGACTAACATCCGAAGGCTATTCTGTAACTAACAGTATAGTCTATCTGCTGATGCTCGGTACGCCATGTAGAGACGTGCGTCTAATGTCGCGAGCAATCATCGAAAAGAGACTATTGTTGCAACTCCTACTGTTGATAGTCTCGATAACAATTCTGACGTCAGGGTCGGTTCTCTTTCTTGTGAACGGGTAGTCTCCTGACGCTGAGTATGCGTGGACATTCGATATTCAAAGCGACTTCACAGTCAATCTGAGCGCAACAATTACAATCCACCCTTTGACAAGCTGGAGCAATTATCGTATGAACTTCTACCAATCCTACGGCGGTCCTTCGAACTTCACTGCCTACGATCTCTCTTCTGGTTACGCCCTTAGAACCGTCTCGGCGGTTTCACGCGGCTGGTACAATTACACTATCTACTTCGCGCATGCGCAAAATGACGGTTATCGATTCAGAATACAGTGCCTCTTGAGAGGGCTAGTTGTTAGAGAAGGAACAGGGTTCTGGATGAGCTGGTCATGGGGTGAGAGAACAAATCCGATTCCACAGAATTTCCGACTTAGCATTTGCCACAGCGACCATTTCGACCTTCAGTACATTAACCACAATCAATACAGACACCTTGACCGAAATCACGACCAGTACAGCGTCTTTCACGACTACCGCTTTGACCGTTTTGGATATGCGTTCAACAGTTGCCATAGCAGCGGCGGGTGCGGGTCTGGGATCAATGCTGACGTACACAGCGTTCAAGCGAAATCTGGTCCGCAAGGGAAGAAACTGTACATTCTGTGGATCGCCGAACCAGTTGGAAAGCCTGTATTGCCAGAGATGCGGAAGCTTCCTCAAAGATACAACGTAGGTTTACTAACCGAATCCCCTCCGGGTTCGAATGAGCGATGTAATCAACGTGACTCGATTTGTTCAGGCAATTTGGAAATAACAAGTCTTAGAGTGCAATGTGCTAAGATTCTCCTGCTGCTGACGGCAATCGCGAACACTACCACAGATTTGTCTCGAACTGCAGTTGCTCTTCACCCTCAAACAGCGAGATCCCTGAAAAGTATTTGATTCAAGACCTGCGGCTTGCGCTCAAGGCCAGTTCTCAGATCGCGACTGGATATCAGGAGCTTGAAACCAGTACCATCAACGTAATGATACCCTAGCAGCAGTCTTGTTCTCACTATCGGTAGACCCTAGTCTTATCATCCAATGTTGGCCCGCAGATATCACATACTATGTCGCTCGCACTCACGGAGAGGGGACAACCGCACGAGGGGCATTTTTCCTTTCCAACTTTCGGAAGGAAGGGGTGTGCAATCAAAGGAATCGCAGGCATTGTAAGGAAGGCCCAAATGTAGTAAGAGAATGGGGGCAGGATGTGTACTCCCGTCTGTAAAATCATAAGATTACAAAAACAATCCAAAGAATCCCAGCGATGGCGTATGGCACTTCGCGTATCTTCAGCAAAGGGCAGGCTCAGCTCAAATCTGTCTCGCGCCAATTATATAACTTGTGTGAAGCAACTATCCAGGTGAGCAGTTATCTACAATCAAAGAATTCTCAGAGAGTTGTGTGAGAGAGAGTGTGTTGAGAATGGTGGTCATGATCATGAGTGATCATGAGTGCGCGGGACCCGGATCAGATCATCTTCAGTCCGATGCAAAGTCTGCGACAAGAGAATGAGGCTTATCGACAAAGATGAGCAAAGATGGTATTGCGAGAAGGACGACCGGATATATCTGACAAGAGAAGACCGGGTGATTGAACAAGCCAAGTATGTTTCCACATCAACCTGTGAAATCTCCCTCACGTCCGCACCCAATCAGATCATACGGCGATTTGGGACTATGCAACAACTCTCGCTAAGTTTTGTCACGAAAGCAGAGCCGAATTCCACCCCGTTTTTCTGATGTAGGCCACTGAGATAGGCCAAACTTGAAGTTCGGGTAATCACTTCGCTAATCACTTCAGAGATCGACAAGTTAGCAAATCGATTCTGATATGGACTACAGCACGCTGCAAAGCGCGCGATAGTAGAAAGGTGCGCAGACTTATACATGAAGCAAGAGTCAAAATCATGAATGTCAGAAAAAGCGCGGAACTCATGCCAAGAAACGCTAAGCTAATACAGACCGCAACTCCCAAGACACGAGTTACCATTACTCCAAACGTCACGCCCATCCTCCGAGTCAAGATCAGCAATATCGGATTCACCTCGACTCCTCCGAGTTTCAGTGACATAGTGGTTAGCAAGCCATCCAGAAGAAGGACACTAAGCGCCATGGACAGGCCCGCATAAATCGGAATCTTGGGCCCCAACTCTAGCGCTGGAAACACTAACAGAATCGTTGCTAGACAGAATTCGGTGTAGCTCCTAGTTGCCATGGGCCTTGTGCTGGCTGCTGGCTATTTCCCTATTCCGAACACATAGCTCACGAAGAAACGGTTCAAGAGGAGAATCTTTGCTTCAGACTCGCGAAGATGATGAATCATTCAGTTTCTCTTCTGATTGTATCCGCAACTTGTACAGTACCTTGAACTGGGTCGAATTCCGCCACCGCAATGCCTGCAGAACCTGATGTTGTGAAAAGCTGGCGAAGGTGTTGCTAAGGAGATCCTCTTGCGAGGTCTACTCACGACTACTCCGGCTATGACGATCGACAATCCTAGTGTAGCTAAGAGAACAATCAACAGTGAAAGCCAGTTCCACGGTCCAGCTTCCACCCATGGCGGTGTTCCACCCGTCGTTGAAATTCCGCTAGTCACATGAATCGGAACCGATAGGTCATGAGTCTTGCCACCTCCAGTGGCCGTGATCGATAGTTGGCTGTCCCCCGTTGAAGCTGAATCAGAAGCAGTTATGATCAGCATGGTCGTCAGGGAGGGAGTCGTTTGAGCGCCTTGGAAACTGGCCTGAATTCCAGGCGGAGCATGCGCTGCCAAAGTCACTGGCTGATCAAATTCATCAATTGCACTGACGGTGACACCCACGGTGGAAGACCGACCCAGAGCCACAGTGACCGGTTGTTGAGAAGAGGTGGAGAGCTGAAAGTCAGGTATGAGGACAAGAGACGTCAATGAGGGGATTGAACCGCCTTGTGCAACTCCAAGCAACGGCTTCCAAGGCAGATGAAGCAGATCGCGAATCTTCTTGAATACCCAGCCTAGCAACGGATTGTCGTAGACGCCCTGCTGGAAATTGAAGTAAAGACTCATGGTCCACCTACTTGCGAAATTCAAGGCCAATTGTTGACCACGCTGCGCAATTCCACTAATCGCCACATTGGCGGTTCCAGACTTTCCAAACCAAGTCTGCAATACGGAATTTCTTAGCTCTGCTGGTCCCACAGACTGGATCTCAACGGTCAAGTAATTCACCAATTTCAGTTCAATGCTCTGCATGACTTCATGAATAGCTCCGTTCTTCAGACCCGTTCCATCTGTGCCGCAAGCGACGATGAACTCAACTGGTTCCAAAACATGGCGGGCAATCGTGCATGTGATTAAGGCAACGTAGGGTCTCAAGTCAATTTCGCTTGGGATGTACGAAAGGACGGAGGACAATACCGAGTCAAGGTCCACAGTTTGATCACCTATAGCAAACTTGATCCCGGTTCCTACAGCGATTGAGATTGGGACGTCGAACTTCTCGCCCGGAATCACCTTGTTGGGAAGCCCCGATACAGAGATTCCAAGCGGAAAGGTCAGAGCTGCGAATAGTTGACCTTTAGGTAGTTGAATATTGGAAGACCAGGAAAAAGTCACTGGGGCGTTGACAGATTGCATGTGCCGATCGATCCCGTGTACAATGGAGACGTTCAACACAGAAGCAGTTGCGAGAATCAGTACAGAGAGTGCCAAACACACTTTCATGATTCTCATTTGCGACAAGGCTTTCTTGAAAAGGAAATACTGCCAATGTATACTTCAATCCAATGTTGCGTTGCGGTTGCAGTCTCATTGCATCACGTTACCAAGCAATTTGCGCACGCAAAAACCAACAAGCCACTCCACGTTTTATTGTAGTGCATCTTTGACTTGATTCTCCTTGTCGGTGCATGATGCCGAAGAAAGGACTAGTGTGCTCTCGTTTGATCTTGTAGGGCGCCTAACATGTCTTCTGCTGTTTGGAAGCGTGCAGCAGGATTCTTGTTGAGCGCCTTCTTGATCACTTCGAGCCGTTCGACGGGTATTTTCTGTACGCTCTTGTTGCGTTCGTCAAGCTGCAATGAATGGAGAATTTGGAAAAGGAAATGGTGGTGCCAGTGGGGCAGAGCGCTGAAGAATTCTAAGCAGCGCTACGTATGTGGGACTCGGTTGTCACTTCGATCTCAATTCCGATGGAAGCTCGGCAGGAAGTTAGAGGCATAGCGAAGACAGGGAACTGGACACTGCAATCCAGCATTCACTTCGAAATCTCTATCAAATCCGTATTTGATATATCAGGACTGAGGGTCTAATTCTATTGCAGTTTAAAAGAACACTCGTTACAACTGTGATTCTTCTAGCGATCGTCTCCGGCCTCTTTTGGACTCCGGCCGCGGAAAGCCAAAGTCTTACTACTACGATGGAGACTTTCACTCAAGTTGTCGTTTCAACCGCGAGCACAATAGAATTGACCTCGACTCAAACAGCGGCTCTGCCTTGGGGTGATTCCTCGTGGTATACAGCGAGTTTCACCATTGTGGGGACTGGCGATCAGTATTGTGGAATTTACGGTAACATCGGATTCTCAGCAAGTATGTCTCAGAAGGTATTCGGAAAGATGTCCTCAGATTTGCCCATTAGTTTTTACCTGATGACCGACAAAGCGTATCAGAGCTGGATTGCCTCGAAACGCTGTCCCGTCAATGATGTTCTGATCAGAAATGAAGATAGTGAGTCGTATAACTTGGACTGGACTGCTCAACAGGACGGCTCGTACGATTTCCTGTTCCTCAACAAGAACGTCGGCCAAGTAAGAGTAACTTTCGCGCCTCAGATCACTTACCCGGTAACACAAGACTTCACTATCTATTCGATCTCGAGTGTAACAACTGTGTATTCGCATACGTATACCATATCTCTAAGCTCCTTCAACCAAGTGTCACTTATACTGAGCCTGATTGCTTTAGTATCCGCTTTTATCGTTGTCGAGGTTTGGCGAACTACTTACCGAACTCGGAACTCGCTGAAAAGGCCCTTACGATCCCATCAAATTGCTTGTCCTAAGTGTGGATGGAAGAATCACATGAGCAACAGTTTCTGCGGCAGATGCGCGAATCCCTTAACAGATGCTACGCACTTTTATGATGATGAATAGATCCATAGATATGCTTCACATTAAGGAGAGAAGCCTTATTTGCGAATTGGAGACAATCCTCGGCGACAACATGGCTCGGCGCATCGGATTCAACGATTTTCTGGATAGCAGGCGGAGCGGGGCTGATTGCTGTTTCGGCGATATCGTTCCTTTATGTAAGTCGCAGGAAGCAGGACAAGACTGGAATTTGGGATACCAAGCCGTGTGTCAATTGTTGCATGCATATGCCTGTGGATGCTGGATTTTGTGAGAACTGTCGCACAGTCAGCGTCAATAGATATCAATTCGCCTTAACTATTCGAAGAGTCCTTATTTCAGGAACCTGTATCGAAAATGAGGTTGCTGCTGCTTCAGACTCGTCCTGAAGGAGGATGAATTGACTGTGGAGGCTCGTGTTCTTGCTCTCTTCACACTCATTACGCTCGGTCTCCTCGCCCCCGCGATGGCTCAAACGACAACAATACAGGAACCCAGTCCCGTCAAGAAAGCGATTGCACTGAATGAGCCTGCGGTTCTGCTCATATACGAGGCTTACAATGCAACTTTCTCGGTTCCCTCTGCTAAGTATCAGATTGACAGTCAAGGGATATTTCATTTCTCCCCACAGGCAGGCCTGGTCAGCCAACAAGTTCAGAGTGCAGGTTTTGGGTCTGGGTTTGCGATAACCCCTGATGGCTATATTGTTACAAATGCGCACGTTGCAACCAGCCAAGAAGCTCAGCTCCAGTTCCTGTTTAACGTTGTCTCAAGTACACTCCAAACGCAGCTGAAGCAAGGCGCGTTTTCCGATCAGCTTTCACAAAACTTCGAATCCGCATACTTTAGTTATCTACAATCGTATGGAACGTTCAGCCATGAACAGAATTCCCTTGTGGTTTTCCTGCCATTCGTCTCGGTGACCGGAGAACTAACTGCGCGACCGGCGTCCGCTGATGTGAAGGTGGCCGGCGATATGACTGGAACCGGTACTGAGAAGGATGTTGCAATAGTCAAAATAGTGGCCGATCATCCGCTGCCCACGGTCCAAGTAGGTGATTCCAATTCGGCTTCTCCCGGCGATAGCATAGTGATCATAGGATATCCTGGGATTGCAGCATCAACGCAGAACGTTGCCGGGATTGAGAGCTTCATACCCACTGCTACGGCTGGAATTGTGAGTGCCCTAAAGCCCATGCCTGAGGGATGGACGGTAATTCAGACGGACGCGACGGTTCATCATGGCAACAGTGGCGGGCCAGCGTTTGATGCGAATGGAAAAGTGATTGGAATCGCCACTTTCCTTGGTTTGAACCCGCAACTTGGTGAGAGCGGATCACTTGCCGGTATCAACTTTCTCATCCCCATCAACATGGCCAAACAGTTTGCCGACAAGATATCCGTCCAAAATACACGAGGGCAACTTGATCAGGATTGGCAGCTTGCCCTAGGATATTTCTGGGCTCACCATTATTCCGCGGCCATTCAAGAATTCAATTTGGTTCTGGGCCTCTATCCGGGCGACCCCTATGTCGCCCAATACGTTCAGCAGGCCAATACTGAAATCACCAACGGAAATGACATACCATTGTCAAGTATCATCAGCGGTAGAACTGTGTTCTCCACACTGCCCAGCACACACGTTGCCACTGATGTCAGTCATGGCGCTACTCCCGCATGGAATTCATCGGGCATATGGGTAACTTTGCTGGTAGCAGTGGGCATTGTCGTAGCCTTAACCTGGTTTATTGCTAGGCAAAGACCCAAGAAGAGATTCGTAACGAGTGTACCGCTCCCACAACGTCCTAGGTTCTGCACTAAGTGCGGAACGATGATGCGTCGGCAGACAGGCTTCTGTACAAGGTGCGGCGCAAGACTTACTCGTCAACGCTTCGACAGAACGTAGAGCCAGCGACTGGAAGGTGATGAATACAGGTACAGAATCGAGTTTCATTTGCGAGCTTCCTTTCTGACTCCAATAAATTCTTCAAGTCGTCTTGCATATTCATCTTCATCGATTTCTCCCGAGAAGAGTTTCTCCTGAAGTCTATCTCTGTATTTCCTGAAACCCGCGTCTAGTGCGGAGAGGTGGTCAGTAGGGGTGTTCATATCCGTTTTGATTGAACTGGAGGATGTTTCGATTCGTTTCCCAGTCCCTGTTTGCCATCGTCGGCTTGATCTTCCCATGCTTCGTGTAATGATTGCCAGCGCGGAAAACACGGCAATTGCAGAGACAGCAGGCACAGAAACTGACCATTGTCCGGCATCCGGAAGGATGACTTCGTAAGGCGCAACCAATCGCTTGGCAGTAGACAATTGCTCCGTCAACACGGTACTGGACATTACTACCGGTAGTTGGGCTGTCACAACACTGGACACGTAAGTCTCAATTAGAACCGTATAGCGAATCTGCTGAAAGCGTCCAGATCGGAAGATGTCTTGGCGAATCTCTATTCGTTTGGTCACCCTTTCTCCGCTATTCACTGCATCAAACTGCACCCTGGTTGTGAAATCCGGCGGGCAAGTTGAGCATGAACTCGGTTTCCAATAATCGAAGCGCACTACGATGTTCCTTACCTGCAAACTTGTAGGGTTGTAAAGAGTAACATCAAGTAGTATGAGGGCGTTGTCTTCTGTAGAAAGGAAAGCTGATGATTTCTCTACGATGGGGCAGTTGGTGCTGCCGCAAGCTCCAACATCCCATGTCCAAGTATAGACACCCTGATATGTCGTACTTGATATCCTGGTCTCCAAGGACGTATAGGTTCGGGTGAGGTGTTGTACTGCGCCAGTAGACATGTATGGAGTGCTCAGCGCGGCCAGCACTACCAGACTCACAAGAATCGACAGCCAATATCGCTTTAGCGCAGTTGCAATTGGCACGTCATCCACTATCTCAATATCCGCTCCTTTGAAAGTTCTTCCTGTTCTTCAACTTAACTTTCTAGACCTGCTGTTGTGATAGTCTCACTCGTCCGGCAAGCAGCCGAGGATGGCCACTGTAGTCAACGTCAGCTTCCTCGTCTATTCTTTCTTTGATTTCCCTGCAAGACATGAGACCTGCGGAAATCATGCTACTTACAAATCAACTGCACCCGTGTCAGTTCGACCGCTGTCTTACAATCGAACATCGTTCCTCCCTCATGCGACCCAAAAAGAACCTGTTCCTCCTATTACTGAACTTCGAGCCTCCATTTTGGCAAATCATAAATCTGGGCTGAGTGCATTCGCGGCTTCAAGGGCTCGCTACTTGATGAGGTCCATAGTCACCGCTTTTCTCGTTCTAGAGAATCGGAACAGTTGTCATAAATACGCTTTAAACAACAGATCACGTGCAATGACGCACGCCCCAAGTCCGTACTGTTTGTACGAAGTGCCGAATCCAGATTGGGTCCAATGCCTCATACTGCAACCATTGCAGGGCAGCTTTAGGTTAGGATGTGGAGTGCAGAATTGAATCCGAGAACCCGTCGTTTGCTTCAGAAAGCATTGGCCATGGCGCTGTTCCTGCTGAGTGTTCTAGTTGTAGTTCTTACTTTCGTTCCGATTCAGTACCCTAGCTGGTTCATTGAAGCATTCCAGTGGCTATGGACATGGCAGTGGAAGGATAATCCTTTGTGGCCTCGAGTTATAGGGCTCTCGCCCTCCGCGCACTATTCTGCAAGGATTTTTCTGACACTAGCGTTCGGATTAACAATATTCCTGCCTCAAGTTGAAGTCACCTTCGTCTCTTTGCTTCGTCGTCGAAGTCCAATTGGTGCGCCATATATTGACCGCAAGAAGTTTGAGTGCCCCAACTGCAGAACGGTGAATCGGCCACACGTTCAATTCTGTGTAAGATGTGGAACATCAATTTCTGGCGTTACTCAACATTGGGGAGTACCGATAGGCGTAGGGCATGAACGCCTTGCTTCACTTGCTAGATCCCTGCTTGTTCTCGGCTGGCTGTTGTCGTTCTTCATTGGACTCTTTGATCTTACGCTATACTCGCTGTTGACAGGCTTGCTTGGCTTGGATACGGTAACAGTCTTTTTCGCAACGATTGTGTCCGCATTGCCTACTCTGGCAGGATACGTTGCTCTAAAGGAGGGTGTGTTGCGTAGGTGGGGGTCGCTACGAAGGTTCGAAAAAGCCGTGTTTGGCAACTTAGTCTGGGTTCTCTTCGGCGTGCTTTTTCTCATGTTGGCTCTGAGCGCGCTCATGGGTCCGCCACCCCAAGTACTAGGAAGTGTCCTAGTAATGTGGATGCAGCTATTGCTGGGACTGGTATTTGTAATGCATCCTCTGTTGAGGCGGAGGCTTGCGTCGACAACTGCAACAGTATACTATCCTTAGACAGAGATCATATTTCACGAAGTCCTGGATTAGGAACAAGCATTATCGCGAATCATGACAGCTGTCTGAGCCCCAAAAGGTCCGGCTTCCGATTTGCAGCGATCGTACGAGTTGGTTAGGAACAACTAAAGGCTGAGTTCCGCCTATTATCCAGGCAGGCGAGACTTCTTTGAAGCTGCAACCGAGGTGCAAGTTCTGCGGGGAGGAAATGAACTTGGTAGACGAGGAGAGTCGTCGTTGGTACTGCAGCAAGAATGACGTTAATTTCATGGCCAAAGCGGGAGGATGGTCAAAGGGAGACAAAGAGCCAAGTACAGGAACAGCTTTTGTCAAAACTGCCCGCGCGAAGTCCGTCGGCACCGCTCTAGTAATGAACTTGATTCCGGGCGCAGGAGTAGTCTATGCTGGCAGCTGGATGGGTGTAATCTATCCGGTCCTCGCGATCGTATGCATCTTCATCTTCGCGCCAGTCTACGTATATGCCATACTTGTTGTAATAGGAAGCTTTGCTCACACGATTCTGGCCGTCGACAAGTACAACTCTCACCTAAGGATACAAAACTCTGCGGCCTTCGCGAGCCTGAAGTTTCGAATTCCAGCTCAAGAGCTCACTTGCACAAACTGTGGTGTAGGTCACAGGGAAGGATCAAGATATTGTCGTCGTTGCGGAATCGAACTGCCCTCTAAATCGGTCGGCAGCTCAGAGACACGTGTCTACTAACGTTGTAGATGGAAAAAACCGGAAGATCGCTAGTTGCACGCAGTTACCATGGTTCCACCCCGTGAGTTCTAACGTAGTCGTTGAATTGCTTTGCCAACGAGTATGCGTCGAAGGTCTGCCAAATCCATCCCCCAAGAGCAAGCGCCGCGAAGAGGAGAATTAAAGCCAAACCTCCTATCCCAACAGCGATTATGCTGAAAAAGCTCAGAATAAGAAGTCCTTCAATAACCCACCCAGCGACCATTATGCCAATCCCTTTCAAAACCTTCCCAACGTAGATGTGGCCGACACCCCAGAACAGAACGACTCCAACAACCAACGCAATCACTGCTGCTGTTCCCGGATTCTTCATAGGTAATTGTTGTGCAAACTGAGGAGTCTGTCCCCAGCTAGGCGGAGGTGGTGGCGGTGGGCTGGGGAAGCCTCCAGAATCCTGGCGCATTACCATTGTGACATCCTTTCCGCAAACAGGGCAGTATTGACTACCGGGTTTCAGTCTTGTTCCACATTTTCTGCAGAAATTCGGAGCAGACATGCAGTCTACCAGGATACTATTGTCAGTAGGACTGGATAAAGCGCTTATGTTGACAATCGGTTGAATCTGTGGTGTTGCCGCAATTTACGAGCAGGTCAAAAGAGATCGGGACACTAGACTCTCACTTCTTCTTGAGATGCTGGTTATCCTCAGCGCATGTCCTCTCCGATGAAATGCCGCCATCTGTGGGTGGTCTTTAGCCAATTTCCTGTTGTGTGTAAGCAAACATTGGTTAATGTTAACCGTAGCCACGCGTGGAACCAAAGTTAGGTTTCGTGACTTGATGTGGTCGGATACACTTATGTGAATTTTCAAGTTCCGGAATAGAAGTGTCGCCACCTGTTAGCGCAATCTAGCGCGGCAACGACGGCAGTACGAAGCATTGGACTTGTTTGGAGTTCTACATTGAGGACAGATTACGGGCAATGTTCCTAATGGCGGACCTCCAGCAGGGGGCTGTGTCCCACGGCGTCGCCTGAGTGCGAGCAGCGCCACCACTAACGCCGCCACTGATACAACGCCGAGCCCCAAAGTGGTTAGATCGGACGGAACGCCGCTAATCGTCATGGTCGATGTGCTCAGAACCGTTGTGGTGTTCCACAGTGTCGTCCTGTTTGTTTTTGTTGTGGTGCTCGTGGTGGTGAAGTTCGATGTCTTCGTAATGGTCGTTACGTTCTGATCAGGAGCTACGTTTGAGTTACCTTTGGCCACACTAACTTGTGATTGTGAAAATGCGCTGACAACGGACATAGGACCCTTCGCAATTACCACGGTCATCAGAACTAGTACAACAAGTATGTTTGATTTCGTAAACGAAGCCAAGCTGCTTCGGATTCACTAGCAGGGATGGCTATTTACAACTTGCGCCTTGTTGGTAGATTGAACCGGTTCTATCTCTGCTTCCTACCGCAATGCTTGCAGTAGGCTGCTCTTGCTGGAATACTGTACCCACAAAACTGGCAGAATACCTCAGCAATAGCTGTTACCGTGTCGGTTCTCGCTTCACTGAACTCGATCGCTTCTCTTGAAGGTTCATGTTGCTCGGCGCGGTCCCAAATTCGCGTTGGATCTATGCGCTCAATGATCCGAGTCACGGCCTCGACTATACGCCCCCCAAGGCGCCAAATTATCACGCCGCCAATAATCAGTGTGAGAACTTGAATTATCGGAGCAGTTAAATTGACGCCTCGACTCTGGGCAACAAGAAATGTCCAAGCGATTATTGGCACACATATTGCTATGGTAATCCATAGTTCCTTGCTGAAAGCGCCCATTGAAATCGGTAGCTAGATTGGTCCTCATTGGAGACTTAAGAATTGTGTCTCCTGACGTTGTCGATATGCAAATTAGGATTTTCACTTCTTATTGATCTATCAGGGCGGGCAGCTCATGGCGATTGTCATTGTGATTGGCTCGCATTTGTGAGTGTTCTCGATATTTTAAAAGATGCAAGTCATAACTAATCGGTTCGTCTGCGGGAGGTGAGAGGTAACGGTCTCGGTCATTCGCTGCGAACGGGATTCTTACAAGCTGAGAAGAAGACTGCAATCCGGCGGAATGGGGATGGTCTGGGAGGCTGAGGCTGCGAAAACCAAGCGGCATGTTATAGTCAAGGAACCGTTGGTGAACGGTGACCAAGACCGCATCAAAATTGAGAGACTATTGATAGAAGCCGCAGTCTTGCGCACAATAAACGATGAATTGATTCAGCTAACAGGCGACAAGAACCAGCAGCTGATCCGCGATCACGTTGTCAGATACGTAGACCAGTTGACAGATCCTAGTCACCCCTTCTTAGTGCTGGAGTTTGTTGATGGCCCAACCTTAAGCGCCATCTGCAAAGAGAAACCACTTCCTGAACATATGGCAGCACAGTACACTCTTACTCTACTCCAAGTAATTGACATATTACACTCGAAGGGCGTGATTCATCGAGACATCTCACCCAGTAATATCATTCTGAATCCAAGTAGAGGCCTAGTTCTGATCGATTTCGGAACCTGCATGTTAACTCGGCGCTCAGCATTAGGTTCCAGGAGCTCGCAGTCAGGCAGGGTCATCTTCAAACGCGGATTTTCCGCCCCTGAACTTCTCGAAGGTCGCTCCGACGAAAGATCAGACATTTTCTCAATTGGAGCAACTGCGTTCTATTTAGTTGCCGGAAGAAGCCCCGCAGATTTCATGCCGAACTCACGCAACATCTCCATCAAACCTGTCAACGCAGTCAATCGCCAAGTCTCGACGACTATGTCTGGTTTCATACAGATTGCCATGTCCCCAGCTCCTGAACGACGATTCAGATCAGCTGCCGAAATGATTAAGGCGATGAGAACGCAACACACCGTGTCCCAAAGTCCACGGCCATCAATAAATGTCGGCGGCGTAACCTTCGAGCTAAGGTCGCCTGCAGTTGACGTGGGGAGGCAACATGTCTGCGACGGAAGCTGCAAGTCGCTAGGTTACACGAACCAAAATCAGATCAGAATCACAGATCCTCAAAAGTTCATTGAGAAACACCATGCAAGAATTTGGGTTGATAGCTCAGGTCAATGTTACCTGGAAGACTTGGGAAGTACGAATCGCACCGCAGTGAAGCATACAGAAGGAACGGATGAGTTTCGAGTTTTGAAAGCATTCGAGAAGGAGAAGCTCGAAGACCAAGATGTTGTGGCATTGGCCTACGGTCAAGCTCGCGGACCATACGTGACCTTCACCTTTAGAGTCGGACCGGGCAGTGAACGTTGAGAGGAATAGGTGTGCCGTTCCGGATTCTCGGAATCCACGAACTTATCTTTTTTGGACCAAAGGTGGGGCACAAACGCAGCTCTTAAATTCGTTTACGGGCGAAATACGAGCCGTTCTTGGGTGTGATTACTACCTTGAGACAATGGACGCTAATGATTCTCCTCTGTCCTATTCTACTGGCGCTTACCCAGCCGGCACTCGTGTTTGCCGTTGTGCAGGTGAGTATCGATCCGATTTCCCAGCCCATATCCAAAGGTAGAGTCGCCAACTACACTATTCAATTGAACGGAGCAAAACCAAGTGCAAACTATAGTCTCAGCCTGTCAGGTCTTACGTTCGGGGTGGGCACTTTCTCACCCGGCATTGTGAAAACAACTGTCAATGGAACAGGGCAGAGTCAACTAACAATAGACACAGAGAATATGACGGTCGGAACATACCCCTTTACAGTGACAGCTACTCTAGTGGGGTCATTCGTCGATTCGGGGATGAGCAAGCCAGCTAACCTCATAGTGACCCAGGATACATACGATGTTGTAATAGCGCTTGTTGGAATGCCGCAAAACGTCTTCGTTAATCTGACTGTAGATGACAAGAACCAGAGCACCAAGACGCAGACCGCGACGCTGACGTTCCCCGTTGGTACAACTCACACCATCAAGTTGGAACAATATGTTACCGGTGAACAAGGTGTACGCTACTACGTTTCACAAAACAGTATCTCAGTTAATTCGGCTGGGACTCATACGTTCCGCTACGAGACCCAATATCAGTTCACGATCAGGACGGAACCGGATGGCGTGACTAATGTAATGGCCAGTAACTGGTACAGAGCTGGAGTCGTCGTCACTACGAACCAACTCCCTTCGACCATCTACGGCCCACCCGGGACTCGATACGTCTTCGTGGGCTGGTTGGTCAATGGGAAGAAGCAACTAGGTAACTCTATCGACGTGACATTGGAAGGACCGACCTATTCTATTGCTAAGTACCAGATTCAATACCAACTCATTGTAGACTCTCCTGGCGGACTCGGAAACCCGCATGGTTCGGATTATTACAATGCCAGCTCAACTGCTCAATTTTCGATCACATCACCAGTAGGCTTCTTGGTGCAGGAGGTCGTGCAATGGGAAGGAGACTACACAGGCGATGCCGCTGTGGGTTCGGTCGTGATGGACAGACCTAAGACTATTCACGCAGTCTGGACGACAAGCTACACACAACTGTACCTGCTTCTTGGCGGCATTGGAGGGGTTGCAGCCGTGGGAGTATTTCTTAGGAAGAGAAAGGCAAGACACGCAGTCCTCCAGCAAGTTCCGAGACCTGCTCCTGAAGTTTACCGGGAGCAATGGTATCGTCTCGGCTTTCTATGCGATACGGGCAGAGTACGTTCCAACAACGAGGATTCTGTCTTAGTCATTGAAGCCCTTTGCTCTTTTGAGTCGGCGGCGCGAGCACGAATACTTTGTGCAGTAGCGGACGGAGTGGGTGGGAGCCAGAAGGGTGAGGTGGCGTCAAGGTTGAATCTTCAAACACTGAGTGCCAGAGCATCTGAGTGGATGGTGCAGACCAAAGGGTTTGATCTTGCTGGTTCGCTTCGGTCTGCAATCGAATCAGCCAACGATGTGCTTGTCAAATATGGCATGGAGCATCCGGAGAGCGAGGGATTCGCCTCAACTGTAGTGGCCGCCCTTATAGACGGCGACATGGCCTATGTTGCGCACGCAGGTGATTCCAGAGCCTACCTTGTAAACAGAGAGAAAATCGAACAACTCACTAGAGATCATTCTCAAGTTCAAGAACTCGTCGACTCTGGCCGAATAACCGCCGAGCAAGCAATCGGATATCCGGGTCGCAATGTCATAACACGCGCCGTAGGCGCGGCAACTGACCTGAAGGTCGACCTATCGCAGGCTCTGATTCTTGCTCCGGTGGACGTACTCGTTCTGTGTACTGATGGGCTTTGGGACCTAGTTAGAAAAGAGGAGATTCAGCAGATCGTCCTGCAGACCAGCGACCCACAAGATGCATGTAGGAAATTGGTTTCCTTGGCGAACGAACGAGGAGGCAAGGACAATATTTCTGTTGTGATTGTTCAATGTCAAGCTCCACCAGACAGCTCTCTGCTAGGATGAGAGTTCGAGAAGGTCTCATGAATGGGGCTTAGTAGAGGCGCGACGGTCAAGGGAGTTCGAGGTTATTATCAGATCGAGTCACTTATTGGAGAGGGCGGTCTTGGGCGCGTTTGGAGGGCTAGGGCAAACAATGGGTCCATTGTGGCAATCAAGGAACCCACCGTGCAATCACAACAGGATTTCATGAAGATCGAGAAGCTTCAGATAGAGGCCGCAGTCCTTGAGAAACTCACAGGCGCATTGCCACTTCTGCTTTCTGACATTGGGAGGTCTTACATGGTTGATCCACCGATCAAATCGCACATAGTCCATTTTCTAGACGTTGACCGAGTGCCTTCCAGAGCCACCCGGTTGCTGATTCTACAGTTCGTGGACGGAATTGGTATGGAGAAGAAGTACCGAACAGGATCGGGGAACTCATTGACTGTAGAACAAGTTGACCATTACACTGTGGAAGTCCTAAAAGTCGTTAAGGTCCTGCACGAGAACAACATACTTCACAGAGACATCTCTCCTCACAACCTGATTTCCACCTACAACGTCCAATCGGATCCTGTGCTGATTGATTTTGGAACTGCGAAGGAAGGGTATAAACAACTTTCGCAGCCTGATATGTCTCAGATTGTCCATCTGGGTTATTCTGCGCCTGAGCTTCTTGACGGCCAAGCCTTTCCGAACTCAGATCTGTACTCGGTCGCCGCCACGATGCTATTCCTCTTCACCGGAACAAATCCCCAATACCTGAAGAACTCGAGTCAGGAGCTTGACGAAGGCAACAAGAACGTACAAAAAATACCCGTCGAACGGCTTGGAATAATCAAAAAGGCACTTAGCAGGAATCACGCTGTACGCTTTCAGACGGCGGAGGACATGATTGCCGCCATTCAAGGGAGACGCCCCACAGGAGGTATGATACTCAAACCTCACATCGTGGTAAAAGGAATGAAGTACGAGATCTCAGGCTCAATGGTCATTGGGAGGAAACATATGTGCGGTCAAGACTGCAGACTCAATGGCTTCTCACGAGGACCGGACGTAGCAATCAACGACCCCGAGAGCTATGTGGCCCGGCACAATGTCAAAGTTCGGTTAGACTCGTCCGATGCTTGTTTGATTGAGCCTCTTGGCCGCATTAACAAGACTGCAGTAAGACCTGCAAGAGGAGTCGCCTTTCAGATCCTACCGCTGGGCAAGGAGTACAGGTTAGCAGATGGGGACATAATCGCTCTTGCGTACAGTCCTAATAAGGGACCATATATGACGATCTCGTTCCACGCCAGCTGAATCGGTCCACGTACTAGGTTTGATTTCTGACAGTGTATTTCAAGTTAGGTGCTAGTAGACGATTGGATAAAGAAAATCGTATCAAAATTGTGACTTGCCTACAAGGCTGCTTCCACACTTGGTACAGAAGATGACTCCAAGCCGATTTTCATTTCCACACGAGGAACACCTTCGGAGCGGTATGATTCCGGGAAGGTAAGCGAGTCTCCCGATGACTTTCTCACGGGTCGCAACCGGAGATCTGCCTAGTAGGAATATCAACACATCTCCAACAATGAGCACGCTGACCTGGAAGGCCATGACACTAAAGTCATGGCCCATTGAGAGGATTCGTTGAAGTGTCAGGAGTATTAACAGCGCCGACGCGCCATTCATCGCCAGAAGCGCTTGGTTTCTACTGTTCAAAACGGTCTCGTGAGTTTCCCGGCTTCCGGCGGAACTTAAGCATTTTGATTACGCGTTCGCGCCTCTAGAGAGTTCAATAAGAGTGCAAACGATTTGCAATGAATTCCTTATCATTCGAGCAAAAGGGATAAGTCATATTCCTGAGCAAGTATATGTGATCGAGGGTTCTGTATTGACAACCAGAGTTAGAGTTCCTATTAATCTCAGATGTTCACTCAACCGATCGAATGTCAAGTCGAATTCTCCGGCGATTCTATTCATAGCGGTTGACATAACTACGCCGGGTGGAGCGGCCGCTTACCCATCCGCGACCCGAAGCGGCTTGAACGTTGGTTTGGCGATTGACTGCAGCGGCTCGATGCAGCAAGACAACAAGTTCCAATTTGCACAGGAGGCTGCCATATCACTGGTCAAGTCGCTTCGACTAACTGATACAATATCCATAGTTTCATTTGAAACTAGGGCGCGAGTTGAAGTTCCTCTAACCGCTGCACAGGACCCATACTACTTGGAGAATTCGATCGCCGGGATTCCTATGGGGCAGGAGACCGACCTTTACGAGGGTATTCAAATGGCTTGGCAGCAGATAATTCCTGCGTGCCGATCTGGAGTAGTTAGCAGGATAATTGTCCTGACCGACGGAGAACCAACTCATGGAAAGATGAAGGAGAGGGATTTCGTTCAGCTCGCTGAGCAGATTCGAACGTCAGGTATTCCAGTCACGACAATTGGAGTTGGTGTGAAATACAATGAAAAACTGTTGATGTCTATATCACAGGCGTCGGGCTCGCTCTGGTATCATGTTTCCAACCCATCCTTCCTAAAGGATATTTTCGCCGAGGAGGTTACTCAGATGGCCCGCACGGTAGTACAGGGTCCCACGCTCGCCATTGCTCCTTACGAAGGCACTCAGCTCGTTGACATCTACACTATGAGACCAATGGTAAGTAGACTGACGCTTCCAGATACTCATCCAAACTACAATTTCAGACTGAAGGACATAGTGGCAGGGGAGGATCAGACCTTGTTCCTCCGAGCGAGAGTTCCAGGTCGCCCGAGCGGTCAGTACCCTCTCCTCCGAGTCCAGTTGGGACAACAAGTCTCAGAGCTTGTGGTGAACTCTACTGATGACGATCGGCTGGCAGGCGTTGAAACCGATCCGTACCCAAGGCTTTTGTGGGTTGCTGGAGATGGTTTGACGCAGGTCCAACGGTGGCTTGATGGGGAGACACAAGCAAGAACAGAAGCCGAGACACGAATGCGGACTCTTTTGTCTGACCAAAATCTCCCGACTGTGGTGCGTAGTAATCCCAATCTTGAAACGGCGGTGGCGCAGATGCGCAGTGTCCTAGACGAAGCGACTCGGGTAGCTCCGAGCGAAGATGCTAAAAAGAGGTTGAGGCAAGAGACTACCGTGCTCAAGAAATCGAAGAATGGAGTTTGATTTATGATGTCTGCTTGTCCATATTGTAGACAACCCATATTCCCAGAGGACACTTTTTGCGGCAGCTGTGGTCAACCTTTGCAGGCTGCTCAACCTCCACAGATGCAAGTACCTTCGCCCGTGGTGGGCGGACAGATTCCATGTCCCGTATGTGGCCACTTGAATGAACCTGACGCAATTTATTGCGAGGTAGATGGTTCGGCACTTAAAGCTGCTCCACCGCCTCCTCCGCCAAGTGCGGGGATCCTCGTGCTGCCCGATCAATCAGAAGTCCAGTTGTCGCAATCTCGCCGCACCTTCGGAAGAGCCGACTTTATCAGGTTTCTCAAGCCTGGTCAGGATCCATTAGAGGTCTCTCGCGCTCACTTCACGATTTCGCAAGATGGTGGCGTTTGTTACATAGAAGATGGAGGTCCGGACCCGGCTAATCCGCAGACTTGGAAGCAGAGTCAGAACCAGACGTTTGTCAATCTGGCTGCGCTTCAGCCAGGTGAAAGAAAACCGCTCAAACCTAACGATGCGATCGACGTAGCACATCTGGTTACTTTGACATTTAGGACTCGCTGATCAAGACGCCTCCGATGGGAGACTCTGATCCTTAACTCTGATGATTCGCTCCGGAGAGGGCTGCTAGAATCTCTTGAATTCGCAGTGGGCAGATGCTTGTTCATAGGATCTCGAAATGTCAGCGGTAGAGGTTCTTTCTGACCCGGGGATAAGGCGACTTCTAAACACTGACCCGAATTTCGAACGGCTCCGCTATCTAATCGTCTTGGTCGCAGCTTCCGAACCACCATTCAACACTGGTGGCACTACGTTTGAAGGGCACATTACATTCAACACCAAGCAACTCTGGCGAATAGCCGACCATCTCGGACTCGATTTCGAACGATTCCGTGGAGCAGAGAGAGTCTACCAGCTACTTAGCACATCAGGCCTGGTGAGGATCATTCGAAACGAGCAGACTAGGTCATATTCACAGTATTGTGCGACGGAGCAAGGTATTGCACAGACACGCCTGAATTTGGACAGGTTGGCCAAGATTCAGCAGTTCGAGTCGCAGGTAAAGACCATGCAGATGACAATAAAGAAACAGTTCGCCAAGCAATCTGCGGCAGTCTTCGAGATCATGCTGCGGTCTGGAGTCTTCACAATAGGCAGAGATGATAGTAATGATTTCTCAGTGAAGGACCCGTATATGTCGTCAAATCATGCGCGAATAGTATACCGGAATGGGGAATGGATCTTCGAAGACTTGAACAGCAAAAACGGTTCATACAAGCTTGGGCCGCAGGGGCTAAGCAGAATTATGGAGCAACCAGTAAGTGATGGGGATCAATATCAGCTTGGTTCGAGCATCTTCAGATTCCGCAGACCAACTTGAGCGCCTCGATTCTCAACCCTAATTCAACCGTTCTGCAACTTTGCGCTCTAATACACGCCTTCATGCCCTTCGGTGAAGGTGTATCCTTCAATGCAAGCGGCTTGGCTGACGCAAAAGGGCACACGGAACTCAGAAAACCAAGACAGCGTCTTCTTGGATCCACAGATTGGTCTATTCGTAGTAGCTGATGGACTAGGTGGTCACCGTGGGGGGGCAATCGCCAGTTCAATTGCCGTCAACACAATTTCAGCTGTCTACAGATCAGACCCAGTTCAATATGAAGATTCATTCACTCTGGAATCGAAGGTCATGCAATCCTTAGTTGCTGCTAACGCAGCAATCAGAAACGTAGCGCTAGAGAAGCAGGGAATTGACAACATGGCTAGCACTGTAGTTATGGCTGCCCTTCAAGGCAAAAACGCAATAATAACAAATGTTGGAGACAGTCGCGCATATGCCGTGATGGGAAATCATCTCACAAAAGCATCTCATGATCATAGCGCAGTTGCCGAATTGATTGATAATCACTTACTTCCCGCAGATCAAGATAGGGCTCATCCATTTCGCAATTTCGTAACGCGTTCCTTGGGGGTTTCTTCAATGGTTGAACCATTCATTTTTCGGACGCCCGTTGCAGGTCTTAGCTCGCTACTATTATGCACTGATGGGCTTTGGTCCGTTCTGTCGGACGCGGAGATTGAGCGAATTCTGCTATCTGTGGAGTCGGTCTCAACCAGATGTTTCCGATTGGTGAAGACGGCTGTGGCTCATGGAGCTGCAGACGATGTGACTTGTATACTGGTAGACTTGACCTCCTAGTACTCCTAATCCCAATGCGTCACAGTTCAGAGTTGGCAAAATCCACGTGTTTGCCTCACAAAAAAGCGGTCATCCGGGAGTATACGATTCAGAATGCAACAATTTCACAACCGTAATGCATACAAACTATTAATGAATCCAAACGTGAGAATAGAAAATTGTTGAAGAGGTATGACCTACCGAGTTTTACCGCCAACCCGCACTATTTTTCTGATCATTGTGCTGTTAATGATTGTGACCTTTTTGCCCGTTGTCAGAGCCCAACCCCCGCCCCCTCCGCCCGATCCTGAGGCCGATTGGAATCCCCCTGCACCTTCGGGCTCGGAGCAAGGAATGCACCGTTATATCACGCTCATTGTCGGCCCAGGCGGTTCCGGGGCTGCTGCAGCTTGGATGACTGACTATGCTTACAACAGGAAGACTGATTTCAAAGGAAGTGAGAGCCTGTATCTTTGGATCGTCTCACCCTATTCGTGTTACTTTTTCTGGTGGTATGAATACTACCCGCCTGGAACAGTACCCCAAGGGCAATGGATGGTCTGGGCTAACGGACCTCTGAGTGGGGGTGTCTACATTATAGGACCTTTATCACCCGAGCCAGATGAACCAATAGGTCCTCACACTGAAAGAGTTTGGATGATGGACTGCGCTACAGGTGCTTTCGCTCACGCAAATGCAAGATGGAATTATGGGAAGGATCCAACGGTCATACCGACAACTGCCGCCCTAACTGTGTCTCAAACTGAAATCAATCCGGGTCAACAGGTTTCGGTAAGTGCATCTATTTCCCCTGTCCCCTCTGGTGGCACCCTGACCATATCTCTCAGTCAAAACGGTGGCCAATGGACATCTATACAATCCGGATCGGCTACAAGCGGGTCTCTCATGGCTACTTGGACCCCTACTGACCCGGGTACGTACAACTTCAAAGCGACGTACTCAGGTTTCACTGACGCTGCAACCAACAAGCAATATAGCACCTCAGAGAGTCCCGCGAGTCCACTACACGTTGAAATCATACCCACAAGCATCTCTCTAAGCGCTTCAAAGACCGAATATGCGATAGACCCGCAAACCCTAACCGCAGTTGTTCAGGTTTCCGGTAGTGTTACGCCGACGGGATCACTTTCAAGCTCACCAATAAGCAACGTGCCAATTCTCTTGACTTACACGTCAACTCAAAGCACAACTTCAAAAACTGTTACAACAGATTCCTCGGGGCAATTCACAGATCAAACCAAGATAACGAGTGTTAAGTCTGCAGTGAAGGACGACTATACAGTCGTAGCTTCTTGGCAGGGCGATTCCAAGCATAAGGGCGCTACAAGCTCACAGGTAAGTTTCTCCGTCACAAAAATAGTGGTAAAAGTAGCTGAACTTACACTGGATCATTCGCAGATCACAAGGGATCTATTGCTCGGTGCATCAACAGTCACTGTTGATGGCAGACTCACACCCGCAGTTGAGAATACGCAGGTCAGTATCAGCGTGAAGATTCCAGACGGCAAACCAATAACAGATACTGTTCAAACTGGCACAGACGGCTCTTTCTCATGGAGTTTTAAGCCGAACCATGATGGTATTTACAAGATCTCCGTCGCTTACGCCGGTGACGACCAACATGCCACATCATCGAGCCAGCAGATGTCGCTTGAAGTCACGCCAGGCTATGCCACTTTAGCCGCGATCATTGCAGTCGTCTTGATCGCAGTCTTCCTAGCTCTTTGGAGGCGAGGTATGCTTCCAATAGGGCGAGGATCGATTTCCCAACCTCCAACCCCTGGGGCAGGTACCAGACCATTTTCATCAGGGATGGTATGTCCAACATGCGGTCTTGCGAACAGACCGGGGGCGATTTTCTGTACGAATGACCGAACTCGACTCGGGCCAACCAGAACCGCAAGAGCCACGACAGCAGGTATGACCGTTCAAGCGGGAGGGATCGCATGCTCAAAATGCGGTATCCTCAACAGGCCGGGAGCAACGTTCTGTAAACACTGCCGCGCAAACCTACGGTAGAAGGCGTGTTTCAGACACCTTGGACGTGCTCTCTCAGTCGATTAGTCTCGCCCTAACCCAAACAACGTTTACATTGAAAGTACGGACGGCTTCCTATAGGTTGAACGTTGAAAGGTTCGCCCTTAGAACAGTTTCTCTCTGTCTATCATGAGTTCCGTCTGTGCATATCTCCTACCGAATAGCTTGGTGATGACAAGAAATCTAGCGATATGGCCTTTCACCTTTCTGTCATATATAGTCAGAATCCCGTCGAACAGATCGAGAACTGCCTGGACGTCGCTCTCAGGCGCAGTTGCAGGATTAAGTGTTGCCAGCAGTGTGAACCCCTGCGACTTCCTCTTAGCGATGAAATCTGACAGCCATCGCCGCGTAGTTACAGATTTGTGACGCAACAGAATATCTAACAGAACATCGATGACCATGAACTTGCTTTTCCTGTCGCTTGATCTCATCTTGGAGAGTCCTGATGATATCGAAATCCCCAAGTCGCTAAGGTTCTCTAGGCTTGAAATCTCCATCACGTTAGGAGTGCTCCCCACAATATTGCCGACATATGAAGAAAAAGCAAAGAAGTCCTGCGGATATTTGTCAACGAACTGACGGATTCTCGACAAATTAGTCGACAAGTAAATAGCGGGGCCTTGCGACGAGATAACAGATTCGACAATTCTCCCAAGGATGAGGTCCCGTTCGTCGCAGCTGGGAGAAAGCAATAGGAACGCGTAACCCTCTGGAAGACCTCCACCTAGCTGGGCATCCAGTTCCAGGTAGCCAGTCGAAATCAGTCGTTGTGCGCTTGAGACTGTTTCCATTGGCGAAGGCTGGGGTGCCTTCGCCGTTTCCTCAGGTGTGCTGCTTTCGTACAGAATTGTTATTCGGCCGATTCTTATCTGATCGCCATGTGTAAGTTTTGCGAGCTTTCCGCTACGCAACAACTTACCCTTCAGTATCGTCCCATTCTTGCTATCCAGATCCTCCACCGAAAATTTCTCATGTTCTCTAGCAATGATTGCGTGTAGCCGTGAAACCGCTGGATCATCAAGCGGTATATCGCAGCGCGGGTCCCTACCTAGCACAACCTTCCTATTGAGATTTGTAAGAGGAAATTTCAGGTCGTCTTTTCCAGGAATCTTGATCGTAAGCATCGCGAGGACTACACCTTCGTTCGGAACGCCAGAGGCATCAAACGTCTTCGTAGAATCTAGTCTGGCAAAGTCTTCCTTCGGCAATTCGCGCACGAGAATCTTCGCCTTCTAGAACCTTATGGAGTTCTTTCTGAAAACTCTTGCTCTCTCATACACCAGCATCTGATTATGTGGTTTTGCCTACACATGATGTGAAAGCGAGACGGGTGATCACACATGTCCAACCCAGACGCTGGAGATACCGACTAGAAGACGTGCGTAGGTTAATCCTCGAATAGTAGGATAAACGCGGCCATGGGTTTTTGAACTCCAGTATCTTTCAGGGCTCTAGAGAATACGCGCGGAGTTTGGCCGGAATTCTGAAAATCATAGACCTTGCGACCGCCACAGTTCAAACTCTTTGTTGACCTGAATCATAGCGTCAATGCTCTTACAAACTCACTTGATTCTCATTGCTCAAATGAGGGAAAAGATAAAGATGTATGAACAAGGTCTGACCAAACGAGTCCCAACGGTATCCTCCTTCTCGGGAAGGAATGAAAAATGGATCACTGTAGACTTCCAAACGTCTGTCACGGGTGCCACTGAACCGACTCAGTATGATTGGTGGTTCGGTGATGGTTCACACATAACTGGCAAACCGTACGAGACACACACTTATTCGTCACCATGGACGTACAACGTTGTTGTGAGAGTTCTCGATTGGCATGGATGCTGGAGTCAAAGCAGCGTAACAGTCCTAGTGTCTGCTACCACGACTTTGACAGCCACGACTGATTCCGGAGTAGCAACATCGTTCACCATTGCCTTTGTGATCGCTGGAACTGCACTACTTTTGCTGATATTCCTAAGGTATTCTACTAGGCGAAGTCCTTCTCAGAATAAGCAAAAGCAAATCACATGCGCACACTGCGGCTGGCAGAACACCGTCGGAAATGATTATTGTGGAAAATGCGCAGCTTCATTGAGAGACCAAACCCAAGTATACTGAAACAGCTGTCTGGTTGCCATATGCGTATCATGCCTGTTCCTAGCAGTCACCTGACTTCACCTGAGAGGCTGGGATACACGCCGCGGAATATAGGGGACTGCACCCAAGATGCAAGGTCCAATTGAAGACCAGCTAGTCCTAACATTGAAGTAGATTGTCAAGCGATGATAGCACTCTAACGCAACGCCTGATCGATTTAAGCGACACAGCGAGGAGCATCCGAGATCTGAAGATCATGTTTGGAGACTAGGAGAGGGAATGTTACGATGGATCGGGTCTCCGGCGATGAGACAAACTCCGCTTTGATTTTGCGGAATGAAGTCCCGCCATCTGTTCACTCGAAGACTTGGGTTATTTCGAGCGACATCGCGCATTCGGAGCAGAAGTTGCTGTCCGCAGAATTAACCCGCCCGCATTTCGGGCAAGTCAAGGTCCTCGAAGCCGCTTTCTGAAAGGCCTCTCGTTTGTGCGACCTGAGTCCCGTATTCGCGAACGAGAACGCTTTCCCGGTTGATGCGAGCACTACACCGTACATAAACAGCGCAATGGCCGGAATCGCAACCAACATTCCGAGTCCGGGATTGAACTCGGCTAGTACTAGTCCCCCGAATGTCATGAACAACCCACTGGCAGCGATGAACATTCCCGAAGTCAGTGCCACAGCGGTTTTCCCTGAATGACTCACAGGTATGATGTCCTTAACAAACCTGACTAGGCTTTGTCCAAATCTCATCTGCCCACATCGGTCAAAGCGGTCTAATCACTTAAATCTGGCCACGGGTGATTTTGGCACTAATGTTTTGATCGTAGATCACGTAGCGGATAAGACCTTCCTCGAGTGGCTGTTATTGGTCTCCACTGCACTTAGTACGCCAGTCACGTAATCGTGTTGTCGGCCTTAGGTCTAACAGATGCAAGTAGGACTGACGCGATTAGAGCCTCTGCTCTCAAGTTCATAGCCACAAGTGTGTAGTTCGGGATTTGCACCCAAATGAGGGCCCCCGTGGAACAAACTTGATTCATTTGCAAGTGGAACACATTATGCCAACTAGAACCACAACTAGCGTGCACTGTTCAGAGTCTGAACAATGGGTTCCTTGTGGTAGTAGTAGTCGTATGGCAAGTAGGTCAAAAGGGCGAGTATCACAACCACATTCATTTACTCCTTTACCGTCACGACCACGACCAACAGTCAGTCCTCAATGAGGCAAAGAGAAAGTGAGTTACCAAGCGATTCTCGTGTTAGCGGGCCTTATCTTTCTGTTTGGCTGGGCGGCCGTGATTCTATTCTCGAGCCTACGCTCGATTAGGATTCTGCCGAGAATGCCGGCAGCATCAAATATGATACTGGCTATCGCAATTGTCGGCCTAGGTTTTCTTGCTTTTTTCTATCTGTACGCCGTAATTCTCGCATTTACCCTGATTTTTTCAGGGTTTGCAGGCGGCCTGGGGATGGGCTTAGTACGCCTGAGAACTATCCTCACCGAAAGAGTACATCTCACTCTGGCGATATTCACTATAGGACTGGAAGCCATTGCCTTCGCAGGATTCGTGCACCTTGATTTGATGCTGAGGCTAATCGCCGTGGGCGGATTAGTTCTGCTATTATCTGGGGAAGGTGCTCGAAATGTTATGGCCAGCCTCGTTGGAGATCTTTCAGGGCTTCTGATCATGTTCATGCTCGGTGCTGCCGCGCTTCTTCTTCCGAGCCTGTTACCCAGTTTTGATGCTTTGTCGCATGGTATGTTGTTAGCAGGCGTTTTTGTCGGTTTGATTCTAAGCTACCTACTCGGAGGCAAGGACAAGATCGCCGACTAAGGTATATTGATTCCAAATCGCATGTAAGTATAAGCGGGAGAAAGATTGACGTACGAAGAGAGGAAACGTCACTTAATAGGTGGCCTCGCAACCCGGGATCGAAATCGGTTTACTCTTAGAGGTTTGAGTTGGCTTCTCCATCAACGATACAAATGATCATACAGGTTCGGAGTTCAAATTACTTTGCTGGCACCAGTTGAGGCTTAGATATGTCGCACGTCTCCCTAGAATACTAGAGAAATCCTTCGAAAGCACTTGCGAGAGAACGGAAGATTGTTGCTCCGCATCGACCACATTTTTCAGATGCCTTTGGGCTCCACGCCCCGCACGACGTGCACTGTTTCATGTGGGTCTTGTCCGCATATGAAACCTCCCACGATTCATATGCAGGCTTGGGTGTGGGAGCAGGTCGCCCTGTAGACCTGAGTTTGCCAGAGAACATCTCCACTCCGGTCACAATGAAGAAAAGTACAGCGAACATCGCGCCTCCCCATACGTAATAGGAAATTGGTGGCAGAATCTGGACACCTGTCTGCTTCAATAGAAGCGCGGCCCCAATGGCGATAAAGATTCCGACGGAAATGAGAATAATCCCAGACACTCTTTCAGATAGAGTAGCCGACAATTTTAATCTCATCTCTCCTCCGAAGAGAGCATTTAGATGAGGAATATAAGAACACTAATCTGGAACTGCTGCGATGATCAAACAATAGGTGACTGGCGTGCGAGAAAACGTAGATGAAAACTTCGTCCTTTACCCGCTATTAGTTCTCGCCTGGCCAGCGCTCCTCTTCGCCTCTTCGCTTCTTCCCGATCCATTCTTCTTGTTCTTCATTTTCATTTTCTTCTATCCACTTGTTGCTCTTATTGGCGCTGCGATTTGGCGTTACAGACGGAATACGAGATATGTAGAAATCCGAGATGGAACGATTGAATCCTACTCACGCAGAATGCAAGGATTCGTCAACGTCACGACCGTTGGCGTGGTCTTCGAGCCCAGATTCGTATTGAATCCGAGGCCACTTACAATTCCGTACTCCGCCATTCTTAAGCTGCAAACGGGAACTCAACTCACAGTGATAAAGTCCTATGGGATTGAACGTTCGCGGCATGAGAGTGGGCACCTCGCGCAACTTGAGATCAGCCCGGTAGAACCAGCCAAGCTTTCACGATTCCTAACATTCAAGTTTCCTACCAAGCGTTACGGCGGGGATGAGTCCGAGTTCAGATCCTTTTGTTCGCAAGTCGCTACACTTCTAGGTCAACCTGCTGACAGCACTCGCGTATACTAACAGATAGCTGTCTCGGACTGTTGCTGCTCTTAATCCACAAACGGAAGCTCTAGTCCATTCTATCTAGAGTCCGTTGGTCTTCGATTTCACGACAACAAAGAGCACAGGGGAAGAAGAGCGGGATGTGCAGTATCTCTTGGTTCTGCGTGACTCAGCGATATACCTGAGTATGTTCCACCGACGCTCCGCATTTTGCACAGTAGCTATTTTCCGTCGGATTGTGCCATCCGCAATTCGAGCAGATTCCATATTTCCTTTCCGACAGCCTCTTGAGTCCGACATAGGTACCGGCAGCTCCGACGCTCAACCCGACGAGAACTATTGAAGTCGCTGCACCCGAGTTGAGCACTTCCGTCGTCGTTGTCATGAGAGTTGATATAGTCTCAGTTTGTGTTGTGGTTTGCGTTGTAGTTGTGGGTTGGAGAGGTACACCCACTACTGCGACATCCGCCAGGTCGGCATCGTCAACTTTGGTGATCACTGCCGTGACTCCTGCGTGAGTGATTTTGGAAAGTATTCCGTGGCTCTGTGCAACTATGTAGTTGCCATCAAGATCTATCGCCACACCACCTGTATTGACGGACAGACCTGAGGCAACCAAGCTGAATACTCCGCTTGAGGTAACCCTGTAAAGTGTACCTTCGTATCCCGTGACAAGATAGTTGCTTAGTGGATCAATTGCCACGCCAAATGGCTCTGTGCCGAAGGAGCATATCTGGATTCTTGAACCTCTTCTCGTGATCATGGAGAGGCTATCAGTGGTGCCTTCTGTTACTATGTAGTCCCCTCGCGCATCAACTGCCACGCCAAGGGGGCGTGATCCTGAGAACTGATACAGAATCGTCCTCGAGCCGGAACTCGTGATCTTGGACAACCCACCAGTATTCGCCTCCGCTACGATATAGCCACCGTCTACGTCAAGAGCTACGCCGCGCGGAAAAGTTTTCGGCTGAAAGCTAAATATGAGTGAGCTGACGCCTGCGGGTGTTATCTTTGACAGCGCGTCGTCATCCGACTCAGTCACAATATAATTCCCTGCAGCATCTATCGCAATGCCGTTCAGGCGTTTACCTGAGGACACAATTGCTGTATACGTTCCTCCGGGAGTAACCCTGTATAGTGCTCCGGTACCCCAATTTGTAACAATATAGTCTCCTAAGTCAGATTGGCCGTAGATTTTGATTCCAGATATTGAAGACAGCATAGCGGCTCCAAGACTAAGAAAAACGATCGCAAGCCCTAATCGATGTATCTTATGAGTGGAATGAAGGGGCAACCACTCTATCACTCCCCGTCAGCTCATGCATGTTTGACTTGCCGGTTTCATCTATTGATGTGCTTAAGACTTACGTATGGAGATGAACACATGAGAGAATGACAAGAATGGGTTTGTCGATTTGGAATATGACAGCGGGCCAAGTGATCTTCTATTTTTTTTCCTTCGCTGCTTTGTCGAATACGCGTGTTACCTCTCTTAAGTCAGTTGCACAGTTGCCGCAGAAATTGTTCTTGCCTGAATTTTCCGCTCCGCACTTTGGGCACACCACAAGTTCAGTCTTCACCCGGGTATGACGTTCACGAGGACGCGGTCGACTCCTGTCCTGATGTCCACTCAGACCAGTTGTTCCGGTCCTGATGTCCACTCAGACCAGTTGTTCCGGTCCTGATGTCCACTCCAACTAGACCAACAAGAAGAGCGATGGCGACTAATATCCAAGAACCGCTCCAGCCGAGACCTCCGAGGCCAACAATCACGGCCATAAAAGCAATGCCCAAGGTGATAAGAGCGATTTCACCTTCCTGTTTCTTGTTCAATGAAATTCATTAGACAAAAACAAACGTAGCCAGATTTAAGATTAAGACTGCTTTGACCTGTCGATTTGGACAAAAGAGATTGAGACAACGCCGAGTCAGGTTTGTCAAGAACTGTCGGTGGCAAATGGTTCCGCCGGCCCGTTTCACAGTTTCACATCCATGAGATAGCAATCCCTTCCTCGATATTCCGCTCGACTATGTAGGTAGAGGAAGGAGGAAGGATGAACAAGGATGAGCAAAATGGTATTACGAGAAAGACGACAGGATGCATCTGGTAGGAGAAGACCGAGCAGGTGAAAAAGCCCAGAGAGACCTGTTATCTCAACGTTTGAAATCCGTTCCGCGTCTAGTCACGGAAAGTCAGCCAGACCGCAATATGAGATTGCATGGGAACGGTACTAACCGAATTTTGTCGATTATGTGGAGCCAAGATCCTCAGAGATAGTAAATTCTGCTAGGAAGGCAAAGCCAGGGTCGGCTAGACAGAACGGTAGATTCTATAAAAAGCGTAAAAACAACGCAGCCATTCGTATGATGTATCTTGGCTATGCGTGCTGACGGACAATGGTGTTGAAAAATGATTTGGTAATCTGCCTACTGATATTCAGCTCAGGAGTCGTCATCTACGAGTTTGCCAGCGCTGGTTCAGGGGCTGGGGGCTTCTTCATGAACGGCATGATGCATGCTACAAGCCATTATATAGGCGCCGCACTGGCAATCATCTTCGGACTAGTTGGCCTTGCGATGTACAAGAAGGTCAACATAGTCACCGTGGGCATCTCAGTCCTCTCACTAATACTCGGAATCGTTTTCTTGCTCGATGCACCGGGCATGGTATTGTATCCGGTTCTGACACCTCACGGAGGAGCTATGGCGGGAGTCGGCAGAGCCATTCTGCTGATCGGTTTAATTGGAATGGTAGCTTCCATTGTTCCAAATCGACCCTTCGCTCATCTTCGGCCAAAGACTCGGAACACGGCGGAGGCTCGGCTTAGTGTCTGTCAGCATTGCGGCTGGCAAAACCCGCCTGAAAATGATTACTGTGGAAAATGCGCTGGTGCACTACGGGATCAAACCCGCGTATATTAAATCGAACTATGAAGGATATGACGTTCCAAAGCAGAAATTGATTTCGACTGAATCAGCCCAGCCGCATTTGGGGCACACTGAGGCTCCTACAACCGATCTCCAATGCGCCATTGCACTTCCTCTTGAGTAACTCACAAGTATGATGTTCTTAACAAACCAGGTACGTAGGAACGGATAGTAGTCCTTGAGAAATGGCTAGAGTTAGTCTCTCTGATTTTGCACGGCATAGCGGCATATCTCTGGATAATTGGGAAGATGAACGACAATAGGAGCGGGTTTCGAGCTCTCACGTGGTAGTACGTTATGCCACTGCTTGGGCATTGTATTACGATATTATTGGAGAGGTTGAAAAGGAATTGCCCAGGAGAGACGCGCAACTAATGCATTACACCGAGTACTTCGTCCTAGCTGACCTGTACAAACGTCTCTGGGATTGGAAACAGAGAGATTTCGACATGAAAGGCTGGAGGAACTGGATGGAATTCGTCAGATCGGAAGAGCTCCTCAACGGTCTGTGGGCTTATTGTCGCCTGGGATTCAAGTCTGGTCGAGAGATCATTCCAAGACCTGCAGACGATGCGAGAAAATTCCTTCGAACTAAAGAGGCTGCGCAGAAGTTTTCTGATAGAACTAGTAAAAGAGCGTTCAACTCCGCCGCGCAACGAGCATATAGAAAGTTCAAGGCACGCCACGAATAGTTGCCTTGTTCAACTCTCAAACCAAGGGCATCCCTCTGACAAGGGAGTAGAAGGATCGAATTTTCAGCAAAGCCTGGAAGATGTTCGCATCATTCAGCAGGTCGGACATTGAGGGAAGAAAACCAAAGACCGCTTTCGTCAGGCTCGACGATGATGTCTACATGGCATGTGTCCCGAAAGATTCGTACGGAATCTGCTCAGGCTGACCATAGTTCGCCTCATCCTGACGGTGAAGTTGACTACTTAGACCCGGAGCTGTTTGACGATTATGTCCGCTTGCCTGCTATGTTCGCATGTTTCTGGATCAGCAGTATGAGATAGTCTCGAAGTTGGAAGCGATCCTCGGGAGGCTGGAGGCATGAAGCGTTTGAATGTGTCCCACAAGAAGACAAGATTCCCGTCGTAGTCGTCAGAACACTGGCCTCTGTTATGTTTGATCTGAAATGTGTGAGCCGCAGATATAGAACGTGCTGCTTCGTAGGAGAGTTGCACGGGCCTCCCCCTATCGTTGACAGGACGGATAATCGAGCTGTTAGGGAGATTATCCTTCAATTGACACAGTCTGAAGCTAGAAAGCGTGGGATTGGAAAGAGCACACTTCACTATTTGCGAAAGAATGCCCAAACCGAAAGGCCCTTCAAGGTATACCAGCCAGTCAATAAGAAATTGACAGGGTCAATAACATGAAGCAAGTATTCTGGGGTTTTCATGAGGCTGGCTCAGAATGAGTGCCGGCTCTGTCTTAGATGAACTGATCCCATCAGGAGAAGGTCCAACAGTGGATTTCAAAAAGTCGGATATACTTTCTAATCCCCTGAAACTTGCAGCGCTGATGGTGGCATTTGCGAACACAAGTGGCGGCAGAATTCTAATCGGAGTGAATAACGACGGCAGCATTGAAGGAATGCTGCGGAAGAACGAACATGAGAGTCACATAATGAACATTGCAAGAGACAAGTGTGCACCACCTATTATTCCTGAATTTTCTCTTGGAAGGAAAAATGATGGCGATGTGTACATTGTGAAGGTCATGAGATTTCGAAAACTACCTCACGCCGTCATAACTAAGGAGGGGAATGTCTACTTCATACGGGTCGGTTCCACGGTTAGACAAGCATCACCCAGCGAACTCGCCTTGCTGTTCGAATCGGGTCAAGAGATAGCCAGCCGAAAAAAGCCGGAGCTGGAGCTTCTCTTGATCAACGAAGAAGGTGACGCGGTGAAGGAAATCTGCGCCGAACCCACCTTTGTGAGAAAGATTAGGAGATCCGTAAAGCCCTCTGGGATGTCAGGAATCCTTGCTTTCCAACGGCAAGCCATGCTCTTGGCCAGTATGACAAGATTAGCAACAATTGGCGAGGAGAGAGAGCCGCCCAAGGACATGATCCCCATAGGCATCCAGATAACAAATGCTGGTGAGGTGCCAGCTCAAGGCATCCGGATCTCTCTGAGGTTCCCCACTAATTGCAGAGTAATGGATGAACATGACGTGATAGGGGGATTCAGGATCGGTCGGCCTGGAGCCAATAGCGGTGGACTCTTTGCAGACACAGAGAAATTCGAAGCTTATGCTTGGATAGACACCCTAGGAAACGATCTGACAATGAGGTCCTTCGAGAAAGTGTACGTTAGATTTCCGGAAACCGAACAACAATACAAGATCCAAGGAGGCGTCACACAATACAGCTTTCCTCCGACAGACTTCCAATTTTCGATTACGATAAAACCCAAATTCGTAGAGGAAGTTGAGGAAGTCTATGATGAGAATCCATGAGATTGTGTGTGGGTCTAATGGTGCGGGCGACTGAATTTGAACCGGTTGCTTTTGCTCATTATATCATTGCCCATGATTGTTGTGGGTTTGTGAGATCGATGAATTCTGCTCCCCTAACGCTTAGTAGGTCTATGGATGCGCCTCCATTAACTGGTAGATAGAAACATACGGCCACCTTTCGGCCTTGCCTCTCGTAGTCTACGAGCATCGGTTCGTAGTCCTTGTCTCCGCTCACAAGAACCAGGTTTGATGGCGCTTTCTTCTGAATGAGCAGTAGCCTGTAAGCCTCAGAGATCAAACAAGGGTCAACGTTCCCTCCCTTCCCATTCCGTTTGTCTATTACCCGTATCTCGATGCCTAACTGCCTCAACTGCTCTCGGAACCCAAACAGCATTCCCCTGCTTCGCAAAGCGTCCACGCCGACGCTCGTTAAGTAGTAACGGCCCAAATTGATTCGGAGACGGTACGTGTTTCCAAGATAATCCAGTAGATCTGCGATCCTTGCGAGTATCAATTCGGTAACGGCCGCGCCGTTCGAAGGTCTCTTCAGCGCGTTCAAGTATTCAACGGTGCTAATGTACGGGTTTTCCCCATCGGTAAGCAACTGGATTCCGGGGGCTGCTACGTCGTTGCCATTCAGGCTCACGCTCTCTAATGTGGACGGCCAAAGTGAAAATGAAAAATTTCATGGAAATCAGACGTTTGTCGAAGTTCATGAGCGTCGACTTTTGCGAAATCTGAGAAGAAATCACTGTACGCCACCTTTGTCCTCGACCGGGTCTCCAAATAATGCACGAACTATTGGACTACAACCCACGTGTGATATTCTAGACGGAAAAACGTATAAACGTCTAGCATGCATCCAATATGACTTTCCAAATGGGCAAGATTACACTGACGCTTAATGATGAGATCGAGAAAAGGTTCAGGGAAGAAGTTTTCAAACGGCTGGGCATGAAGAAAGGGAATATCCAGCAAGCCATTGAGGATGCCATCGAAGTCTGGATTAAGACTAACAGGAATCAGGGAGCGGGCCAGAAACGGAAACAGTAGCCAAAATCAAAATCTCGAACGCACGAACTTGCAAATGCCCAGACAATCATCTGAACTGCATGACTGCCAAGGATTGGATAAAGTCGCAGCTTGGAGTCTGGGAAGTGTTTTATGAGAAACGTGATATCCGCGACAAGGACGTTCATCCGGCAGTGATGCCGACCGCCCTGGCAAAGCGTGCGATCGAGCTTTTCACACACCGAGGGGAACTGGTTCTTGATCCATTCAACGGAATAGGAACAACGCTTCTGGCAGCTAAAGATCTCGACAGAAACGCAGTAGGTTTCGACATCAGCGAACGATATTGCAAGATAAGCAGGCAACGCTTGGGACAAACCAAGCTTTCTGGCGACTCCCAGCAAGTAGTTGTTTGCGACGACGCAAGAAGGATCTCTGATTATTTGGAGGAAGGAAGTGTCAAGATGATTTTCACTTCCCCACCATATGCGAACCTGTTGAATCGGCCGCGGCTAAACAAGAGTCGGCGTGGTGACCTGCGACAGAACAAGCAGTACCTCAGGGTGGAGCAGTACAGCCAGGACGAACGCGACCTGGGAACCTTGAGGGTGGAAGACTATGCTGCTCAATTGAAGATAATCTATGAGAGACTACTTCCCCTTCTGGCTCCAAGCGGCCACAATATCATCAATGTTCCCGATATGTGGTGGAGCGACGGAAGAAGCGGGAAACGTATACCCATTCACATATACGCCTACCATGCTATGCTAGACGCTGGATTCGAGCTTCGGAACACGATTATCTGGGACCGCACGAATATTGTCAACCAAGTCGGCATATTCGGATGGCCATCGAACTACATCACGATGGGAACAACATTCGAGTATTTGCTAGACTTCTGGAGAACACCTGTACCAAAGAATATCTAGAAAACCTGCTTCACTGTGTCGTAGAACTTTGGCCACATGTCCTGCCTCATGCGGAACTTGGTGCCATGATTATGAGTGGTTTTGGCGTCGAAATCCACGAGAACGAATCCGCTCTCTATGGCATTGAGAAACTTGTCGAAGTTGAAGGCCTCAAGCATGAGGCAACTTTCGTAAAGAAATTGCTCCTTTTCATCCACAATACGTGTCTTGGCGGATAAGTAAAACGAATTTCGTAGCTTGGGTCGCGCCTTCGTTTCCAACCTGTCGAAAGGCCAGAATGGTTCTGGGATAATCTTGCCCAAACCTGCCTTTTGTTCGATTTCTTTGAGCCACTTACTATGGCTGGGGTCCACTCGATTTGCATCAAAGTCAATCCGTAGCTTTTTCTCTTCTCTGTCGACGACCGCTTTGAAACCTCGATCAGTGTATCTGTCACCGCTCATTGTCACCCGAAAACTCATTTCGCCCGCTTCTGACGGATGAGGCCAACCATAGTTGGGCAACAGGATTCTTGGTACAATCTTGGCCTGTCTGGGCCATGGCTCAAAGTGAAACAGCGTGGTTAGCGAACTGGTCTCACTTCGTTGAGACTTTAGTTCCCACGCACCGGCGTTAGCTATTGGTAGGTTGTTCTCCCTAATTCCAAGCAGATCCTCAAGAGTATTTCCCACTGCACCAACATTCTCTCTTGACCGTCCGCTTGGAATCCATCCTTTTTCCCTTATCTTTCGGAGGCGTTCTACGAACTCCTCTTTCGTATAGCTACGGTCTGAGGAAAGCATGGCACTTTGCTTACTGGTTGTGCTTTGAGATTTAATCACTTCTGAAGTGTGTGACCTCAGAACCTATTGGTGGCAAGCTTTCGAAATTCAGTCGGTACTCGTACGACGACGCTGTGACGTGTGCAGCGGCGCAAAGGTTCCAATCTGACCTCTGTCAATCAAAGAGAAACCTTGTTCAGTCTGAAGGAAATCTCATACTCGTAGGGAATCAGGCCATCGGTTGCCACGGCAGCATATCCGAGCCTCTTTTGGATGAAAACCATATGATCAGATAATTTCTCTCAACTTGTGACCTATGCAACGGAACAGGGAAGATACAAGACTAGCATTCCTTGCGTCCCTCTCCTGAATGTAGCTCTGATTTGGTCGGATCAGGTTTTACTCTTAGCTTCACAAGCGATACGTCTCCCTTAGCCGAACGACCTTGAGACGGGTCTTATGAGCCTCGTTAGTGGTGTTTCGTGGTTCGCGTAAACCGCTAAATGCGCATGCGGCCAAACAAAGACCGGTGCTGAGCCTCGAGTG
>Ga0315280_10001409_pt1 | contig 41564 bp, 37 predicted proteins | sample YL17G06_40_MG_FD_203697 | JGI IMG/M metagenome (GOLD analysis project Ga0315280, IMG submission 203697) | Sediment microbial communities from Yellowstone Lake, YNP, Wyoming, USA - YL17G06_40 | ecosystem: Environmental > Aquatic > Freshwater > Lake > Sediment | place: USA: Wyoming | collected...
TTTCCCCAGCATCTCGTGCGCGGCGTGACCCACCTCGAGGACTCGGCCGGACGACTTCTCGATGGCCACCACGGACGGCTCGTTGAGGACCAGGCCCTTCCCGCGGACCCACACCAACACGTTGGAGGTCCCGAGATCGATCCCCATGTCAACGCCGAGCCCGAGTATCTTCGCAAGCCACTCAAACATGAGAACGGCACCTGGTCCGCGGGCCCCGGGGCGCCCGACGCGCACTCCCCCGTACAGAAAGAAACGCCCGCCGACCGGGTTCACCCCGTATCGGCGGGCCATCCTGCAGGCTTGACCCCGTTCTACGCGCTGATCTCGTGCGCGCCAAAGCCCCCGAAGCCCAGCATCGGGACGCGGCGGACTTCGGCGCCCAGAGACGCCACCTTGCGCTCAATGCCCTCGTACCCGCGATCGACGTTCTCGATCCCGGTGATCTCGGTGGTGCCCTCGGCGTTGAGACCGGCCAGAATCAGCGCGGCTCCTGCCCTAAGGTCAGGAGCCCGCACGGGAGCGCTGCTGAGTTGCTCGACGCCTTGGATGACGGCGATGTTGCGGACGCGCTTTATCTCCGCGTTCATGCGCCGCAGTTCGTCCATGTAGGTCAGACGGCCGTCGAAGATGGCTTCCTCCAGCACGCTCCGCCCTTCCGCGACGGAAGCCATCACGGCCATCGGAGGCTGGAGGTCGGTGGGGAACCCGGGGTAGGGGGCGGTGACGAGGTCGAACGCGTTCGGTCTGCGTTTGGCGACGACGCGGACCTGGTTCGGGCCGATGTGCACGTCGAGCCCGGCCGCGGCGAAGATGCTGACGGGTCTTTCGAGGTGGCCGGGGTCGATCCCCGTGACGGTAACGTCGCCGCGGGTCACGGCGGCTCCGACGAGAAAGGTGCCGGCCTCAATGCGATCGCCGCAGACCTCGTGGACCGTCTCTGAGACCAGCCGGTCAACACCTTCGATGGTCATCGTGGAGCTGCCGATACCCGAGATCCCGGCACCGGCGCTCACTAGGAAGCGGCCCGCATCGCAGACATCGGGATCGCGCGAGGCGTTCTCGATGACGGTCTGGCCCTCGGCCAGTGTGGCCGCCATCATCAGGTTCAGGGTTGTCCCGACGCTGGCGTAGCGCGGGTCGAGGTAGATCCTGGTGCCCTTGAGACGCTTGCACCTAGCGATCATCATGCCGTGCGCCTGGCGCACATCGGCGCCGAGATCGACGAAGCCCCGCTGATGGAAGTCCACCGGTCGGGGACCGATAGTGCACCCCCCCGGGAGCGCGATGTCCGCGCGCCCGAGCCTTGTGAGCAGCGGGCCCGCTACGTGAAAGGAACCTCGCATCCGCCGCACCAGATGGTACGGCGGACAGCAGTTTGTGATGTTCGTCGCGTCCACCACTACGGCGCCTGAGTCGGTGAAGTCCGCCTTCACGCCCAGGGTTCGCATGATATCGAGCATCGTGACCACGTCGATGGTGCGGGGCACGTTGTGCAACGTCGACACGCCTTCGACAACGAGTGCCGCCGCGAGCACGCCCAGAGAGGCGTTCTTGCTCCCACTGATGCGAACGGTTCCCGCCAGTCTAGACGGCCCGGTTACGAGCAGCTTGTCCACCAGGCTTCTCCTCCACTAGTCCCGCCTGCAACTCCACGCTCACGACTCCAGCGCCACAGGACACTCCTCCTGACCTCGCCGCCTGAGGGCGTACGTCCGGTCACGGAGGCCATACTCGCCAGCTTGCCCACTTGCGCCCGCGGATGTCAGCGGGCCACCCTACCCTGCCCAGGCTACTCCTCTAGAGCATGAAGCCGGTTCAGAGCCCTTGCGAGCGCTCGTCGCGCACGGTCGGAGTCGATGTAGCCCAACTCCGCTTCGGTGAGGCGCTCCTCTGCTCTCCGCCTTGCCTCCTCGGCACGCTGGCGGTCGATCTCCTCGGCTCGCTCCGCAGCCTCGGCCAGAACGACGGTCTTTTCGGGGGTCACCTCGAGGAATCCTCCGGTGACCGCGACTCGTTCCCTAACTGCGTCGGGGAACTCGAAGGTCATGACGCCGACCTGTAGCCACGTCAGCAGCGGCGCGTGGCCGGCCCAGATGCCGAGGTATCCATCGGCTCCCGGCGCCACCAACTCCATGACCTCGGCTCGCAGCACACTGCGCTCTCGCGTCATGATCTCGAGTTGGAACGGCCGCCTCATGCCGCGTGCGCCACTCTCCGCCTGCACGGCGACAACGACGCCGCCGACCGGCTTGTTCTACACCTTTCCCGGCTCAGGCTCCCGTTGCGTCGCCGCACGGGCCCCGGCTAGGCGACGCCCTTCTTGCCCGCGTCAACAGCCTCGTCAATAGTGCCAACCATATAGAACGCGCGTTCATGCAGATCGTCCAGCTTGCCCTGGACAATCTGCTCGAAGCCCTCGATCGTGTCCTCGAGCTTCACGTACCGGCCTTGGAACCCGGTGAACTGCTCAGCCACGAACATCGGCTGCGACAGGAACCGCTGAATGCGTCGAGCACGCTCGACCGTGCGCCTGTCTTCGTCGGAGAGCTCGTCGATCCCTAGGATCGCGATAATGTCGCGGAGATCCCGGTAGCGCTGCAGAACCGCCTGCACGTCGCGCGCAACTCGGTAGTGTCGCTCACCGACTACCCGCGGGTCAAGGATCCTGGAGGTGGACTCCAGCGGATCGACCGCCGGGTAAATGCCCAACTCCGCTATGGAGCGCTGCAACATCGTGGTCGCGTCCAGGTGCGTGAATGTGGCCGCCGGCGCCGGATCGGTCGGGTCGTCGGCGGGGACGTATATCGCCTGCACGGATGTGATGGAGCCCTTCGTCGTGGACGTGATCCGCTCCTGCAACTCGCCCATCTCGGCGCCGAGGGTCGGCTGATACCCGACCGCCGAGGGCATGCGGCCCAGAAGCGCGGACACCTCGGAGCCGGCCTGGACGAAGCGGAAGATGTTATCGATGAAGAGCAGAACGTCCTGGCCGCGATCGCGAAAGTACTCCGCGATCGTGAGCCCGGTGAGCCCAACTCTCAGCCTCGCGCCGGGGGGCTGGTCCATCTGTCCGAACACCATCGCCGTCGATGCGAGGACGCCTGACTCGGTCATCTCCAGGTAGAGGTCGTTGCCCTCCCTGGTGCGCTCGCCGACGCCGGCGAAGACGGAGCAGCCCTTGTGCTCCTTTGAGATGTTGCGGATGAGCTCCTGGATGAGCACCGTCTTGCCGACCCCCGCGCCGCCGAAGAGGCCGATTTTCCCGCCTTGCGCGTAAGGCTCCAGGAGGTCGACGACCTTAATCCCCGTCTCGAAGAGCTGGTCGGCGGTGAGCTGGTCATCGAACGTCGGCGCCGGGCGGTGGATCGCGTAGTGGTCGGCGGCCGGCACGGGACCCTTGCCATCCAGGGGCTCCCCGAGGAGGTCCACCACGCGGCCCAGGGTGCCGTCGCCCACCGGAACCTTGATGGCGTCACCGGTGTCCAGCGCGGGTCGTCCACGCCTGAGCCCCTCTGTCGACGCCATTGAGACGCACCGGGCGATGTTGTCGCCCAGGTGCTGCTCGACTTCGGCGACGAGCCTACCGGCGGATCCGTGACCGTTGCCGCCTATATCGATATGAACAGCGTTGTGGATGGACGGCAGGTTCTCGGGGTCGAACTGTACGTCGACAACCGGCCCGATGACCTGCACTACCCTTCCAACGTTCGCCATCGACCTCACCTCATCGATCCGCGCGCCATACTAGCCTTCGGCCAGGGCATCGGCCCCGGCGACCACCTCTAGCAACTCTGTGGTGATGCCGGCCTGGCGCGCCTTGTTAAAGGTAAGCGTAAGGTCCCGGATCATCTCCGTCGCGTTCTCGGTCGCATTGGTCATAGCCATCATGCGGGCCCCGTACTCGCTCGCGGCCGACTCGAGCACGAGGTGATACACCTCCGTGTCGATGTAGGACGGGATGAGCGCCCTCAGAAGCTCCGCAGCGCTCGGCTCGATGATGTAGTCGGACAGGGACCCGCCAGCGGACTCGTCGTCGGCCCCGTCGCGCGAGAACGGCAGGAAGCGGGCAGTCTTAGGGCGTTGCACCACCGCGGAGACGAACTCGGTGTAGCAGACGTAGACTTCGTCAACCTGCTCCGCCTCGTAGATGTCGCGGAGGTAGCCGGAGAGCACGCTTATCTCCATCGCGCTGGACTGGTCGGAGAGACCGACGAAGGACTTGATGACATCGTACTGCGGCCGCCGGCGGAAGAAATCGGTGGCCTTCCGGTTCACGGTGACGACCTTGACCGGATGGTCCAATTGCGCGATGAAGCTCTGCGCGTGCCGTATGAGGCCGCTGTTGTAACTCCCGCACAGGCCGCGATCCGATCCGATCGCCACCACCGCCGCGCATCTCGGCTCCCTGACAGCCAGCAGAGGGTGCTCGATCTGCCCGGCGTGCGCGCCCACGCGCTGCAGCACCTCGGCCAGCTTCTCCGCGTACGGGCGTCCGGCCGAGACCCTCCCCTGTGCACGCCGAAGCCTGGCGGCCGCGACACGCTTCATCGCGTCCGTTATCTTCCTGATGTTCCGGACGTTGCGGATCTTCCGTCTTATCAGCCTAACGCTAAGCACAGGGCATCACATCAGTACGGCCGCGCTAGCTCTCGGCCGGGGCTTCCGCCGTCTCGGAGGCCGAGGCCTCCTCGGCCTCCGCGGTGGGGGCCACATCAGCGCTAGCCTCCGCCTCCCCCTCGGCCTTGGCATCCTTCTCCAGCTCGCCCTTGAGGAACAGGTCCGCGGCTTCCCGGCACCGCGCGCCGAGCTTCTTCCTCGTCTCGTCGGTCAGGTCCCATGTTGCCGTCAGAGTGTCGACGAGCTCCGGGTGTCGGTTGTGGATCCAGGTGAGGAACTGGTTCTGGAACGCCCCCACATCGGACACCGCCAGCTTGTCGAGATGGCCCTCCGTGCCGGCGAAGATCATCAGAACCTGATCGACTATGGGCATCGGAACGTACTGGTTCTGCTTGAGCATCTCGAACAGACGTGTCCCGCGCTCAAGCTGCGCCCGCGTGTCCGGGTCCAGGTCGGACGCGAACTGCGCGAACGCGGCCAGGTCAGCGTGCTGCGCGAGGTCAAGGCGCAGGCGCCCGGAGACGCGGCGCATCGCCTTCACCTGCGCGTTCCCGCCGACCCGGCTGACGCTGATGCCGACGTTCACGGCGGGTCGCTGACCGGAGTAGAAGAGGTCGGCCTCGAGGTAGATCTGCCCGTCGGTGATCGAGATGACGTTGGTCGGGATGTACGCCGAGTAGTCGCCGGCCTGAGTCTCGATGATCGGCAGGGCGGTGAGCGACCCGCCGCCGGCCTTGTAGACAGGGTTCATCGAGGGGGCGTCGTCCGCGATCTTCGCGGCCCGCTCGAGGAGGCGCGAGTGCAGGTTGAAGATGTCGCCGGGGTAGGCCTCGCGACCCGGTGGCCGCCGCAGGAGCAGGGACACTTGGCGGTAGGCCTGCGCGTGCTTCGAGAGGTCGTCGTAGACGATCAGGCAGTGCTTGCCGTTGTCCCGCATGTACTCGCCCATCGCGCAGCCGGCGTAGGGTGCGATGTATTGCATCGACGCGGGCCACGAGGCCGTGGCAGACACCACGACCGTGTACTCCATCGCGCCGAACCGCTCGAAGATGTCAACGACGGCTCGCACGGTGCTCTGCTTCTGGCCGATGGCGACGTAAATGCAGTACATGTTCGTGTCGCGCTGGTTGATGATGGTGTCGACCGCGAGCGCGGTCTTGCCGGTTTGGCGGTCGCCGATGATGAGCTCGCGCTGCCCGCGACCGATGGGGATCATCGCGTCGATGGCCTTCAGCCCGGTCTGGAGCGGCTCCTTGACGGGCTGGCGCTCCAGAACGGTCGGCGCGAGATGCTCGATCGGGCGGTGGGTGCTGCTGACGATCGGGCCCTTGCCGTCGAGCGGACGGCCGAGCGCGTCCACCACGCGCCCGAAGAGGGCCTCTCCGACGGGCACCTCCACGATGCGACCGGTTGTCTTGACCTGGTCGCCCTCCTTGATGGCGGTGTCATCGCCCAGCAGAACCGCGCTGACGCTGTCTTCCTCGAGGTTCAGGGCCATCCCCATGATGGGCTGGCCGGTCGTCGGGTCGGGGGGGAACTCCAGCAGCTCGCCGGCCATCGCGTCGCCGAGGCCGTAGATCCGAGCGATCCCATCACCGATCTGCAAGATGATGCCTACGCCCGCGAGATCGATCGCGGCGCGGTATGAATCCAGCTCCTGCCGCAGGATGCTGGTCACTTCGTCGGGCTTGATAGCCATCTCAGCCTCCTACCCCCGCGCGGCCCTCAATGTGCCGACCACGTCTCTGGCTTTCAGGTCGCGCCGGAGCCTCTCGAGCGCTCCGCGGACGCTGCCGTCCCACACGCGGTCCCCAATGACAACCACGAGGCCGCCCAGCACTTCCGGGTCCACCGTGACATGGATCTCGATCCGCTTCCCTACCTGAACCGCGAGGACGCGCGCCAGGTCCCCGATCTCGTCGGGCAGGAGCTCCACCGCGCTCGTGACCATGGCCAGCTCAATGCCCTCGTGGCGCCGCCAGAGCTCGCGGTACTGCTCCGCGATCACGTCGAGCAGATCGCCGCGGTCCTTGCCGACAAGCAGTTTCAGGAAGTCGATCATGGTCCGTGACACGACGTCCGCGAGCACGAGTTCGACGACGCGCTGCTTCTGCTCGGTCGCGATGTACGGCTGGCCGATGTACTGCAGGACGTCCGGGAGCGCGTCGAGCCGGGCGAGCGACATCTGGAGCTCACGGTACACGGCCTGTACGGTGTCGCGCTCGAGGGCTACCTCGAACAGTGCGTGCGCGTATCTTCTTGCGGCGCGGGTGTTCTTCATGGATACGCCCTACGCGGCCCCGCCAACGGGCCCGCTGGTGGCCACCTCGTCGATGAAGCGCCTGACCAACTGCCTCTGAGTGTCGGTGTCGAGTGTACGGCCGACGACTCGCTCGGCCGCGTTGATCGACAGGTCCACGATGTGATCCTGGACCTCCTTGAGAGCCTTCTCGCGCTCGCGGCCGATCTGGACGAGGGCACGGTTCTTGATCTCCTCGGCGCCGGCGCGCGCGTTGTCCTTTACCTCGTCCGCGAGCCGGCGTGCCTCGGCCATGGCGGCCTGGATCCGGTCGCGTCCCTCGGTCTCGATCTCGGCGATTCGGCGCTCATACTCGGTGCGGACGGCCTCCATCGCGCGCTCGTCCCGCGCCGCGCGGTCCAGCCGCTCGGCGACCTCCCTGTTCCGCGCATCGATCATGTTGCCGATGGGCGCGAACAGGAACTTCCGCAGGACGAGGTAGAGCACGATGAAGGAGAGCACCTGCATGAGCAGGAGCTTGGGCTCAATGCCAATGCTCTCCAGCAGCTCCATCGGAGCCCTCCCTCACGGGCCGACGCCTGCGCGGGCTCTGCCCGCCGAGGCGCCGCGCCTTTGCTCGGGGACGCGTAAAAGCTCGGGGCAAGCCGCTTCCGCGGCCGCCCCACGCCTTACACCTACTTTTTGGCGAGCGCCTCCACGGCCTTCTCAATCGCGGGAACCTTGCCCTGGAGCATGAAGAACACGAGGAGGGCGTAGATCGCTATCGACTCGATCAGAGCGAGCGTGATGATGAGCGCCCCGCGGATGTCGCCGGTCGCTCCCGGCTGGCGGGCGATGCTCTCGAACGCCGACGCGGCGGCCTTGCCCTGCCCGGTCGCCACTGCGAGTGCGGCGATCGGAACGCCGAGCGCGGTGCCGAGTGCGAGGAATGCGTAGATCCACTCCATCGAAAGCTCCTCCTTCCGCCGCACCTAGCTGCGAACCGGGTGCGGCTCACCGTGCGCCTCGTGCCCGTGCTCCTCGTCATGATGGGCGAGGAAGCCGGCGATGTAGGCACACGTCAGTGCCGTGAACACGTACGCCTGCAGAACCCCGGTGAAGGCCCCGAAGATGGTCATCGGTACGTGCAGCGGGACCGCCGCCAGGAAGAGCAGGATGGCGAGGTAATGCAACACCTTGTCCTCGCCGCCGATATTACCGAACAGACGGACCGCGAGCGAGAGGGGGCGCGCCAGCTCGCCGATGATATGGATCGGCACATTGACCGGCGCGAGCCAGATCGGCTCCCCGGCGAAGTGCTTGAGGTAGGTCTTAATGCCTATCTTGCGTATCGTGACGTAGTGGACGTACACAATCGCTGTCAGGGCCAGAGCAGCGGTTGTATTGAGGCCGCTCAGCGCGTCGCCGCTTGAGGCGCCAACCGGGGACAGGAACCCTGGCACCAAGCCCATCCAGTTCGCGGTCACGATGAACAGAAACAAGCTCGCGATGAACGGGGCGTGTTGCTCGCCTCCCGGCCCGATGGCGCCGCGTGCGAAATCGCGCAGCACATCCACGATGAGCTCCATGAAGCCGGCGAGGTTCTTGCGGGGGACGAACTCCAAGCGCTTACGGACAACAAGCGCGAGGACGATGAGTGCGATGCACATGAACCAGGTCGAGACCGCGAACGGCTGGAAGAGCGTCGCGGCCAGGTCGGCCGCCTTGTCGTGAGGGAGTCCAACGGCTGAGAAGATGCCAGTGAAGAGCTCCCTGAGTCCGTTGGCGATGGGGTACAGGATGGTGTGCTGATCGTGCCAGAGCTCGAGGGCGGACGACCCGTGCTCTGTTGCAGCGGCGTGGCCTGCTACGGGTCCCTCAGCCTCGGCCTGCACCTGGCCGGCACTTACAACCGCGGAAGCTAGTGAGGCTAGACCAGTCAAGAACAGTCGCCTTCCGGCTCGCGCCGCTCGTCCTCGATCATGTCAGTACGTGACCCGGCGCCGGCCCCCTTCGCCCACCGCCCCCAGGCGGTTCCCATTGCCTTCATCGCACCGATGAACATCGGCATTGTGACTCCGCCCGCGATTGCAACCCCATCCAGCCGCCAGACGTTCAGGGAAAGATACAGGACGACCGCCAGCAAGGGCAAGTGGGCCAGACCGACCACCGGAAGCCACCAAGGCCTGCCGCGGGCAGGGCCGGCGGTCGCCGCCGTCACGGCGATCTCGAAGGCCGCGAGCACGCCCAACGCTATCGCCGACCCGGCGATCAGCCCGGCCCAGACCGCGGTTCGCTGGCCGAGCCCGCCGTACAGGTAGAAGGCGACGACCGCGGTGAACCAGGCGGTTTCGCGGTAGACACGGTGGATGAACCCGACGTCGTAGGTCATCCCTCGCCTCCCGGGCGACTGGGGCGCCCCGCGGCGCGGACAGCCTCTCGAAGCCCGGCCAGCATTCCGAGGATGACGAAGACGAACGTGAACCACGGCGTATCGCCGCCGACCTTGCGGTCTATGAGCCATCCGATCCCGTAGCCTACCAGCACACACGCGGCCATTGTGAAGCTGAGGTTGAGCGCGCCAGCCCAGGAGCCCATGCAGACCCTTCCCGCCCGCCCGTGCTCCCCGGAAGCCGCCCCCGCGCGTACGTCCGCTCCGGTCTGCGGACCCGTCGTGTTGTGTATGTTCTGCGCCCCATGCGGCAGGACCTTGTTCGGCGACGGTGACAGGGGCCAGGCCGTCGCGGCAGAGGACTCACTGCGTGGCGAGCGAAGTCCGTCCGCTGTGGGCGGCAAACCGGTGCCGGAGCGTGGACATGCACAGACGGCAGTTCCTCAGAGCGGCGGCCCTCGCGGGCGCCACGGGCACATTCGCCGGGTGCGGGAAGCGAGCGACTTGGGTGGTCCCGGAGCCGGGTCCCAGCGGCCCCGCCCCTGCCGGTGCCCGCGCACCCGAGGCGGCCGCGCCGCCGCTCGAGGCGGCCCCTCCTCCGCCAGGGGCGACCACCGTTGTGACCGTGCGTAGCCAGCAGGCGGTGAGGGACGGTCTGCCCAACGCGCCCGCAGTAGTCGCGATGCTCGACTCCGCGATGGCTGAACTCACCGGCAAGCGCGATGCGCGGCAGGCGTTCGGTCAGCTCTTCAGGCCGGATGATGTCGTCGCGGTAAAGGTGAACTGCATCGCCAGGGCGTCGCTCTCCACCTCGCCGGTTGTCTGCGCGGCGGTCGTCTCCGCCCTGAAGTCGGCCGGCGTCAAGCCCGGCAACATCATCGTCTACGATCGCGATCGGGGCGAGCTCGATGGCGCCGGCTTCGACATCGTGACGAGTGGCGGGCCGCTGTGCATGTCCACAGACGGCAAGTTCGGAGCTCCGGTCTCCTCGGGGCAGTACTCGGGCCGGCTCACGGCGCTTCTTGACCGGGCGACCGCCCTCATCAACCTGCCGGTGCTCAAGCATCACACTACCACCGCGGTGACGATGGCCCTGAAGAACCACTACGGCAGCATCGACAACCCCAGCCGGTATCATCGGAACCTGGGAGTGCCGGGAGTCGCCGAGGTCAACTCCGTACCGAAGATCAAGCAGATCCAGCGGCTGGTGGTGCTCGACGCGACGCGGGCGTGTTTCGACGGTGGTCCGACCCCGCCGGAGGATCAGGTCGTGATCGAGAGCGCGCTGATGGTGGCAACGGACCCGGTCGCGCTCGACACGGTGGGCTTCGATCTCATCAACCGGCGCCGCCAGGAGCGAGGCCAGGGTCCCTTACCCCGCCCCGGCTGGCTCGACCGCGCGCAGCAACTCGGCGTCGGCACCGCGGACAGGAGCAAGATAAGGGCGGAAGAGGTGCGCGTGTAGGGGGTCGCCCCGCTCATCCTGAGTGAGTCCGAAGGGCTGTAACGAAGGACGGGTGCGCGGGCGACCGCCGGTTGCCCCTACTGCTCGATGAACTCGCGGTGCATCGCGCTGACTGCGGAGGAGGCGTGGGCGTCGCTCACCAGGACGCTGAGCGAGATCCGCGAGTCGGCCGTCTGGATCGTCTCAATGCCCGATTGCTCCAGGCACCGCGCCAGCCGGGACACGATCCCGGGGGTGTCCTGCAGCCCGAGCCCGATCAGAGACGCTATCCGCGCCTCGTTGCCGATATCCGCGTGCACCGTCACGGGGTCCATCTCGGGCGCGTTCTCGATCATCCGGCGCTGCACTTCGTACGTGGGCGAGCCGGCGCCGACCCTGACGATGTAGACGCGCACTCCTCGCTCCGCCGGGCGCTTGACGGGCACCACGACCGCGTTGAGCACCGCCCGCAGCCTCTCGACGTTCGCGCGGTCGAGGACGAACGAGATGCTGGTCGGAGTCGTGGAGATGAGGTAGACGGGGATGTCCGCCGTCGCGAGGAGCCGGAAGAGCTCATGCTCGACGTACGGCTTGTCGGTCTCGTCGGACACGTGGAGCGTGACCGGCGTGACCGCGCCCGAATGTGTGACGCCGGTCACGACGCGCTTCGGGTCGTGGCTGTCCCAGTGCTGACAGATCAGCGTGCCCTGGCCCTTGCCCTTGGTCGACTTCACCCACAGAGCCAGTTCGTGCTGCATCGCCATCTCGGCGGCCCGGGAGTGGAGCACCTTGGCGCCGAGGTAGGCCATCTCGCATACTTCCTCGTACGAGATCGTCGGCAGGCTGCGCGCGTTGGGGACGATGTCGGGGTCCGCGGTCAAGACGCCGTCCACGTCGGTGTAGATCTCAACGGCCTCCGCATTGAGGGCGACACCGAGCGCGGTCGCTGTCGTGTCGCTTCCGCCGCGGCCGAGAGTCGTAACGGCGCCGTGGACGCCGTGCTCGTCCTGCTCGGTGATCCCCTGGAAGCCGGCGACGACCGGGATCTTCTCGCGCTCGAGGCAGTGGAGGACGTAGGTCGGGTCAATGCGCTGGATCCTCGCGGACCCGAAGCTCCAGTTGGTCACGATCCCCGCCTGGCCGCCCGTGACGGCCACGGTGCTTATCCCACTGAGGTGCCGAATGGTGTGGGCCATGACGACGGTGGAGATGATCTCGCCGCAGGCCATGAGCAGGTCCAGCTCTCGCTTTGAGATGTCCGGGCCGATGGAGTCGGCGAACGTGATGAGCGTGTCGGTCGCGTAGGGGGCGCCATACCGGCCCATCGCGGAGACGACGACGACAGGGGACATGCCGTTATGCCGGGTCGCGATGACCCGCTGGGCCGCGGCGAACCGTCCCTGCTCATCGGCGACGGAGCTGCCACCGAACTTCTGAACCACAACGCGTCGTTCCACGGTGCACCGCCGGTTCGCCGCCCGCCAGGGTGGTATCACAGGTCTCATGTGGGGTCAAGAGGAGCCGGCGCGGGCTGCGCGAGCCCCGGCCTAACTCCAGAACGCGTAGACTTCCTTCTGCACGAGCGCGCCGTAGATAGTCCAGCCGCAGCCGCTCATGACGTCGCCGAGGATCAGGCCGAAGGCGATCGGGACCAGCTTCCTAGTGCCCGCGTGACCCGCATAGCGGCTCACAAGCGTCTTCGTGACCCAGGCCACCAGGAACGGGCACCACCAGTAGTGCATGTACCAGGTCGTCGAGAGCGCGAAGCCGATCGGATGAAGGGGCCACCAGCCCACCCGCATCTTCAGCGTCATGCAGGTCAGGTAGAACACCAGGCCGATGCCCGTCGGGATGACTCGGTGCCAGGCCATCCCGTGGGGGTCCTCGATCCACCCGACGAGCTGGCCGTAGGTCTCGTAGGTGTGCCAGTCGGAGTACTGCTTCATCTTGCCCGTGCCGGCCCCGTAGTGGTAGACCGTGGGCAGGTACACCAGCCAGGCCGCGATCATGCCGAAGACGACCATCGCGATCATGGTCTTGAACAGCCGCTTTTGATCCCCTCCGCAGCGTCCCATGAGCTGCAGGCCCTCGACCTGGTGCGGGAAGGCGATGGAGCGCATCCCTCGGGTGATGCCGAAGAAGATGCTGCACGCGGTCAGGCTTCTGACCGCAGACTCGCTGACCCTTCCGCCGCGCATCACCCCGAACGTGTTCCCCAGCAGCACGAGGGGCCCCAGGCGCTCGATCTCATGCGCAGGCAGTCCCATCTCCGCCCTGATCCGCCCGCAGACGAGGGTCAGGACGTAGTATATGGCCCAGTGGAAGATGGCCTGCCACCAGTTCATCCCAGCGCCGAGCTTCATCCCGTTCGGGCCCGCGCTCATCGAGATCAGCACGACACCGACGAAGCAGACCAAGAAGAGGACGGTGGCGAATCTGTAGGTGGCCGGCTCGCGGGCGTCGCGCTCGGGGTCTTTGCGAAGCACGCGGCGGGCCATGTCGGCGTAGTACGCGCGGCCGACCCACAGGGAGAAGATGAGGATGCCGAGATAGCCGCCGAGCGACTGCTCCTTGAGGAACGGGAACTCCGGCTTGCCCTGGATGCCGAGCCAGCTAACCGCGACCTGCTGGCCCTTGAAGATGAAGAAGAAGATGACGCACGAGATCGCCAGCTCGGTGGGGAGCAGCAGGCCCATGCCTATGATGATGGGGTAGAAAGACAGACTGACGCGGTCGGCCGCGTTCCACGGCCGCATCGTGAAGGCCTGGCTGATGTCGAAGCCCTTGCCGCCGCCCGGGTCCCAAGACACCTTGACCGGGATCGAGGGCCAGGCCGGCTTGAGGACCTTCATGCCGTTCGTGAAGTTGATGAGGCAGACGATCCCCACGGCAACCCAGAAGGAGCTGTCGGTGAAGATCCGCGACCGCTCCCGGGTGAGCTCGAAGGGGAGCTGGACGATCGGGAACGTCAGCCTTTCGACCTCCACCCAGCGGCGACGGAAGACGACGGCGAGGCCCAGCGGCGCGAGCCACATCATGATGAGCATCGCGAGCCACCAGCCGACGGGCCTGACCCAGGGCTGCCAGGCCTCCGGGTGCTTGTAGAAGCCGAGCGGTCCGATCCCGCCCTCGTACAGCAGCTTCAGGCTCTCGGCATCCCGCATGGTCATGTCTTGCGGGAGGTACTGGAAGAAGATCCCCTTCCAGCGGTTCTCCGGCGTGGCACGGTAGGCCACGCCCGCGATGTCGGGGGCGAACCAGTGGATGAAGTCGTACGCCGCGCATGAGGTCGTGATCGACAGCAGCGTGTAGACCACGAGCAGCTCGGCCTGACTGAGGGCCCAGCGCGGCGCGAGACGGCGCAGCAGGAGGTTGAGGACCACGAGGACGCAGAGGACGAACACCACGTTGAAGTAGAGGGACAGGATCGTGGGATTGCCCACGTACCAGACCTCGTGCATTTCGTAGAGCCACCAGGCATTGAAGGGCGTGAGGATCGCGGTGATTGCGATGGCCCTGGGGGTCACGCCCATCCTGGCGGCCGACAGCACACGCGCCGGGCCGTGGGCGATCCGCGCCCCGTCTCGCTCGGGGGACGCGTCTATGTCGGCCGGCTTCTCCATTGCTCCTCTCTGTGCCCGTCCCGCTGTGTTGTTCGTTGCCCGTAGCGACAGCCCTTCAGTCCCAGCGGGGGAGGTGACACGGGGCCGGACGGACAATTCACCCTAGGCTGGCGACTGGCGTGGAGGAGTGCTCGATGGCGCGAGTATCGGTCTTCAGGTACGACCCCGAGTTCGACAGTAAGGGCTACTTCGATGATTTCGAGGTGGCGGTCAGACCAGGCTTGACGGTGCTGGAGGCGCTCATCAACATCCTCGAGCAGGAGGATGGTGGCCTCGCGTTCCGGTACGCCTGCCGGGGGGCGGTCTGCGGATCCTGCTCGATGCACATCAACGGGATGTACCGCCTGGCCTGCGCGACGCAGATGTCCGACCTGGGCGACGAGGTGGTGGTACGCCCTCTGTACCACCTGCCGGTCATCCGCGACCTGGTGGTCGACATGACCAGCTTCTGGGCCAAGTACGAGATGATACGACCGTGGCTCGCGAACGAGACGCCGCTGGGCGACGCGGAGCGCATTCAGTCGCCGGAGGAGCGCGCGCGACTCGACAACCTGGTCGAGTGCATCCTGTGCGCTTGCTGTCACGCCTCATGCCCGTTCACGGACACCGACCCGCAGTACCTCGGGCCGGCGTTGCTGCTGAAGGTCGACAGGTTCTACGCCGACACCAGAGACCGGGCCGCGGCCGACAGGCTCGCGGCGGCCGATTCCGAGCACGGCGTGTGGCGCTGCCATACTGCCTACAACTGTGTGGAGGTCTGCCCGAAGTCGCTCAACCCGACCGCGTCGATCGCGCATCTGAAGATGGGGGCGGCGCGGCGCCGGCTTACCGGGCGGGCGAAGGTTCGATAGGGAGGGCTCAGCGTGGCCGCTAGCGCGCAGCCCACGGGGCTCGTACCGTGGGTCCTACAGAGGGTCACCGGCGTTCTGCTTGCCTTGTGGGTCGCCACTCACTTCATCTTCTGGCACTTCGCCCACTCCGACTGGTCTTTCGCCTCGGTAGCGGCGAGGGCGCTGAGCACGGGGTTCGGCGGCTGGCTGTGGGACGTGATCCTCGCGGCACTGTGCCTGTACCACGGCCTGAACGGGGTGCGGAACATCGTCTACGATTACACCCCCCCCCAGAAGGCTGCCTGGCTGACCCCGGCTCTGTGGATCGTCGGACTGGTCGGGATCGTCCTGATCGGCTACCACCTGGCGGGCTTCAGGGTGACCTAGCTTGGGGACGCCGGCGTCCGGGCCGGCACCCCCAGGGGCTAATTGCCGGCAAGATACCGGCGCTCCCAGAGAGGAGCAGCACGTGAAGAAGGTCCTCAACCTGCTGGTACAGTACTACCGAGAGCACCTGCTGAATCCGCACCTGGGGATGAAGCTGTTCTTGCTTCAGCGCATCACGGGCGTGGGAATCGCGTTCTACCTCCTCATGCACATGACGGTCATCGGCAGTGTGCGGTTGGGCCCGGCGTCGTTCGACAGGATGATGGTCCTCGTCTCGGAGCCGGCGTGGCTGTTCAAGCCGCTCGAGGTCGTGCTCATGGCCGCGTTGCTCTTGCACGGCCTGAACGGTCTCAGGATCACGATCCTCGACTTCGGGTCCCTAGCCCGGCACCACCGGGTGTCCATCGCGGTCATGGCCGCCGCGTTCGTGCCGCTGGTCGCTATCGGCGGCTACCTTTTCCTTTCGCACATCGCGCAGGGCTAACATGCTGGGCACTCGGACTGAACGGATGTGATGTCGATGGGGCGCCCCCATCAGGTGATAGTAGTCGGCGGCGGGCTCGCGGGAATGCGCGCGGCGATCGCGGCCCACGATCTGGGCGTGAACGTGGCCGTGCTCACCCGAGTCCATGCTATCAGGTCGCACTCGGGCGCCGCGCAGGGCGGCGTCAACGCGGCCCTCGCAAACCACCCCGAGGGCAAGGACGACAGCCCAGAGCGCCACGCGTACGATACGGTCAAGGGCTCCGACTACCTGGCCGATCAGGATGCGGTCGAGGTCATGACCAGCATGGCGCCCGGCGCGGTCATCGAGATGGAGGGCTGGGGCTGTCCGTTCTCCCGCTTCGATGACGGACGGATCGCCCAGCGTCCGTTCGGGGGAGGCGGGTTCCCGCGCACCTGCTACGCGACCGATCGCACCGGTCATGTGATGCTCCACACGCTGTTCGAGCAATGCGTCAAGCGCGGGATCGAGTTCATCAACGAGTGGCAGCTCATCGCGCTCGGGCGCACGACGGAGCGCGTGGTCGGCGTCATCGCCGCGGATGTGCTGTCGGGCGAGGTGCGCGCGATTCCCTGCCAGGCAGTGATACTCGCGACCGGAGGCTATGGGCGCATCTACGGACGGTCCACCAACGCCATCATCAACACGGGCAGCGGGATGGGGATCGCTTACCGGGCGGGCGTGCCCCTGAAGGACATGGAGTTCGTCCAGTACCACCCGACCTCGCTCCTGGGCACCAACATCCTGATGACCGAGGGCTGCCGCGGCGAAGGCGGGTACCTGCGCAACCGTAGCGGCGAGCGGTTCATGTTCAACTACGTCTCGATGGACCAGCCGGAGCTTGCACCCCGCGATATCGTGTCGCGCTGCATCCAGACGGAGATCAACGAGGGGCGCGGTTTCGAGGGTGGGTACGTGCACCTGGACCTGACCCACCTGGGCTCGGAGCTCATCCAGGAGCGGCTGCCGGGCATCCGCGAGATCTGCCTACAGTTCGCCGGCATCGACCCGGCGGAGAAGCCCATCCCCATCCAGCCCGGGCAGCACTACTCGATGGGTGGGGTCGACGTCGACGCCACCTGCGCGGCCCCGTACCTAACGGGGCTTTTCGCGGCCGGCGAGGCAGCGTGTGTGTCGGTCCACGGGGCAAACAGGCTGGGAGGCAACTCACTCCTGGAGACGGTTGTTTTCGGCGGCATCGCGGGCCGGAGCGCGGCGGCCTACGCGTCAGGCCACGAGTGGCGGGACGAAGAGGACGCTCTCGGCATCGAGCTCCACTTCCAGACCCAGCGAATCAAGAGCATCCTCGAGTCGCACGGCACGGAGACGCCGGGCGCGATCCGCGCGGGCCTCAAGGAGGTCATGGCCGAGAAGGTAGGCATCTTCCGCACGGCCGCCGACCTCCACTCGGCGCGGTGGGACGTCGGGGAGCTTCGTGATCGGTTCAAGCGGATCAGGCTGTCCTATAAGGGCCGGCGGTACAACCTCGACCTACTGCGCGCGCTGGAGCTCGAACACAAGCTGGAGCTCGCGGAGACGATCGCGCTGGGCGCCTTGACCCGCACGGAGAGCCGGGGGAGCCACTCCCGGGTCGATCACCCGAAGCGCAATGACGCCGACTGGCTGCATCACACCCTCGCATGGCGCCAGCCGGACGGCTCGCCGGGGCTCGACAAGAAGCCCGTTACATTCACGAAGTGGCAACCGGAGGAGAGGAAGTACTGAGGGCCTTCCTCCGAAGTTCGTGAAGCATCGCATGCCCGGCCCGTTCGCCCTGAGCCGACCTCGGAGCGGCCGCCCGCTCCGAGGTCGCGACGAAGGGCCTGCCGGTCGTCCCTACTTGAGCCGCTTGGGCAGCCTGTCGCCGTAGACGGTCTTCAGCATGGCCTTCGCCTCGGTAGCGGCCTTCGTATCTCCGCCCTTCTCGGCTGCCTTGGCCAGCATCACCAGCGCGTCGGGGCCGAAGGGCCGGCCGGGGTAGTTGCGCGCGACCGTCGCGAGCTGATCGATGGCGTCCTTCAGAGACTCCTTGCCGGCCGAGGCCAGCATCCACCCCCTGAGGAACGCGGCCTGCGCAAGGTCGGCCGGCCCTAGGCTTTGCCCGGTGCCTATCTTGTCCAGTGCCGCGGTCGCTAGGGCACTGTCCCCAAACGCTACCGCGTACGCCAGGCAACCCACCAGCTCCTCCGCGGGCACGGTCGCCGCGGACACCGTGTCCTTGCCATGAGCGGCCGCGAAGGACAGGACCTTGTCGGCGGTGGCGATGTCGAGTGAGCTCGAGAGCGTCCCCAGCGCCTTGTCGCCAGCCTTCACCGTGAAAGGCGCAACCATATCGGCCGCGGGCGCGGCGGGCTCCGCGAACGTGAGCTCGGGGAGTGCTTCGCCCAGGAGCTTGAGGCCGGCGGGAAGCTCGCCCGCCAACCGCGCGTCGAGGGCCTTGAGCAGGCGCAGGCCGCGAAGCTGGTCATCGGACGCATTGGGAGACTTGAGCGCCGCGTCCAACAGCTCCTTGGCCTTGTCGTCCGTGCCGGACGCGGACAGTATGTCCAGGAGAGCTGTCAATGTCGTGGGGTTCGTGACGACCTGTCCGCCGGCAGCCCTCTGGGCCGCGTAGCCCAGCATCTGCGTCGCCACTTGCTCGGGCGTGCCGCGGCCGCGGACAACTCCGCTCATCTGATCATCGCCCACTAAGACGGCGCCGGTGGCGTCGGTCACGACGAAACTGGGGGTCGCGTTGATCCCGTAGTTGGTGAAGACCGCGGCGTGTTCGTCGGGGTTAACCTGAAGGAGAACGTACGCGGATGAAGCTGCTTGGAATGCGGGTTGGCTGAGGCAGACCGCCTCAACATCGGCGCAAGGCCCTCACCCGTCCATGTGGAAGTACACGAAGATGAGCTTGCCCTCTTTTTGAGCCTGGTCGACGGCCTGCTGCGCATCGCCGCCAAAGCCCGGCGTGACGGCGTAGGCTGCAGTTGCGCACAGAAGGGCCACTGTGACGGCAACAGTCCTCATGGTTCTGCCCCCTCGGTGGTGTGATATGCGGGCAAGGCCCGTTTCGGTGGTAGTTCGCCCGGCCGCCCGAGTGTCCTCTGCGGAGGCATCCCCACGCGCAGACTACTAAGCCCTTGCATAGCAAACATATTTTCGCTACCATAGTCCTGGTGATGGCGATGAGAATGCGAAGCCTCGAAGCGTTCGGCCTGTCAAGCGATCTGCTCGACGCGCTCGAAGCGCGGTACGGACCCGACCTTCTGCCCGTGCAGGAGCGTGCAGTGAGCGAGTTCGGGCTGCTCGCCGGCCGGAGCGTGTTGGTGTTCGCACCCACGTCCGCAGGCAAGACGCTGGTCGCGGAGCTCGCGGCCCTCCGGGCGGTCACGCAGGGACGCCGGGCGCTCCTCGCTCTGCCGACGCGGGCGCTCGTGGAGGAGAAGGTCGCCGCGCTCGAGGAGACCTACGGCGAGATCGGCCTGCGCGTCGTCGCCGGCACGCGCGATCGGCGAGAGCACGACTGGGCCTTGCGGCGGCGCGATTACGACGTCGCCGTGGTCGTGTACGAGAAGCTCGCGTCGCTGCTCGTGTCGTCGCCGGGATACCTCGACGGCGTGGGCGTGGTCGCGCTGGACGAGTTGCAGACGATCTCGGACTCGTCGCGTGGGTGGCACGTGGAGTGGGTGCTGCGGTGCCTCCGGCGCCGGCCACAGCCCGACGTCCCGCAGATCATCGGGCTGTGCGCGTCCCTGGAGCAAGCGGACGACTTGGCGCGGCGCCTCGACCTGCCCGCGCTTGTGGATCACAGGCGGCCGGTGCCCCTGAGGCGCGGGGTCCTGTTCTCCGGCACGCTGCATTACCGCGACGATGCTGGGCTGTGGGCGCGGGAGACGATCGTGCATGAGGTGCCTGCCGACTGGGACTGGCTGGACGCGGACGACCGGCGCCGGGATGAGATGCGGGCGGCGGCCCTTGCGCTCACGCAAGCCGGGGAGCGCGTGCTGTGCTTCGTGCCATCGAAGGCCGAGTGCCACCGCCTGGCGCTGAGTCTCGCGGAGGCGCTCGAGGAGCAGCCGGCTGAGGACGCGCTGGCGCGCCTGGCGCGGCTGCCCCAGACGGTGGCGGGCGAGAGGCTCACGGAGCTGCTTCCGCGCGGGGTCGCGTTCCATCATGGTGACCTGCCGACCGAGCTCCGCGCGCTCGTCGAGGATGCCGCGCACGCGGGGGAGCTGCGTGCGTTGTGCGCGACGTCGACCCTCGCGATGGGGGTCAACGTGCCCGCAGACACGGTGCTGGTCGACCCACGGAGGTGGAGGACGCGCGGCGGCGAGTGGGCGCCCACGGTGCTGGCGCGTCCCGAGTTCGACGCGATGGCCGGCCGCGCCGGGCGCTTGGGCGCCGGCGGGGAGAGGCCGTTCGGCAGGGCCCTGCTCGTGGCCGCGGCCCCCCTGGAGCGAGATGCGCTGATCGATGCCTACGCCGGCGACCCGCTGCCGGACGCTACGCCGCGGCTTGACTGCCGCCGCCTGCCGCTGTGGCTGCTGCGGGTCACCTGCGACGAAGGCGCCGTGCCCGCGATCTCGACCGGCGCTCTGCTACCTCATGCCGTTGCGCCCGACGACGCGGACGAGGCACTCCAGGCCCTCAGGTCCGGCGGCCTGCTGGCGGACGACGGGAGCCCGACAGAGCTGGGGCGGATCGCGGCCGTGTTCGGGCTTCACCCCCCGACAGTCGAGGCACTGGCCCAGTGGGCTCAGGAGGCCGCGGAGGGAACCGACCCGCTGGAGGTCTTGTGCGCCGTGTGCCGCGGCCCCGGGGCGGCCGAGGTGCCCTTCACTCCCCTGTCGGCGCGCGAGCGCGAGGCCCGGCGGTACAGTGCTGAGTACGCGCGCAGGCTCATGCTCGAGGGTGACCGAGCGCTCGCCGACTCTCCGGGAGAGGAGGCGGCGAGGAGGGCCGTCGTCCTGCAGGACTGGATCTCCAACATGCACACGGCCGAGATCGAGCGGACGCACCGGGTGCTCGCCGGTGGGATCGCGCGTCTGTCGCAGGAGGTGGGGCGCCTGATGGAGGCGCTCCGGCGCGTGCTGAAGGCGGTCCGGCCGGACGCAGCCGCGCTTGAGGCGACGGTCGACGATCTGGCTCGCAGGCTTGCGTCGGGACTCCCCGCGGCCGCCGCGGGCATCGGTGCGATCGCGCCGCGCGGAATGCCGCGCGACTCTCTTCTCGCGCTGGCACACGAGGGGCTCGACAGCTCCGAGGCGCTGCTGGACGCGGGACCGGAGCGCATCGCGGAGATCATACCCGGATGGCTGGCGCGGCCCTTGTGGCGCCGGGCCCGGGTGGCTCGCCAAGCGCAGGAGCGGGCGCTGTGGTGGGAGGCGCACCAGCTTCTTGGGGCCTTGCCCGCCCCTCCCCCGGTCGACAAGCCGGTGCTGGAGGTGAGGAGTCGGCGGCCGCACGAGGCGATGTTTCGTGGCACGGTCGTGCCGCTGACGAAGCTACAGTTCGATCTGCTGTTCGCCCTTGCCAGGCGGCCGAGCGAGTGCGTGTCGTGGGACGAGCTGTACGAGGCGATGTGGAATGAGGGGCTGGCTGTCGAGCCCGGCCAGATCGGATACCACAAGAGGTTGCTCCTGAAGCGGATCCGGTCCACGGCCGGCCCCGAGGCGGCCCGGGGGCTGATCGAGCCCGTTCGAGGGCGGGGCCTAATGCTGAACCTGCCTCCGGATAGCGTGAGCGCTGCGTGACCGGTCGGCAGGACGACGGGCGGTAAGTGCTGAAGGGCGTGACAGCGGGGGGTAGGCGGACAGGCAAGGAAATGGCTACGGGCAAGCTCGTCGCGTTCGAGGGGATTGACGCCTCCGGCAAGGGCACCCAGGCGGCGATGCTCGCGAGCTGGGCTCGGGGCATGGGCCTGCGGGTCGCCGAGCTCGCGTTCCCGCGCTATGCCGGCAGCTTCTACGGGGAGCTGGTCGGGCGCTACCTGCGCGGCGAGTTCGGCGACGTGCGCGCGCAGAGCCCCTATCTGAGCGCCCTGCCCTACGCGGGCGATCGGCTGGAGGCCATCCCGGCGATGCGCGATGCGCTGGACGCCAGCGACCTCGTGGTCGTCGACCGGTATGTCGGGTCGAATGCTGCGCATCAGGGCGCCAAGCTGCCGCTCAGCGCGCTTCCTGAGTTTGCCGACTGGGTCCACCACCTCGAGTTCGAGGTGCACAGGATCCCGCGCGAGGACCTCGTCATCTTGCTCGACATGCCCGTGGAGACCGCCGTCGCCCTCAGGCGCGGCAGGTCGGCGGCCGTGGCCGCCGATCCCGATGCTGCCGACATCCACGAGCGCGATGTGGAGTACCTCTCGGCCGTGCGGGTGCGCTACCGGTGGCTGGCGGGGCAGCTCCAGAACTGGCGGGTGGTGGCGTGCGCTCCTCGTGGTGAGCTTCGATCGCCTGGTGACATCGCGGGGGACATCAGGGCACTGGTGCCGCCGCTGGTCGGTGGCTAGTGCCAGAAGCCGCGGGCCGGAGCCTTCCACCACTGACCGAGGATCTCGCGCGTCTGCTGCATGTGGCACAGCCAAGCTGCGGTGAATGACAGCCAGGACAGCGGCGCCGCGGTGGTCCGCCCGCCCACCCCGATGAACCAGAGCAGGGGTACGGCCAGTGCGCTCAGCACCATTCGCCAGATGGGCAGCGCATAGACGCGGGCGTCGGCCAGGCACCAGCCTACGAGGACAACCACCCCAAGCACGCCCACGACCGCAAGGAGCCATGGCGTCCGCGCGCTTACGGGGCAGCCCCAAGGTACGCGCTGGTCCACCAAGCAGGCCACGAGGCCGCCGAACATAAGCCCGGTGACGATCCCGATCGTCCACCCGATCGAGTCCCAGTCGTCCGCGTATCGTTCTGCGATCGCCTGCAGCTTCTCCATCATGGCAATGGGCCTCCGGGGACATCGGCGATCAGAGGCTGCGTGTCGTGACAGACGCTTGGGAGAGCTCGAGGTGGCGACAGGGCCGGCTCCCCGTGGGGCGGCCGTCTCGGCTGCCGTCTGCCGTGGGTCCGCAGGCGGGACGCCTGCGCCACAAGGGGCTTGATGCCGGCGTTCCCGAGGTGCCCCCCACGGAGGCCGTGCGTCCACTCCGCCGAACACACCAGCCTGGTGACGACTGCCATGAGACGCTCCAACGCGCCGCTGCGCGTGCCGGCGCTCATCGCCGGCCTCGCGCTTGTTGTGGCTGTTGCGGCCCCCTGCGCGCAGGCCGCCGGCCGGGACAGAGAGCTCGTCGTGTGGACGGCCGCGCTGACCCCGGGCCGCAAGGCTATGCTGCACGAGTTCGAGCGGCGCTCGGGCGCCAAGGTGATAGCCTCCGTCATCGCCAACAACATGGACCCGCAGCGGCTCATGTGCGCGATCGCCGGCGGCGCGGTGCCCGACGTGGTCTACCAGGACCGGTTCGCGGTCGGTCAGTGGGCCGCGCGCGGCGCCTTCACCGTGCTCGACGACTACGTGGCCGGCTCCGCGGAGATCAGGCCTGAGAGCTTCTACAGCGCGTGCTGGGCCGAGGCCACCTACGACGGGCAACTTTACGCGGTGCCCGACTCGACCGACGACCGCGCGCTGTACTACAACAAGGACCTGTTGTCTCGTGCGGGGTTTGTCGACGCCAAGGGGAGGGCCCGCCCCCCTCGCACGTGGCCCGAGCTCCAGGACTACGCAGTCAAGCTCTCCGAGTACGACACTCACGGCGCACTGACGCGTGCGGGCTTCATCCCGAACTTCGGGAACTCATGGCTGTACATGTACGCGTGGCAGAACGGCGGCGAGTTCATGTCCGCCGACGCGCGCACCTGCACGTTCGACACCCCCGGGAACGTCGGCGCCCTGCGGTTCATGGTCGACATCTACGACGCCGTGGGGAAGGGCGACGAGACCCACCCGGGCGCCGCGCAGGTCGACGCCTTCTCTCAGTCCTTCGAGGGCGGCGAGCGCGACCCGTTCTTCACCGACAAGGTCGCCATGAAGATCGACGGCAACTGGGTGCTCGCCCAGATAGTGGACTACGCCCCGAACCTGAACTACGGCGTCGCCCCGGCGCCCGTGCCGGAGGGGAAGGACTATCTGACCTGGTCCGGCGGGTTCTCGTGGGTGATACCCGTCGGCGCGCGCGATACGAAGCTGAGCTTCGACTTCATTGAGTGGATGACAAGCCGGGAGGCCTACCTTCTCGAAGCCGATGTGCAGTCGAAGTACAACCTCTCGCGGGGGAAGACCTTCGTCCCGACCATGACCGCCAGGCGCGATGTCAACGAGGAGATCTTCGGACTGTACGTCGAGCACAACCGCGACCTGCCGCCCACTCTCGCGGGGGACTTCCGCATGTTCCTCGATCTCATGGAGGTGTCGAAGTACCGGCCCGTGTGCGCGGTCGGGCAGCTTCTGTGGGATGAGCATGTGCGCGCGTGGGAGCGGGCGACGCGGCACGAGATGAGCCCGGAGCAGGCGCTCGGGATCGGCCGGCAGACTGTCCAGGAGAAGCTGGACGAGCTCTACAAGGCGCGGCCCGGCGCGCCCATCAACTGGTGGATCCCCCTCGGGGGCTCGATCATTCTTGTGCTCATCGCCGCGAGCGTGCTGCTGGTCTGTTCCCCATGGCATCCGGGCCTCCCGATCCGCAAGGAGACGGTCGCGGGCTACCTCTTCACGGCGCCGTGGCTGCTGGGGTTCATCGTCTTCACGGCCGGGCCGATCGTCGTGTCCGTCATCTTCAGCTTCTCGCGCTTCGACGTGCTACACCCCGCCCAGTGGGTGGGGACGGAGAACTACGCGACGATGCTGATGGGCCGGGACCCGACGTTCTGGAAGTCGCTCTGGAACACGCTGTTCATGATGATGGGGATCCCCGTCGGGATGGCCGTCGGCCTGGCGGTCGCGATGCTCCTGAACACCAAAGTCTCGGGGATGTCGGTCTACCGGACGGTGTACTACCTGCCGGCGATCGTCCCCACGGTCGCGAGCGCGATCCTCTGGATCTGGGTTTTCAACCCCACGAATGGCCTGCTGAACGCGGTGATCGACGTCACGGTTAACCCCATCCTGGGGTGGTTCGGGCACCATTGGACGCCGAAATGGCTCACCGACCCGGGGCCGCTGTTCGGCTCGAAGATGGCCATGATCATCATGGGCCTGTGGGGCGCCGGCAGCGGGATGATCATCTGGCTCGCGGGGCTGCAAGGCGTGCCGCAGCACCTCTACGACGCCGCGATAGTCGACGGCGCGGGGCCGTGGCGGCGGTTCCGGAACGTGACGATCCCCCACCTCACGCCCTACATCTTCTTCAACCTCATCATGGGCATCATCGGTACCCTCCAGATCTTCGAGCAGTCCTACGTGATGACCCAGGGCGGCCCGGTGGACTCGACGCTGTTCTACGTGTACTACCTGTTCAACAAGGCCTTCCGTTACTTCGAGATGGGCTTCGCGTCCGCGCAGGCCTGGTTCCTGTTCATCATCATCATGGTTCTCACGCTGATCCAGCTTCGGCTCGCCAAGCTGTGGGTCTACTACGAGTCGGACTAGACGGGAGGGCCCGGCATGATCGATCGACGCAAAGCGCTGAGGAGTGCGGTCCGGCATCTGGTCCTCATCGTGGGATGCGCGGTGTTCGCGTTCCCCTTCTACTGGCTCATCACAACGAGCATGAAGGAGCGGACCGAGATCTTCGTGTCGCCGCCCAAGTGGATACCCGGCACGCCGGAGCGCGTGGCGTCTTCTCCCTATGCCAGCTCGAGCGAGTATCCGCACTTGCGGATGCCGGATGACAAGCCGCTGCCGTTCCAAGCCGCTGTGATGGGTCAGGTGCTCGGCAAGCTCGAGGAGGCTGCTCAGGCCGCGGACCCGGCTCAGGTTGCGGCTCTGGCTGAGCTACCGGGCGGGATCGACACGCTCCGGGTGGGGCTGTTCAACGAAACGGCGGCGGGGCTCCCCAGAGATCAGTGGATCAGGCCGGCTGAGGAGGTCGCCGGGCTTCTGGCCGCGCGTGTGACGCCTGAACTCGCGAAGAAGGCCTTCGACAACGTGTTCCGCGGCTTTGAGGTGCGGGGCATGACGGTCCTGGACATGACCCAGCGCTCGTATCGTCCGTCGGGCCGGCTCACCGTCGAAGCGGAGCCGCCCGCCTTTGTCTCCGACCTCGGCGAGGGCGGGGCTGAGCCGACGCGGCTCCTGCACTACGAGTTCGGCTCCACCAATAAGGCAGTGTTCACTGTGTCGGCCGACATGCCGACGCTAGAGGGCTCGTTCGCGGGCATCACGGTCCCGCTGACGGGCGACAAGTCGTGGCACGCGCTGTCGGTCGAGATCGACACGCCGGAGGGGCTCTTCCGGTCCAGGGAGGCCTACTCCCTCGCCGATGCGCTGAGCGTCGAGTGGAAGTGGTTGCTGCCTGAGGCCGAGTCGGGCTTCCGCAAGGAGAAGGACTACACGGACCTTGTGCGTGTCGGGGACGGTACCGTGCCGCCGGGCAAGATGGACGTACGCTTGACGCTAGCCAGGCGCGGCCCGCTCGCGGCGGCTATGTGCAAGTTCACGCGCGCCTACACCGACGCTTTAAGGTACATCGACTTCTGGCGCTACCTTGGCAACACCGTTGCTATCGTGTGCCTGAGCATTCTGGGCGCTCTGCTGTCCTGCAGCCTGGTCGCCTACGGCTTCGCGCGGCTCACCTTTCCCGGACGGGACGTCCTGTTCGCGGTGCTGCTGTCGACCATGATGCTCCCTGGCCAGGTGACGATGGTCCCGCAGTTCCTCATCTACCGGTACCTCGGCTGGTACAACACGCTGCTGCCGCTGTGGGCGCCGTCGTTCCTGGGGTCCGCCTTTTTCATCTTCATGCTCAGGCAGTTCATGAAGAGTATCCCGAAGGACATCGAGGACGCGGCCAAGATCGACGGCTGCGGCTACTTCGGCATCTACTGGCGGATCATGCTGCCGCTGATCAAGCCGGCGCTCGCGGCGGTGGCGATCTTCACGTTTATGGGCGCGTGGAACAACTTCATGGGCCCCCTGATCTACCTGAACGATGAGCGGCTCTACCCCTTGAGCCTGGGGATCTACCAGTTCCGCATGGAGCACAGCGCGGAGTACTCGATGATGATGGCCGCGTCGACGCTGATGATGCTCCCAGTGCTCACCGTCTTCTTCGTCGCCCAGCGCTACTTCATCCAGGGCGTGACGCTCACGGGGGTGAAGGGGTGAGAGGCCGGGGCCCGGCGCAGCCGGCGGCACCCCGGCAGCACCGCCTACAGATCCCTCGCCACCCTGAACCCCAGCGCGAAGTGCCAGAGCGAAGGGTCGTTGCTCCGGTAGGCGCAGCGGAGCTGGGCCGGGTCGTTGTTGTTGAAGCACCCTCCCCGGATGACCCGCCGCTGGCGCCACCATCTCTTGGTGCAGTCGTTCATGCCTGCCGCGGCGGCCGATGTCCCGCGCCGGCCCAAGCGGGTTCGCGCGCGAACTCGATGCGTAGTAGTCCTCGTTGTACCAGTCGGCGCACCACTCCCAGACGTTCCCGGCCATGTCCAGCGCACCGCACCAGCTCGCGCCCGCCGGGAAGCTCCCCACGGGTGCCGTCCGGTCGCCGCCTGAGGGGTGCTTGTTCTCACTCCACTGCAGCACGGACGGGTCCCAGTCGTTCCCCCACGGGTACACACGGTTGTCCGGCCCCGCCGCCGCGTACTCCTACTCGGCCTCTGTCGGGAGCCGTAGCCCCAGCTTCTCGCAGAACTCCTGGCAGCGCTCCCAAGCCACGGCCACCAGAGGATGGTTGTGCCCCTGGTCGTTCGGCGGCTCGAAGTCGACATCCCCCATCACCCGCCGCCACTCGCCGACTGTGACCTCCGTCCGGCCGACCCAGAAGGCGCGCAGCTCGACCTCGTGAACGGGCTTCTCGTCCGGGTCGCCAGCCTCGGAGCCCATCAGGAACTTGCCGGCCGGCACGTAGACAAGTTCGACGCCCGCCTGCTCGTGCACTATCCGGTAGCCGGCCTCTCCGGGCCCCTTGTCGTTGTCCGGGGAGGCGATCCAGCCTTCCGGGATCGAGAAGCCGGCATTCTGCGCAGTGGCGCAACCTGTGAGGCTAACGAGGGCGACACCCAGCCCGACCCATGCGGCGTCCATCTCTCAGTCCTCCTTCTCCCAACTCAACCCCCCTGATCACAGTGCTGCGGAGGCCGATTCCCCGCGCTCGCGACCGCCGCCTTCCCCGCGTGGCGCACACCGAACCTGCACCGCGCGCCGCCGTTCGGGCCGTGGGGACCGTACCCTCAAGTCGCACACCGGAGCTGCCGATGATCGATAGCGAGGTTCCCGCGCTTGTTCAGGGAGGGGAACCTGGGGGCGAGTCGTACATTCCGGGCGGAGCCCGGTCCCGCCTCGTCGCGGCGTCCGAGGCCGTTGTATTCGGTGCCGTAGCGCCGCTATCTGAAGAGGTGCCACGGATGGCACGCCCAAGGGCGACCGTTGTTCCTCAGTGCTGTGTTTGCGGCCGGATCCGGGTCGCCGGCGGCAAGCTGGCCGGGGAGTACTGGGTCGAGCCGACCGAGGAGGTCAAAGCCGCGACCCATACTTACTGTCCCACCTGCTTCGCCGAGGCGATGGCGCAGCTTGCCCGACTCCCGCCCGTCGGGCAGGCCGGCACAAAGGCCTGAAGACAGCTCCGCGACATCCCCCCGGCAAGCAACGCCCTTATGTGTTGTCGGGGGACTCGGCCCTAAGGCGCTCGAAGTACACGGCGTGGTCGTCGGCGTGCTGCCAGAACACCTCGACGTCCAAGTCCGGGAAGCGCTCTCTCAGCCGTGACGCGGCGAGCAGCGCATCCGACTTCTGTGCCTCGGCTGCCTCCTCGGGCGAACCGCACTGCTCCAACACCCGCTGGTAGTGCCCGCAATCCTCGTGGCACACCAGGAGTGCGCGCGTGTGATGGTGCGCGCCGACAAGGAACTCGATCTCACGCCACAGGTAGTCCGCGTCACCGTCCGCGGCCCCCCTGTCGGCCAGGGCGGCCGGCCCGCCCGGCACGGCCAGCCAGTCGGCGCCCTCGAGCCGCAGGTGCGACTCCAGGAACTCATCGATGTACCTCGAGTAACGCCCGTCCACACAGAAGAGCGCGAGAACGGGTGGTGGCTCGCGCCTGAAGGTTCGTTGCCAGCTCGACACACGGTACACGAGTAGCTCATCCTCCTCACAGCTCCGGGCTACCCTCGCCGGAGCACCTTTCCGGCTCGGGCACTATTGTACCTGCCGGCCTCGACGACGAGCTCGCCATTCACGTAGACACGTTCGATGCCCGACGGCCGGGCCATCGCCGTCGGGGTGGAGGTGTCCCGCACCTTCTGCGGGTTCACCACAACGAGATCCGCCGCCGCGCCCTCGGCGATGCGTCCCCTGTCCTTGAGACCCAGTCGGTCGGCCGGCATCGCGCTCATCTTGCGGACAGCCTCCTCGTAGGTGAGCGCTTTCCCCTCACCGGCGAGCAAGCTCAGCACGCGAGGGCAGTTCGCGAAGCACCAGGGGAACAGGCTGCGGAGGTCGCCCGACGGCGGCCCGCCGGCATCAGACGCTATCATCATGAAGGGGTGCTTCAGAGCTGCGGCGATGTCGTCGGGCTGCATCTCCAGCAGGTTGATGCCCATCGAGGGGACATCCGTGCCCGGGACCCGCGCGGTGTCCTCGATGATGACGTCGACGATGAGCTCCATGAGGATCGGGGACCGTCCAGGCTTCAGCCGCGACACCAGCACGGCCGGTAGGTCCGCGTCGAAGGTCCCCTCCCAGGTCAGGCATCGAGGGTAGTACATCGTAGGGTCGATGGTGGCGATGCGCTGCGCGATGTACTCGATCAGCGCCGGGTCGCGGCGCTTGTCCTTGAGGCGCTCCACGGGGTCGCCGGACCAGTACTCAGGCGGAAGGAACGACCACGCAAGGGTGGTGCCGCCGCCGGGGTGCGCGTACGTATCTGCCGCGACGTCCAGCCCCGCGGCGATAGCCGCGGACACGAGGTCGTACGCGGCTTGCGCCTGGGGCCAAGCCGGCGCGGTCCGGGCACGCATGTGGCTTATCTGAAGAGGAGCGCCGCTCATTCGTCCGAGAGTGAGTGCCTCAGCGGTTGACTTCTCGAGATCGCGGTCCTCGGTCCGGCGATGCACCGCGAGCACGGCGCCGTCATGCGCCCCCAACAGCCTCGCCGGGGCGATCAGCTCGCCGACAGGTGCGTCTGCGCTCGATCCGGTGGCCAGGTTCACCGAGAGCCCGAACGCCCCACTCTCGAGGGCGGTCCGGAGGCCCGCCATCGCGTCCTGCCCTTCGGCGGCGGCCCCTCGTAGAGTGGTCAGGCCCACCAGTGTCGCGTAGTTCAGGGCCGGGCCGTCCGCCTCCACCGCGCTGAGGTGAGCCGCGATGTCCGGCGCGGAGTATCCGCAGTTCCCGACCAGCGCGGTCGTGATGCCCTGCTCGAGCATGATGCGGTAGTAGTCGGCCGGATACGATCGCTCGAGTGGCGGCATCGGGATGTCAACCACCGTGGGCCAGCAGGCGAGGTCGAGGTGCGTGTGTATGTCCACGAACCCCGGGCACACAAGCCAGCCCGAGCAATCGACCTGTGTCTTGCCCGCTAGGCCCTGCCCCACAGCCGCGATCAAGCCCCGGGCCACCGCCACGTCGGCCGCACGCGGGGGCGCGCCGGTGCCGTCTACTACGGTTCCGCCCTTTAGCACTAGGTCGTGCTCGCGATCGGCCTGGCCGAGCGCGCGGTCGGCGCTCAGCGCCAGTGCTCCCGCGATGCCCACGCCTGCCGCACGCAGGAACTCGCGTCTGCCGCAGCGGTTGCTCACGATGCCCTCCGGTTCAGCGTCCGGCCCATCTCTACACTTCAAGGCCCAAGGCTCCGGCCCCTGCCGGGCGCTGCGGGACGGCCTTTGGAGGAGGCCTTGTGAGCCCCTCCGAACACGAGGGCTCGTGCGGGTCACTGGTGGGGCCGGAGGTGTGGGTTGAGCATCCTGATCGTCGGTTCGGTGGCCCTAGACACGGTCGAGGCAGGCGGCCGCACGGTAGTCGACGCTCTGGGCGGAGCCGCCGTCTACAGCTCACTGGCCGCGACCCGGCTGCACTCGGATGTGTCGATCGTCGCGGTCGTGGGCCGCGACTTCCCCGATGAGCACCTCGCGACGCTAAGGTCCGAGCGGGTGGACACGTCCGGTGTCGAGGTTGCGGATGGCCTGACGTTCCGCTGGTCGGGTCGGTACCACGAGGACATGATAGGCCGGGACACCCTCGACACGCAGCTCAACGCGTTCGCCGACTTCCAGCCGAAGGTGTCGGAGGACCTGGCGGATGCGGAGTACGTCTTCCTAGCGAACATCGACCCGTCGCTCCAGCTCAACGTCCTCAGCCAAGTGCGGGCGCCCAAGCTCGTGGTCGCCGACACGATGAACTTCTGGATCCAGGGCAAGAGGCCGGAGGTGCTGAGGCTGCTGGAGCGCGCGGACGTGATCTCACTCAACGACGAGGAGGCGTGGCTCCTCACCGGGGAGAGGAACATACACAGAGCCGGCCGGGCGATACTCGGGATGGGACCGCGCCGTGTGCTCATAAAGAAGGGCGAGCATGGCGCCGTGATGCACGGCGCGGGCGAGGTGTTCTCGCTTCCCGCGGTGCCGATCGAGACCGTCGCGGACCCAACGGGCGCGGGCGACGCGTTCGCCGGCGGGTTCGTCGGTTGCCTGGCCGCGACGGGTGCGGATGAGCCGGCTGCGTTCCGGCGAGCCGTCGCGTACGGCACGGTGCTGGCCTCGTTCTGCGTCGAGGACTTCAGCGTCGCCGGGCTCCTCCGCGCGACGCCACAGGCCGTCCGCGAGCGCTACGACCACCTCGCTCGGATGACCAAGGTGCCGGAGGCGTGCTAGTGGAGCACCACTCCTTCACCACCTTACGATGGGACGGCCACGCGCTGGTCATCCTCGACCAGACGCTTCTGCCCGTCGAGGAGCGCTACATCCGGCTGGCGGACGTGTCATCTGTGGCCGAGGCGATCCGCTCGCTTCGGGTCCGTGGAGCTCCTGCCATCGGCTGTGCGGCCGCCTACGGCCTGTGCGTGGCTGCGCTGACCTCCGACGCGGTGTCCGTCGAGGGTCTCTTGACCGACGTCGAGGAGGCGGCGCGCGTTCTGGGAGCGACTCGGCCCACCGCCGTCAACCTGCCCTGGGCTCTGGAGCGCATGCTGGAGGTCGCGCGGCACGGCCATGAGACCGCTGGCGAGGTCGTCGCCGCGCTCGTCGCAGAGGCAGACGCGATCACTGCGGAAGACTATGAGTCGTGCTGTGCGATCGGCAGGTACGGGGCCGAGCTGGTCCCTGACGGAGCCGGAATCCTCACGCATTGCAACGCAGGGGGCCTCGCAACCGCGGGCTACGGTACAGCTCTCGGCGTCGTCCGCGCCGCCCACGAGGCGGGCAAGCGTGTCCATGCTTACGCCGACGAGACACGGCCGCTGCTCCAGGGCGCCAGGTTGACAGCTTGGGAGCTGAAGGCACTCGGCATCCCGGTCACCCTATCGTGCGACGGCGCCGCTGCCGGGCACGTCGCGGCCGGGCGAGTGCAGCTTGCGGTCGTGGGGGCGGACCGGATCGCCAGTAACGGCGATGTCGCCAACAAGGTGGGCACGCTCGGCGTGGCGATCATCTGCAACCACTACGGGATCCCGTTCTACGTGGCCGCGCCACGGTCGACGATAGACCCCAGGATCGCGTCCGGACGCGAGATTCCCATCGAGGAGCGGTCCGTAGCGGAGGTCACCTCACTTGCCGGCACTCAGTGCGCGCCGGAACCGTGCGGGAGCCTGACGGTCGCGAACCCCGCATTCGACGTCACCCCCGCGGAGCTGGTCTCCGCGATCATCACTGAAGTAGGTGTGGTGCGCCCGCCGTATGCGGAGGGTCTCGCACGGGCGCTCGCACAGGAGGGTTGAGCCGATGCACCCAGAAGCCGAGATCGGCGTGTTCGGTGGTACCGGGCTGTACGACTTCGCGAGCGGGCTGACAGAGCTGCGAATGGAGACGCCCTACGGGCCGCCGTCCGACAAGGTGATGGTCGGAAAGGTCGAGGGGCGGTCGGTGGCGTTCCTCCCCCGCCACGCCCGGGACCACTCGATCCCGCCGCACATGATCAACTACCGCGCGAATCTGTGGGTGATGAAGGAGCTCGGGATCCGGCGGATCATCGGGCCGTGTGCCGTTGGCAGCCTCCAGGCGCACATCAGGCCTGGGGACTTCGTGATCTGCAACCAGTTCGTGGACCGCACAAGCGGCCGGAGGGACACCTTCTACGACGGGCCCATCGCGACGCATGTCAGCGCCGCGGACCCCTATTGCCCGGAGCTGCGCGAGCTGGCCACTCAGTGCGCGCGGGACCTGGGCATCACCGTCCACGGCGAGGGCACCGTCGTCGTCATCCAAGGGCCGCGCTTCTCCACAAGGGCGGAGAGCGAGTGGTTCACGAGCATGGGCTGGGATGTCATCAACATGACCCAGTACCCCGAGTGCCACCTCGCCCGGGAACTCGGCATCTGCTACGTGAGCGTGGCGCTCATCACCGACTACGACGCGGGTGTGGTGGTCGACAACGAGGCGGCTGTGACCGCCACCGGCATTGAGGAGATCCTCAGGGCGAACTCGGAGAACGCGAGACGACTCGCGATGGCATTGCTACGGGTGGTCCCGCGCGAGCGGAGTTGCGGCTGCCCTGATGCGCTGTCAGTGGCGAGGTGGAGTGCGTAGGAAGTAGGACCCTCCGGGCTGGCAACTGAAACTGTGTCTGTCGCGGCCTGCCGCTAAGGCCCGCCTTGCCGACGTCGGGGGCGGTTCCGGGTCGACAAGCTGGCCGACGTACCCGACCAAGCCGTGGAGGCCCGTTTGGTACTGGGGCAGATGCTCACGGTCATGTTCGAGAGGGCGCGCGGCTAGCATGGGTCGTCGGAGTGCGCCCGTCCCGGACAGGAAACACCTTGCCGGTCAGGCGCCGCGGTTGTATCTTCTCGTCAGCTTCTCGTGCGGCGGAGACGGAAACCGTGCGAGGAGGGAGGGTAGCCAGTCAGGCGGGGAGTCGCATGTCCGGACCCGCGCGGATGCGTGCTTGAGGAAACACGGACACTCAGCCACGCCACTGTTAGGGTTCGTCAGGGTTCCCCGGCCGAACTTGCACATCCGCCGCTGTCGCCTCCAACGGGAAGCAGTGTATCCGTAGGAGGATAACACCCAATGCGCACGGCTCTACTACTAGCGTTGAGCATCGCGCTGGCTTCTCTCCTGGTCGCCTCCGTGCCGGCGAACGCGGACACTGCGTCCGAGACTGTGACTGCCGGGACGGTGCCACCCGATGTGCCGTGGGACCACTGGGCCTACGACGCGATAGCCGAGCTGTACGATGCCGGCCTGCTCGAAGGCTACCCCGACGGCACGTTCAAGGGCAACTGCGATCTGACCCGTTATGAGTTCGCGATGGCGCTTGCTCGCATGCTCTGGCATGTGACCGACACGATCAAGCCGGTGCCTGGTCCGAAGGGCGACCAGGGCCCCGCAGGCCCGCAGGGCCCCAAGGGCGACACCGGCGCCGCGGGGCCGACCGGCCCGGCGGGAGACAAGGGCCCACAGGGCCCGAAGGGCGACACGGGCCCCAAGGGACCCGCCGGCCCGGTAGGTCCTGAGGGCAAGGTTGACCCAGCGAAGCTGAAGGACGCGATCACCCAACAGATCGGCGCCCGTAAGCTCGTGGACGAGGCAGCCCTCGCCAAGACGATCCAGGAGCTCAAGGACTGGCTCGAGCCTGAACTGACCGAGATCGGCTCGAGGCTTGACGACGTCCAGGCCTCGATCGAAGGCCTCGAGACCCGGGTCAAGGCGCTGGAGGAGAAGCCCGACGTCATCACCGGCTACCTCGGCAGCGACTTCGGTGTCGTGAGCTCGGCCGGTGCCTTAGGCGGTCTCGCTCAAGTCGCCAATGCCAACCCGTACTACTCGCTGAACGCGTACCTCCAGTTCGCGAAGAGCATCAGCTCCAAGACCTCGGTCGGCGTCGTGCTTCGGGAGAACAACAACGGTGGCCGCAACTTCGCGATCCCCGACGAGGCCTGGGTGAAGATCACCGATACGACCGTGCTCGGCGTGGACTGCGACCTCAAAGTGGGGCGTCAGTACGTCGGCTGGGGCCTCACATTCGACAACGACTTCCTTTCCTCGGACGGCGTCCTCGTCAGCGTTACGGACACGAGCCTCGCGGAGGCGAAGGTGTGGGTGGGCGGCTCCCGCGGGCGCGCGCCTCAGCTTGTGGTGCGGGTCGGCGATGAGCTGGACAACCATGACCGTGTCTTCGGTGGGCTGACCTGGGTGTGGCAGGATGGCTCGGGCTACGGCGGACTCACCGCCGGTCAGCAGCTCGGGCGCCTCGGAGTGACCGGCAAGTGGGTCTGGGATGATGACGACAAGAAGACCGTCCTGTTCGAGGTCACCAGCCCCCTGAACGGCCTCGCGGCGAACACTATCGGTTGGGCCGTCATGGCCGACCTCGTCCGTACGCCTGATTTCGACCTCCACGCCGCGTGGGCATCGGCGCCGGCCCTCTGCAATCCGGGCAGGGACTTCTACACCGGCCTCACGCCGTACACGGAGAGCTACAACGAGACCCCGATCTTCACCGGGATCACGCCGGCGGACGTGTACGGCCCCGGCTTCTGGTACAAGCGGACCCACTGGAACCTAGCCCCCATCAACCCGACGGAGTCGTCCCAGTGGATCAACGCCGTGTACCACGACGGTAACCGCAACTATCGGCTGCGTCTCATTCACGAGGGCGTCGCGGTCGGTAGCCGCTACACCGCGGTCGCCAGCACCGACATCCCCATCGCCGGCGACTTCAACGTCCAGCTCGACCTTGGCCTTACCAGGTTCCAGGGCGGCGGCTTCACCCACTGGGGGAGCCTCGCTCGCGCTGCCACGACCTGGACCTTCTAGCTCGTTACCAGAGAGCCACGACTCCGAGCCCCGCGGGCGCCGCTCGCGGGGCTCGTATCGTTCCCGCAGGGGAAGGCCCGGAGCCGGCGAAGATCCAGGGCTGGCACGTTGCGCGGATGCGAGAGCCTGTGAGCGTTTTCGCGCTAAAGCTGCACAAACCTCGCTTTGGCGTGTCAGTGGAAGCAGTCTGTCCGTAGGAGGGCAATGCCCAATGCGCACGGCTTTGCTACTGGCGTTGAGTGTCGCGCCCGGGTCCCTACTGGCGGCCTGTGTACCGGCAGACGCTGCGACCCCGTCCGCTCCGGTGGCCGCCGGCGCCGTGCCGGCCGATGTGCCATTTGACCACTGGGCCTATGACGCGTTAGCCGCGCTATACGATGCCGGCCTGCTCGAGGGCCACCCGGACGGCACGTTCAGGGGAAACCACCCACTGACCCGTTTCGAGTTGGCCATGGCGCTTGCCCGCCTGCTGCGGCACGCGAGCGACCTCCCCGACTTGATTCCCTGCCTTGGCGGCGAGCAAGGCGCGCCAGGCCCGCCAGGCCCCAAGGGCGACCTGGGCCCCTCAGGCCCCTCAGGCCCCCAAGGCCCCGCCGCCGAAAGGGGCCCGCAGGGAGACCCTGGACCGACGGGACCAGCAGGCCCTCCCGGCCCGGAGGGCAGGGCCGCTTCCGCGAAGCTGGCGGACGCGATCACCAAGGAGGTCGGCGCCCGTAAGCTCGTCGACGGCGCGGCCGTCGGCCGGGCTATCCAGGAGCTCAAGGGCTGGCTCGAGCCCGAGCTTACCGAGATCGGCTCGCGGGCCGATGAGGTGCAGACGGCCATCGACGGGCTTGACGCGCGCGTCAAGGCCCTCGAGGAGAGGCCGGACATCGTTACCGGGTGGCTCGGGAGCGACCTTGGCTTCACCAGCTCGTCGGGCACTCTTGCCGGTCTGCGGCAGCTAGCCAACGTCAAGCCGTACGACTCGCTGGGCGCTCATTTCGTGTTCGCGAAGAACATCAACTCCAACACTTCGGTGGCAGTGCATCTCTGCGACAACAACAACGGTGGACTGAGCTTCATTGTCCCAGACGAGGCCTGGGTCCAGATCACCGACACCGCACTCCTGGGCGTCGACTGTGACCTGAAGTTCGGCCGTCAGTACGTGGGTTGGGGTCTGACGTTCACGAACGACTTCATCTCCTCGGAAGGCGTCCTCGTCAGCGTTAGGGACACCAGCCTTGCCGAGGCCCAACTGTGGGTCGGCGGGTCTCGGGGCCTTGCGCCCCAGTTCGTAGTCCGGGCCGGCGACGAGCTCGACAACCACGGTCGGCTCTTCGGCGGCCTGACGTGGGTCTGGCAGGACGGCTCGGGCTACGGCGGCCTCACCCCCGGTCAGCAGCTCGGCCGTCTCGGGGCGACCGGCAGGTGGGTCTGGGATGATGACGACAAGAAGACCGTCCTGTTCGAGGTCACCAGCCCCCTGAACGGCCTCGCGGCCAACACCATCGGTTGGGCGGTCATGGCTGATCTCGTGCGTACGCCCCACTTCGACATCCACGCGGCATGGGCGTCCGCGCCCGCGGGATGCAACCCGGGTGGCGATCTATACACCGGCCTGACACCCTACACTGAGACCTACAACGAGACCCCGATCTTCACCGGGATCACGCCGGCGGACGTGTACGGTCCCGGCTTCTGGTACAAGCGGACCCACTGGAACCTCGCGCCGATCAACCCCACGGAGTCGTCCCAGTGGATAAACGCGGTCTATCACGACGGGGATCGCGACTATCGCCTGCGCCTCATTCATGAGGGCGTTAACGCGGGCAGCCGCTACACCGCGGTCGCCGGCACCAACATCTCCATCGCGGGCGACTTCGACGTCCAGCTCGACCTCGGCCTCACCACGTTCCAGGGCGGCGGCTTCACCCACTGGGGCGGCCTCGCTCGCGCCTCCACGACCTGGACCTTCTAGCTGCAAGCGACGGGCCTGCCTCGCGGAAGGCGAAGGGCCGGGGGTGGCGAAGAGGCGGGACCATCTTGCCCCACCGTCTGGCCCTTGGCCCAAGCCCGGCGGCAGGGAGAACGGGAAGCCCACACGATGACGCATTGTCTGCTGTTCGCCGCGCCGCTGCTCGGGTGCCAAGTCCTCGCCGAGCCCATCACCACGGGCACCCTCGTTCGCGAGGCGGTCGACCTCTCGGCCCTGTCTCGGTTCCCCGACCCGGCCTACCGCACCGTGCAGTTCTCCTCGTACGACCGCCACAGCATCGCGCCGTACGCGCCCGACTGGTACGCGAACAACGACGGGTTCGGAGGTGAGTCCATCCCGGCCGTGCTGGAGACGCTCGAGGAGCCGAACGCAGACGGCGTGGGCCGCTACGTCATCGCCAGGGTGTCAGGCCCGGGCGCGATTGTGAGGACTTGGACGGCGGTCATGAACGGCGAGCTCGCGGTCTATCTGGACGGCGACGATGAGCCTGTCTACTCGGGCTCAGCGGAGCGTTTCCTGCGGCAGACGTTCGCTCACTTCGCGAATGCCGCGGGCACATTCGGGGGCGACGAGGAGCGCGGCTTCCGTCAGAACGACGCGTGCTACTTCCCCGTCACGTTCGCTCGCAGCCTGCGCATCGAATGGACGGGGAAGATCGAAGAGCCCCACTTCTACCACATCGAGACCCGCAAGTACCCGGACGGCACCGACGTTCGGACCTTCCGCCCAGAGGACATCACCAGATACGCGTCCGAGATCGCGGAGGCCCAGGCGCTGCTTTCCGACACGTCCGGCAACTGGGCCGCGCCGCCGAACGCGTCGGCCCACGAGGCCACCGCCCAGGTGCGCTCCCACAAGCGGATCGAGGCGCTGAAGCTCGATGGCCCCGCGGCGATCCACGTGTTCGAGGCGAAGCTGGAGCGAGGCGATCCCGTGCGCTCGCTGCGAGGCGTGATCCTCAAGATCAGCTTCGACGGCTCGGACCAGCCGCAGGTTGAGGCGCCACTCGGCGACTTCTTCGGCAGCGGCCCGGGCGTGGCGCCGTACGACTCGCTCCCGATGACGGTCCTACCGGACGGCACAATGATCTGCCGCTTCACGATGCCCTTCCGGGAGTCCGCGGTGGTCTCACTCGACAACCGGACGGACGAGGACGTGTCGGTGCGCCTGGCAGCTCACGTGGCCCCCGGTGAATGGGACCCGGGCAGGTCGCTGCACTTCTTCGCAAAGTGGCGCGTCGACCACGACCTCGAGACGCATGGCGCGACCGGGATCTACGACCTGCCGTACCTCACCGCGCGCGGCCGAGGCGTCCTGGTCGGCGTCGCGGCGATGATCCTCAACCCTAGCCCCGTGCCCACCTCGGCCGGCGACTGGTGGGGTGAGGGAGACGAGAAGGTCTGGGTCGACGACGACACGTTCCCATCCCTCTTCGGCACCGGCTCGGAGGACTACTACAACTACTCATGGAGCAGGCCCGACCTGTTCCACTACGCCTACTGCGCGCAGCCGCTGGACACGGGCCCGGACAACCGCGGGTTCGTGTCGAACATCAGATGGCACATCCTGGACGCGCTCCCGTTCCGGCAGAGCATCGACTTCCAAATGGAGCTTAACCACCATGGGCACAACCAAGGGCTGAGCTACGCCAGGATCGCCTACTTCTACGGGACGCCTGAGCTGCGCGATAGCTGGGTTCCGCTGACGACCGCCGCGGTCACCCAGGGGCTTGAGCTGCCCCGGGACTGGCAGCCCGTCGGCGCGGGCGCCTCGCGCGGAGCGGTGTTCTTCCAGGCTGAGGACTCGCTCGTCGGCGCCAACCCGAACGCCACCGTGGTCGAAGGCCCGCTCTGGTCCGCGGGCAAGCTGGTGAGCTGGACCCCATCCGCCGAGGGCGAGGAGCTGAGCTTCAAGGTCGAGGCGCCGTCGGCGGGCCGCTACGAGGTCGTCGTGACCGGTGCGGAGACGCCTGCGAGCGGACGCTTCGCGGTGCTGGTCGATGGGCAGCCGACGGGTGGCGATGCGGACCTCTACACTCCCCACCTGACCATGCTGAGGAACCACTACTTCGGCGCGGTCGAGCTCGCGGCCGGCGAGCACACCGTCGCCCTCGTCTCGCGCGGGAGGTCGGACGCGAGCGCCGGCACGGAGATCGGCGTCGACTTCCTGTGGCTCCTGCCGAGGAGGTAGCGACTGACCGCTCATCCCGAGTAGCGGCGCCCTGTGCGGCGTAACGAGGGACCGCTCGGACGAGCCATCCCGTTGTGCCGGCGGGGACACCGGCGCTCCCGGGGTGGCGTCCGCGGCCTCCGGCGAGCTCACCATCAAGTCCGCTCTCCCTGAGCCGGGCGAAGCCCGTGACGAAGCATGTCCTGAGCCTGCCGAAGGGGGCCCCCACCCGCCCCTACCGTGACTCTTGCAGCCGCCTGTCAATTGCCCTCAGCGCCGCCCCTACCGCGTCCTCAACGATCTCCCACCTGTGGAACGGCCAGCACCTTATCTCCGTGCGCCGGCCATAGATGACGGCCGTCCGCCACGGCAGGCTCCCGCTGACCTCCGGCCAGTGCCTGGTGCGGGTCTGTCTGCGAGCCGGGGACCTGGTCTCGTAGTGAAGCAGCTCACCCCACGGGATCTCGGTCACCCGGCCCTTGTGATCGGTGAATGCGATGGCGTCCTCGCGAAGCTGCAGGCTCTGACGCGAGTAGTACGTGAACCAGCGGAACGCGTACACCAGCGGGGGCACACACAACAGCGGGACCCAGAACCAGTTCTCCTCAGGGCGGAGCCCCGCAAGGCTCAATGGGATCCCGACCGCCATGGCAGTCACCAGCATCCCTATGAACCCGCCGCATAGAACCGTGCCCAGGTCGAGCAGGGTGTTCCAGCGATAGCGGAGGGGCTCCGCCGGCAGCCCGTGCATCCTCACCTTGATCTTGCGCCCGTCACGGGCCGCACCAAAGCGCGATGCCATGGCTGCGGGGCCGTGCACGACCGCATCATTGCAGGGTCGGAGCACTCTCAGCACCAGAACGGGCCAGCCACGAAGGCCCCACAGGTCGATCGGTTTCCCGTTCCGGAGCTCCAGGACACAGCGCTCGGGAGTCCGCGACCATTTGCCTATGGCGGGGTGGTACGAGACCCCGACCACGTCCGCCAGCGACACCCGGCGCGACGTCCACAGCCTCGACCCCACACGTAGCTCCCTGCCGTTCAGCACCGCGTAGGCCAGCGATGGTAGGAGAAGGTACACCCCCACAGCCACGAACAGAGCCCCGAAGAACAGCGTAAAGCAATCAAGCCCGGGGGCGTGCTCCCACCTGGTTACAGGCATTCCAAACGCGAGGATGACCGCCCACGCCACAGCGCATCGCCCCACGGGCGCGCGGTAGACGGTTCTTCCTGCCTGCTCGTCCTCAGCCACGCGCCTCACCCCGCTTGCGTTCCCGCTCCTCCAGCCGCCTGTCGATCGCCTTGACCGCCGCTTCGATGGCGGCCTCGACCTTCTCC